>Ga0102951_1000952_pt1 | contig 10753 bp, 8 predicted proteins | sample SalPonA_B_H2O_MG_FD_78507 | JGI IMG/M metagenome (GOLD analysis project Ga0102951, IMG submission 78507) | Water microbial communities from South San Francisco under conditions of wetland restoration - Salt Pond MetaG R2A_B_H2O_MG | ecosystem: Environmental > Aquatic > Non-marine Saline and...
CTATCCAAACCAATTAGCCCCTTGCTTACAAGTCGCTTAAGGATTCCATTTAATGTTATATCTTCTTTCATGTTTTCCTTTATTATTATTAGTGTTTTATTGATTATAAATTTTCAGTGTTTTTTTGCAATAAAATATCATTTTATTTCATCTAAACATTGACATTAATGATATAAACGAATATACTGAATCAATAAATCTAGGGGAAAAACCATGAAAGACAGTGTAAAACTTCAATTTATTCCTAAGAACCTTGAACTGAAAGGTTTGATGTTCAGTCAGAAAGACTTTTGTGAAGGCATTCAAAGCGCTGGCAAAGTAGAAGGTGCTGCTTACGCTATTGGTCGTGCACATACTGGCGAAGAGGTTAAAGTATATCTTGATATCGCAGATAAGCACATTGAAGCCAACAAGAAAGACTCTACAAAAACATACCCTAAAATTGGCAAAGGCTCTAAGGATAAGCCTTTTGTAGCCGTAATGGAGCAAGTAGAGAAGGTTGGAGATAAAGAGTACGTTGCTAAATGGCGAAGTTCTTTGCAGGACAAAAAATCAAGTTTAGCCCCACTGTGGGGTGTGGGTCGTGTTGAGATAGATCATGGGACTCCAGAATACTACCCTGATGCAGTTAAAGAGTTAATGTTGCGGAAAACTGAGCTTAAAATCGAGCATGAAACCTCTGAGAATCCGTTGGAAATTGAAGCTCAAATTGAACAGTTGGATGAAGAAATTGTTCAGGCTCACAGCAAAACAAAGATTCGAGCTGTATATGCACTGCATCACGAAATGTATGAAAATGTAGAACCCTCTATCCCTGTTATTGAAGAGATCATGAGGGAAGTTTACGAGAAGTACCCAGTTGATGGTTTTAAAGCGGGTGTGATTATCCGTGTTAGACGTGGTGATCAAATCATTGCGGCTTTGTGTTCAGAATACCGTAGAACAGAGATTTGGGATAAAGATTCAAATAAAATGCTTAATCTAGAAGATATTGACTCGGCAATCGCAGCGTTTAAGCAGTACGGCGGAGAGTATTTGGTCAATACCGTGAGTAAGAATGAGGGTATGGTAATCGATATTATTCCAGAGGTTATCATCACGGGCGGTCCAATGATAAAGTACGCAAAGGATCCTGTTGAGTACAGAAAAATTCGACACACTTACTATGAATTTGATGATTCAGAACGTGCTATTGCTCGTTTCATGGCTGTAAGATTAAACGAAAACATCGAACGTGATGAAGATGAAGAACAAGAGGGCAATTACCTGTTATCCATGGTTCATGCAATAAGTGGAGCGATAGGTCATTTCCTTGAGTTAGACAAGGATTATGTAAAAAAATACAAGATCAATTATGCGAAGCTAGATTTTAAAAGAGCCCAAGAATTTAGAGCTAAAAAGTTCTTAGCTTTAGGAACATCTCCTAAAGTTGAAAATAAGGTTAAGGAAGTAGCATAATAGAGTTTAATTGTTAAAAGGGGGCTTTGCCCCCTTTTTTTGTTTGTAAAAAACACAATAAATTTATATCATATAGAAAATAATAATAATTGGTTAACTATGCATTATAAAAAGGGTTTTACAATACTTGAGCTTATGGCAGTTCTTTTCATTTCAGGACTGTTAGTGTCTGTTGGTGCGCCAAAAATGTTCAGTATGATAGAAGATGAGCGTGTTTCAGCCGATGTTCAGTCATTTGTGCAAACCTTTAATCAAGCAAAAAACATTGCCATATCTGAAAGAAAAACAATCTATATGCTGTCTAACAATTTTAAATCTGATTGGGATTCAGGCTGGTCAATTTTTGAATCTTTTCCATCATCTTCTACGGTTGTGAGTGTAGATAAGAAGAGCAGAGCAAGTATAAAAACATCAAGGGATATAAAAAACTTTGCGTTTAATTACAGAGGAACTGTAAAAACAAACTATGTGTCTAACCTGGTTTCCGAAACTGTTACTTTCTGTGGGGAAAGTAAGCGTGGCGTAAGAGTATATATATCAGGTTTAGGAAGGATTAAAACAGAGGACATAGAATGTTAAGATCAAGAGGTTTAACTCTCATAGAAGTGCTTGCGGCTGTCATGATCCTTTCCATAGGCGTTGTCGTGTATGGTGCCCTTCAAACAAGGGCTATGGGAACTGCAATGAATGCGAATAAAGCTCAAATTGCAGACAGTATATTGGTGAGTTTAGCCGATAAAATAAGAATAAACTCCACAAATCAAAGCACTTTATCTAAACGACAGCAGATATTAAATGAATACCTTTCTTATAACTGGAATGCAAAAGAAAACTGCTTGGTGATGCCTCAAGCGATTAAAGCATGTAGTTATATACTTGGAAACTCTGCAAGATGTGATAGCTCTAAAATGGTTATGTTTGACGCATACACAAGCAAATGCTCATCAAACTCATTGTTAAAAGAAACGTCATTAGCCGCTAGGCAATGCCCATCGTCAGAAAACATATGTCTTTATTATGCTTGGGACGGAGCGGCTGCCAATGATATTGTTTGTGATGATGTTAATTCTACCTGCACGGTGTTGGAGGTATTCGTCAAATGAAGCGTCAAAAAGGTCTTACATTAATAGAACTTATGCTCTCTCTTACAATCGGGTTAATAGTTATGACGGCGGCCATATCACTATTCACCTTGAGCAAGCAGACAGCCACGTTGCAAAGATCCCATTCCAAAATGCAAAACGAGTCAGAGTTTGCTATGCGACTTATAGTTCAAGATTTAAAGCTAGCAGGTTTCTCCGTAGATAATAAGAATGACTTCGATAAAAGACCTTTTAATTGGTTCTATACGAGAGAGGGAGGTTCTTCTACTAACAATGATAGTATAGGAATAAGTTATACGTCTGGTGAAAGTGGGATAACAAGAGATTGTGCAGGTAACTATGTTAGCACGGGTGGAACAATATTAAATAGTTACAGTGTTTCTAGTAATACTCTACAATGCAATGGTGTAGATATTGTGGACAATGTTGAATCTTTCCAGATTCTTTACGGTATTGATTATGATGGTGTAGGTGGGCCAGATGCTTATGTTGAGAGGGACACAGCCGCAATACAATTCGTTACTAAGAAAGCAAAACCTATTGCTGTAAGAATATCTATACTGGTCTCATCTGATATTAAATATAATAATATATCTCCAAAGAGTATTTACGTATCTAACGAGGCTCCTTTGTATTTTGATGACAAAAAGATGCATCTTTTAACAGAGCGTTCAGTAATTATGTATAATATGATGTGATTAATATGAAGAAAAATGGTTTCGCTCTAGTAGCTGCACTAATAATTACAATATCTATTTCAATACTAGGTGTTATGTCTATGCAATCTGCTTTTTTTCAGCAAAAGATGGCTATTTCAAATAAAGCGTATCACTTAGTAGAGCAAGCATCAGAATCAGCTCTTCAGATGGTTCTTGATACAGTTAGATTAGATAATTTCGGCAATACATCATTGATATCAAAAGCAGACTCAAATTACGGATATTTATGTGTTGATAATGGACTGGTTTCACTTGATGAGAGTTCTTGCCAAAATAAATATATGGATAGTAATGATGTTTTTAAAGCTGAGGCTTATGTCAGTAAATCTGATAACGACTTTTGTTTGATATTCGGAAATACAGTGCAATCGATAAAATGTTATGATGTTTTATCAACAGGTAAAATCGACGGTGAGAATTTTGAAGTAAATGCATTGTCTGATTTTACGATAATTGAGATGGAAACAAACTCCTATGGAGTATATGAATTTTAGGTATATATATGTTTAATAAAAATAATAAAAACAATTTTAAAAACGCAATAAAAGTTTCCTTATTGTATTCAATGATATTTGGGAGTTCTGTTGCAATTTCTGATGATATTGAAATTTACAGTTCCTCAACAGAAAGTACAAACTTTAACCTGTTATTTATGACAGATACATCTGGCTCCATGGGTATAGATTCAAGGATGACGGATATGAAGACAGCGTTAAAGTCTGTTATAAGCAATATGAATGATAAAGTTAATGTCGGGATAGGTCGCTTTAGTGACGTTGCTGGCGTTGTTACAGAGCCTGTGCTGCCTTTAAATAAAATATCTAACTATCTAACAGAGAAATCATTTGTTAAAGCGGACGCTTCTCAGTTGGGCGCAACAGTGCAAGTTAATAACAACGAGCTTGGAATCAAGGCTATGAAAGTTAAATCTAGTACTGGAGGTGATGGTTATGTAGCACTTCAGATGGATGTTGGTGTGCCAAGCAATGTTGAAGTTTATGGGTCTAAACTTACTTTATATCCTGCACTATCAAACTCTAGCAAGGTGCTTATAGAGGTGTCGGCTGAAGTTGGAGCTCCTTCAAATCTTGGTGGTAGTATTTCAAATTATCCGCTGAGCACTGTCAAAGAATCTTTCACTGTAGATTGGATAAAAGGAGAGGTAGTTGAACTAGATATTTCAAGTTTATTGAAAGAAAAATTTTCAGAATCTGATTGGTGTGAAAAAAATGATTTAAATCTTATATTGAAATTTATCGATCAAGGTGACGGCGACGTATATATGTACGCTGAAGAAAGTAACAAATTTAAGTCACATCTAAAAATCAACTATTTACCTTTTGGAAATAGTTGCACCGTACCTGAAGATAAAAATATGGCAATATTTGATTCAAAAGATGATGCAGAAGAAGATAGATGGGGTTATGTATATAGAAATTTTTATCAATTACTGCTTGATGGTTATGATGGTTATTCAAGAAAAGGTTGGTTAGCTTTAAGGTTTGATGAGCAACCTGTTCTTGATGGCACTGTTCGTGAGCTCTACCTTAATTTAACACAAGAAAGCATAAATGGTTATTACCAAGCCCCTATTACTAATGTAAGAATTTATGGAGAAAAGAGAACTTCCTCTCAGCGCATTGACACAACTATGAGGAATATTTCATCAAGAAGAAGAACTGCCGCTTATGTTGATTGGTCAATACCTAAGGGTAGCGATGGTGATACGTTTACATCTCCAAATCTAGTGAATATTTATAATGAGCTTAAAAATCAGTATGGATGGAATGAAGATTCGCCCATAACATTTATTGTTGAAAATAGATCTATAACCCCTATAGCATTTGTTGCTGCTTATGGGGGTTTTCAAAACGCCCCTTCCGTAAAATTTAAGCTTAACGGTAAATCATATCTCCCAGCAATAGCGCCCATAAAGCATAAAGATATATTAATGTCCGAAATAGATAAGTTAAATGCAAGTGGTTCAACGCCTCTCCAAGGCCAGCAGATTGAATCTTACTTTTACCTCAAGGGTGAGAATGTTGGGTACGGTCAATATGCATATCCTATAAGAATAACGAATAATTATTCGATACCAGGGGTAAAAAGTAATGTAAAAGCGATTGACCCAGGGTATGAGTCAGAAGACAAGTATTGGCTTAAAGATGATCCAGACGGACGATTGAAATATGAAAGCCCGTTGGGAAAACGGAGTTGTGATATAAATGCATTGGTCATGCTAACGGATGGTGTCCCTACAGGAAGTTTATTTGCGCAAAATCCAGATAATGGAAGAACAATGTATGATGAATTTGAGTCAATAACAGGAAAACAATGTGATCCGAATGATTATTGGCAGTGTTCTTTAGATCTTGCTTCACACATGTATAACAATGACCTGATGCCTGATAAACCAGGGTTACAGAACGTTTTAACGTACACTATTGGTATGGACTTGAATCAAACGTATAAACTTCCTGATCTGGCTAAAGCTGGTGGTGGAAGCTATTACGATGCTAGCAATGCAGAAGATTTGAAAGAGGTATTTACAAAAATTTTGACGGATGTTTATGACAAGGCTGCTTCAGTTGTAGTTCCAGGAATATCAGTAAGTCAGACTAGTAAATATTTAACCAAAGATGAGCTTTATTATGCTTTGTTTAAGCCATCTGCCAGCCCTATATGGAAAGGTAATTTAAAACGTTATAGGTTGGATACAACAGGTAGTATAGTTCAAGGTGAAGGAGCTGTAATAGTTGATAGTAATAACAAGCCAGCGATAGATAAAGACACACTTTTCTTTTCTGATGATGCTAAAAGCTTCTGGAGCACGAGCATTGACGGCAATGTTATAACTAAAGGCGGCGCTGTAGGAAAAATCAGTTCATTTAGAAAAATGTATACAGCGCCAGCCAATGCACCAAAAGAATATTTGTTTACAAATGATGATTTGATAGAGAGTGGCAGTGTTAACGTTACTGCTGCTTCATACAATGCTGCTATTAACACAAACACATTGGGCAAATTGAATGAGTGGGTAAGAGGCGTTGACGTTCTTGATGAAAATTTCAACGGTAATGTTTCTGAAATGAGAAGGAGTATGGGGGCAGTTCTTCACTCTAGACCACTTGTTGTCAATTACACTAATACTGATTCAACAATATTTGTAAGCACAACTGATGGTGTATTACATGCTGTAGATTCTGCTACGGGTAATGAAATATTCTCATTTATGCCATCTGAATTACTAGACGATGCCTATAAGCGCTATCTATACGAGCAGGACCCAACAAACAATTCAATTAGCAGCATGCAATATGGATTGGATAGTCCATGGGTAGCATACAGAAATGACGTAGATAAAGATGGCAAGATAGAGAAAGCAGATGGCGACTTTGTCTATCTGTATGGTGGCATGAGAAGGGGTGGTAGCAGTTACTTCGCTCTTGATGTAACTGATGTCTATGCATCTAGTGGCTCAATGAATGTTAAGTTGAAGTTTGTATTGAATCCAACAAAAAACTTTGGACTAAGACATATGGGTCAAAGCTGGTCTGTACCTGTCTTATCTAAAGTTAAAATAGGAAACAATGAAAAGGTCGTTCTTATTTTTGGCGGTGGATACGACGTGTCAAACGATGCGGAGAACTACTTACAGAACGGTACTACAACAGGTGCAATGGTTTATATGGTTGATGCCGTAACAGGAGACTTATTGTGGAGGGCAGGTTCCGCCACCACATGGCCTACGTTAATTCATAATGATATTAAATACAGTATCACAGCTAGTATATCTCCTGTAGATATTAATGGAGATGGTTTAATGGATTCATTTTACGTAGGTGATTTGGGCGGTCAGATATTTAGATTCGATATAGAAAATGGTAATCCAATTAACACATTGGTTAAAGCGAAGACCATAGCTAGATTGGGTGTATCTAGGTATCCAAGTCTTTCTGGACAAAGACGATTCTATGAAAGAATAGTAAACGTTCCGATGATGGTTAATGGTGTTAAAACCATGGGTCTTGCGATTGGTTCGGGCTATCGCTCTCATCCGTTGAACAAGGCAACAGCAGATGCATTTTTCTTGATATACGATAAAGAAGTGTTTAATAAATCGAGTTCTATGTACTCTATCACGACACCGATTGATATATCAAAATTGGCAGGATTAACATTCCAATTAAATGAGAGTACTGCTGCGTCAGCCGCTTCAAATAAAATGGGATATTACATCTATCTTATTTCCCCTAATTACAAATGGATTGGAGAGAAGGTACTCAGTGAGGCAAGCGTGATTAACGATGAGATTACATTCTCAACTTATGTCCCTGGTGTCAGTGCTAACAGTTGTTCTCCAGCGATAGGTGAAACCAGAAACTATAAGATTAAATTGTATTCGGGTGTACCTGTAGATGACGAAGATTCAAATCTTGAAAGGTCTGATAGATATAGTTCTGATGTGCGCTCTGGAATGGGCGGGGGAACCAAAACATTATTTACTGAAAACGGTGCCGTAAATATCGGTGGAACAAAAGTAGAAACAGTAGACATGGATATTATGATGGGTGCACAAAGATCTACTTGGAGACAATTAGATCAAATAGAAACAAATAATTATAAATCTAATAAGTTAGGTCTTTAAATGAATAAAAGAGCTAGTAAGGGATTTACAATGTTGGAAACTATGATAGTTTTGGGCGTTGCAATGATACTGATTACCATATCTGTTCCTATTTATGACTCTTATTTAAAGTCAACATATAGAAACGGAGCAAAGGAAGCTTTAATGGATCTTTCTAATGTAATGCAGCAAGTTAAATATAAGAAGTTTTCTTATAACTACGCACATACAAACGGAGATTTAAAATCATCTGTATACCCTGATTATTTTGTGTATAATAATGAAAATATTTATAAACTTAGTGTTCTAAATTCGAGTAATACAACATTTAGATTAATAGCATCACCCTTGCATACAAGAGTATTGGGAGATGGAAATCTATCATTAGAATACGATGGTAAAAAACTAATAAAAAAATGGGATGAGAATAATAATGGTTCTTATACAAGTGACTGGTAATTAATAATGGATGAAAAAAAGAATAATCCTTTAATCGATGAAGAAATGGTAGAAAATATCGAGATGACACCAGAGCAAGTGGCTAACTCTGAGGTTATAGATGTTGAGGAATTGGTAAATTCGGAAGAGGCAGTAGCGGGAGACCCTATGGTAGACTCAGTTGCGAATCAGCCTGAACTGGCTGAAGTAAGTCCAGAGGGGAAATCTGATGAAGTAGTCGAAGAAACAGCCGAAGAAGCAGCCGAAGAAGTAGCTGAAGAAGTAGCTGAAGAAGTAGCTGAAGAAGTAGCTGAAGAAGTAGCTGAAGAAGTAACCGAAGAAGCAGCAGAAGAGGTTGATAGCGCTAATTCGGATACGACGAAAGATGATAAAGAGTTAGAGGATGTACCTGAAAAACCGAAATTGTCTTTGCTAAAAAAATTAATCATAGGTTTTGCTGGTGCTTCTATTGTTACAGCAGGATCTTTAGGTTACTTGTATCAAAGCAAAGCCTCAAGAATACAATCTGAATTGCATGATTTGTTTGCAGTCAATCCAGCTTTCGATTTTCAGTTCTCTTCAATATCACCCAGCCTCTTTGGAACCGACTTTGAAATAAACGATTTTATTGTTAGAAGGACCTCGTTGTGGGACCACAAAGGGGACATTAAAGCATTGGACCTGCTCGACCAATCAATGGGAAGCATGTTCTATGTTGGAAACAATGTTGTTTTAGAAGCTGAGAAGGTTTCTATATCAAATCTAAAGTTCAACAATACTGGTGTAGTGCCAGAAGAAATGGCTATCTCTATACCTAAAGGAAGGTTTAATCCTAAGAACTTGCCTTTTGAAGGTCCAATTATTGAAAGCTTAGTTAACTCGGCGGATTATCAAGGTTGGCTTACTTTGAATGGAAGTTATGCTCATAAAATAGGTAGTAATGATTGGACTGGAGAGTTTGTGCTTGATCTAGAAGAGTCTATTTCTTTGCAGATTGATGGAAGCTTTTTTGACTTAAACTTTGTTGGTATGGCTCAGGATAAATCTCACGCTGTATCTACATTTTTAGATGCTCTAAAGAAGAAAGCAAGATTTACAGAGTTTCAAATAACGCTAATTAACCATGGGTTTGTTGATGAGTTAATGGGTTATTATGCCGACAAAACAAATACAACTAAAGAAAAGAAGTATGCTGAGTTTAATAAAAAAAATCAGCTTTACAAAGAAGCAATGGAAAATTTTGAAAGTAATTTTGGCATAAATTTTTCATTGGCACTAAGCGATATAGTAAATAAACGCTCGGATATTATTTCGGTAATAGTAAAAAGAGGAAAACAGGCGTCCTTATCTGATTTAATTTACAAATTTAATAATGGGACGATTTTTGAGAAAGACGGTTCTGGATATAATATCGAGATACTAACAGATTAATGGTTAAAATATGAAGAAAAAAATATCAGTAGCAATTGCTTCAATTGTCTTAATGCAGACAGCCAACGCCGAAGTAATAAAAGGTGAATACATTGTAAAAAATGGCGATAGTCTTTGGACAATTTCTAAACATTTAACTGGGAAGGGCAGTGTTTGGAAACATGTTTTTAAAGATGATCCTATTGTAAATTCGCCTGAAAAATTGAAGCCAAAATATATTCTTAAATATGCTTTTGATAATGGTCATTCTGAAGAGTTAAAGCCAGTTTTAAAAGATAGTCCGTTACCTCAAAAAATTAATCAACTAAAGTTTAATTCAGTTGGTTCAGATATAGAAAAGTCTAAAGATGATGCAAAGACTAATGTTTCAAACGATTTTGTAGAACTTAATCCTCATAATGTTTCAAGATCAGGTGAGGGGCATCAGTTTCCAGAAAACTACAGAGAAAATTTAGGAGACCTTGAATTAATTAATGTTGATAAAGAAGACTCTATTTCAACAGAAGCTATAGTAGAGATTGATGATCAGATACCAACATTTGTTGAGGACAAAAACTACATTGAAGTGGCTGCTGAGATCCAGTTAAGCATAAACGAAGTGCCTCAGGTCGATTTAGAGCAAATCGATATGAATAGTTCTGATGTTAGTGAACTCGACTTTACTGATTCAAATGATGAAGTAGAGCAAATTGAAGAAGAGCAGGTTGAAGTAGGTACTGCTGAAAGAATTATGAAAGGAGACAATCTGGTATTGAATGATAGTTCAATTTATACCGTTGTTAAGGGTGACACGCTATGGGATATAGCTGGAAAATTCACTAATGATCCGTATAAATGGACTGAAATTTGGGCTAAAAATTCTTATATAGAAAATCCAGATTTAATCTATCCAGGCGATAAAGTAGCCATTAACTTTGTTAATGGGATTCCTGTTATTAGCATTAATGATAAACCGTTGTTTGATGTTAAAAATGCAG
>Ga0102951_1000953_pt1 | contig 10746 bp, 7 predicted proteins | sample SalPonA_B_H2O_MG_FD_78507 | JGI IMG/M metagenome (GOLD analysis project Ga0102951, IMG submission 78507) | Water microbial communities from South San Francisco under conditions of wetland restoration - Salt Pond MetaG R2A_B_H2O_MG | ecosystem: Environmental > Aquatic > Non-marine Saline and...
CGGTCACACTGACGTGGATCAGGTGGTATTCACCGGTTCGGTTGCGACGGGGCGCAGTGTTGCTCGGGCCGCAGCCGAAAACCTCATCCCTTGTGTGCTGGAGTTAGGCGGTAAGTCAGCGGCTATTGTCCGGCAAGATGCTGACATGGAACAGTTGATCGACAGTGTGCGTTGGGGAATTTTCTTTGGCGCGGGCCAGGTCTGCTCCGCACTTTCGCGCGTCATCATTCATGCTGATCGCTTAGCTGAGTTTACGGAACGTGTAGCGCAGCTGGTCGAGGCTATTGAAGTGGCAGATGGCAGCGCGGTTGAGTCTGAGAGCTTGCTGATGGGCGCGATGGTAAGCAAGGCACAGCGTGACAGGGCAGCGGGTCTGGTTAGGCAGGCAATTGAATCCGGAGCGACCCTTTTAGCTCAGGGCAGTGCTCCCGACGAGGGCGCTTTCTATCCGCCAACCGTGCTTCAGGTAGAACCGCTATCCGATATTGCTAGTACTGAGGTGTTTGGTCCGGTTCTTTGCGTTATCCCCTATGAGAATGATGACGAGGCTCTGGCCATTGCCAATGGTACCGATTATGGTCTTGTTGCAGGTGTATTCAGTCAGGATATCAACGCTTGTCTGTCGCTTGCGCGGCGTTTACATGCAGGGCAGGTGTTTATTAACGAGTGGTTCGCTGGCGGCGTTGAGACACCGTTTGGCGGCGTAAAACAGAGTGGATATGGCCGAGAGAAAGGGCGCGAAGCGATGCTTAATTATGTCGCCACCAAAAACATTGCAGTAAGACTGCGCAACTAACAAAAAGGACGAGAGATGCCAACTAGCTATCAAAACTACATCGGCGGAAACTGGGTAGACGGCTCAGGTGTAATCGACAACATCAACCCCTCTGATACCCGCGATATTATTGGGCAGTTTGCTCAGGGGGAGAGCGTTGATGTGGATCGAGCTGTTGATGCAGCCGCTGAGGCTCAGCGCATTTGGCAGACCTACGGTTTGGAGCGACGTCAGTCGGTGCTGCAGTCCATTGGCGAGGAGCTTATGGCGCGCAGTGCTGAACTCGGAGAGCTTCTGAGCCGGGAGGAGGGTAAGCCTCTGGCAGAAGGTAAGGGGGAGGTCTATCGAGCAGGACAGTTCTTCACTTACTACGCCGCAGAGTGTCTGCGCCAGTTGGGTCAAAATGCCGACTCTGTGCGCCCCAATATCGAGATTGATGTGCGTCGGGAGCCGGTAGGTGTGGTGGGTATCATAAGTCCATGGAACTTTCCGACGGCAACGGCGGCGTGGAAAATTGCGCCGGCGCTCTGCTACGGTAATGCGGTTATCTGGAAACCGGCCAACTTGACTCCAGCTTCTGCGGTGGCACTGACTGAGATTATCGCTAAGCAAGATATTCCGGCGGGGCTTTTCAACTTGGTGATGGGCTCTGGATCAGAGGTGGGCGAATCACTGGCGGCGCATACCGGCGTTAAAGCGATCTCATTCACTGGCTCTGTCCCAGTGGGAAGACGCATCGCTCAGGTAGCCGTCGGTAACTTTACCAAGTTGCAGATGGAGATGGGGTCAAAAAATGCGCTCGCCGTGATGGATGATGCCAATCTTGATCTGGCAGTTAATGTAGCTTTGGGCGGCGCTTTCGGCGGAAGTGGTCAGAAATGTACCGCATCCTCCCGCCTTGTTGTGCATGAGTCGATCCACGACGCTTTTGTAGAGCGTTTGATTGCCGGAGCCCAGCAGATGAAAGTTGGTCATGCGCTTGAACAGGGCACGCAGATGGGTCCGATCGTCTCTCAAACGCAGTTGGAGGAGAACCTTGAGTACGTGCGCCTCGGACAACAGGAGGGAGCCGAACTCGCATGCGGTGGCGAGTTGCTGGAGCTCGCAACACCTGGGTTCTATATGAGCCCCGGTGTTTTCCTTAATAGCCGCAATGATATGCGAATTAATCGTGAGGAGATGTTTGCACCGCTGACATCCGTGATTAAAGTCGGTAGCTACGAAGAGGCACTCAGTGTAGTGAATGACACGGAGTTTGGTCTCACCTCGGGTATTGTGACCCGCTCTTTGGCCCGAGCGAATCATTTCCGTCGCCATGCTCAAACCGGGGTTGTCACCGTTAATCTTCCGACTGCGGGTACTGATTATCACGTACCGTTTGGCGGTCGCGGTGAGAGCTCGTATGGCCCACGTGAGCAGGGCCGTACAGCCGACGAGTTCTTCACCATCGTGAAGACGGCTTATATCAGTTCCGGTGATGAGCTATGAGAATTGATGCGCTGCAGTACTGCAACTACTCGGAGAAGATCTTTCTTCAGTGGCGTGAGGCTCAACTCGACGCGGTACATGTCACCATCGCCTATCACGAGAATTTTCGGGAGATGGTGTTAAATCTGGAGACCTGGAACCGATTTTTTGAACGTTTCCCCGATCTCATTTTCAAAGGAACGACCGCAACAGATGTCGTCAGGGCTAAGGCAGAGGGCAAGACAGCGGTCTTTTTTGGCTTTCAAAATCCAAGTCCGATAGAGGACGACATAGGTTTGGTTGAGATCGTGCACCAGTTGGGCGTTCGGTTTATGCAACTGACCTACAACAATCAGTCGTTGCTGGCCTCTGGCTGTTACGAGCCGGTTGATGCCGGTATCAGCCGTATGGGTAAAGAGGTGATCGCCGAAATGAACCGCGTTGGCCTGGTTGTGGATATGTCTCATTCGGGCGATCGCAGCACCATTGAGGCGGCGGAGATCTCTTCACGCCCGATTGTTATAACCCATGCAAACCCGCATGAGTGGCACCCAGCACTGCGCAACAAACGTGAGGAGGTGCTGCGTGCTGTGTTTCAGAATGGCGGCATGATCGGCTTCTCACTCTACCCGCACCACCTCCGCGACAAGGGTGACTGCACCTTAGAGGGCTTCTGCCGTATGGTGGCTGACACTGCTGAGAAGTACGGTATTGAACATATAGGTATAGGATCAGATCTGTGTCAGGATCAGCCTGACTCGGTGGTTGAATGGATGCGAGTAGGGCGTTGGACCAAGCAGGTGGACTATGGCGAGGGCTCTAAGGCTGCTCCAGGTTTTCCGCCGCAGCCCCCTTGGTTTGAGGACAGTCGCGGGTTTAATCATCTGCAAGCTGGACTGGCGGCAGTTGGGTTCTCGTCGATCGAGGTTGATCAGGTGCTGGGAGATAACTGGTACCGCTTTTTTAAAGACAATTTCGCACCTTTGGCGAGGTAGCGAAATAAAAAAATAATAAGAGTAGCGAGGTAGCAAAATGACTGTTGCGCTGCGTACACCCGATAAGCTAATGAAGCTTCATCGGCTTGGGTCCTTTCACCCGAGTCGTATGAGTTTTATGTATCAACTCCTGCGACGAATGGGTCGCGAAAATTGGCGATACGAACGCCAGCTTTTTGATATCGATGAGCAGGGTGTTGGGCGTGCAGTACTTACTATGCATGGGCCGTATCGAAGCTACTCACTGGTTGCGTTTGCGCATGACTTGCCCGACGAACTGAGATCAGATCGCGTCATCGCTCAAGCCTGGGATGCTACCTTCTGCCTCTTTGATGGAGTGCCAAGCAGTGAGGATATCGATCGTTTGGAGACTCAGGTACCCGGACAGGAGACTGCTCGGCTGACACCAACCGAGCTTTGTTTGTCGCGGGCGAATCGCTCCGTTCGTCTTTGGCAACAGGTGGTAGACGCGCTCAGTGCCGGCCGCCAGCCCGACGAGCAACAGTTGGCTGAAGTGGGCTACCTGATGCGCACCACTGCGGTCTATGGCTCGGGTAAGTTCGGGCTCTGCGATCGCTTTGTGATTGCAGACAGGCCTGAATTGCACGCGCCGTTTCAGGCAGAGATGCTGACTGTATTCCTCATTCGTCAGTTTGTCCGTGATTTAATCAATCACTGTGCAGTCGTCAAAGGGGGGGAGCAGGCGGTTGAGCTGTCACCTGAGCTAGCGCGCAGTCTTGGTATTGGTAATTCGACCGGCCTGGGTATGGCACCTTTTCTAGTCAATCATCCCCGCCTAATCGACCGCTGGATTGCAGCCCGTGAATCGGCGCTGGCAGAGATTGCGGAGTTAGCAGCGTTTGACGCATCATCCTTACAACGTGCGAAAGCCAAATTGGCAAAAGGGATCGCAAAAATCCCGTGTTGGCGCAGTCGTCACCCCTATCAGATCGAACGTGTTGCCCAGCTTAAAGCGGATATGCTCAAGCTTGAGCAAGTGGACTGCAGTTCTCCCGTGGCAAGTCTCGATTGGGCGGAAGAGAATCTTAGTGATGAAGGCAGAGAATTTTGGGCGACCTGTCTACTCGAAGCCTATCCGCAGATAGCTGATCGTTGGTCGGAAGAGATGGCGATCGACGAGGCAGCGGGTTATGAAATTGATGGCAACTGGTCACTTGAGCAGACGCTGAACGCGATCCAAAGACACTTTGACTGGGCTTTGAAGTGTGATTGGGATGAGAGTGAAACAGCGCGTGTCTGGTATGTGTCACAGGAGAAGTTAGAACCGCGTTTGGGAGAACGTGCCGATGAGCCGCTCGAAGCATTTGAGCAACCCCTTGCACCGGGCCGTGATATGGCAGCGTTCGCTCGGTCCCTACAGACCAGCGAAGCGCAAAATCTCGCGGCCTTCCTGCGAGAAACCCCAGAGTTTAGGCATACAGCTCGGCGGTTGCAGTGGGTTTGTGAATACCCCTTCGGTGAGATTCATGACAACACCATCTCAGCGGCACTGAAGCCTATCGATATGCTTCGACTGAAACTTTCGTTTTTTGGAGCGACCTATTTTGATCCACGCTCGGATCGCTGGTTGCGTATCTGTATGTTTCAGGATGCACCGCTTGCCGATGAGTTGTCTCTGGGAAATTGTGAAGGCTGGGGCTGAATGGACGTCTCTTTTAATGAGCTTGAGGCGAGAGTCAAAAAAGCCGCTCGCGGTGCCGGTTTGCCTTGGGGGCTGGCTGAGGACTTTGCCAAGGCCATTGTTGCAGTTGCGCAAAAAGATCATATATCTGGCACATGGGTAGTCGATTTTTTGCTCCATCCACGTGCTTGCGATTGGCTTAAAGAGTTGACCTATGAGTTAGACATGCACAGCGCTTCCAAACCCAGACCAGCGAACGTTCCCGCGCAGATGAACCCTGTTTGGGAGGGGTTTGAGATCCGATATTTACAGCTGTCTGGCGGCAAGCGGTATCCACTAAGGTTACGTGCAACTATCGATTCTGAGCTCTGGTTAAAATTAGAAAAACTCGAATTCCAGACCTATGCACCCGAGAGTGACGAGTCTCGCCTGAAGGGCGCTGGTGCTGGGGTGAATGATAACGATTAAAGTGTCGCAATCAGACAAGACGCACTTCTGTATTTCGGTTCAAAATCCGCAGTTGCTGAACAATAAAAACAGGAGCGCGGCTGATGAATCCGTCTTCACTACCCTTGGCTGGTGTCAACGTCGTCGACTTTGGTCAATACATCGCGGGTCCAGCTGTTGCAATGATCCTGGCCGATCTGGGTGCGACCGTCATCCACGTTGACCCTCCGGGTGGCTCGCTCTGGGACAGCCCTGCAAACGCTATCCTCAACCGCAATAAGCTCAGTGTCGAGATTGATCTTAAGAGTGAGCAAGGGTTAGCCGATGCGCAGGCCCTAATAGCTCAGGCAGATATCCTGATTGAGGGCTTCCGCAATGGTGTTATGGCTCGTCTGGGTATTGATTTCAAGCGCTTGCGTGAAGAGCGTCCCGAGTTGATCACTCTGAGTATTCCCGGCTTTGCTTCCAACGATGCGCTGCGTGCTGAGTGGAGAGCATTTGAAAGCGTCGTTGCGGCGCAGTCCGGTGTATTTACTGATATGGGGCTCAATCGCGTTTTGATGGGGATTAACCCATCCTTTTCGCCGTTACCACTGAGCAGTGCTTATGGCACGATGTTGGCTGCTTCCTCTGTCGTTATCGCTCTGCAAGCGCGGGAAGAGGTTGGATTTGGTGATCATATTGAGGTGCCTTTGGCCACAGCAGTGATGGAGGGGCTCTGTTACAACTCCATCGAGATAGAGAATCTCCCCGAGCGTTACCTGACCCAGCGCGAACGTGAAATCGCACGTCGACGCGAAGCGGGTCTGCCCATGGATCTTAGTTTTGATGATCTGCAGGAGTTGCTGGATCCTTTCTACCGCTCTTATCGATGTAAGGATGGTCGCTATTTCTACGTGGTTTGCCCGAGTCATCGCTTTCATGCGAAGCGCTGCCTACAGACGCTGGGTATCTACGACGAATTGGTTGAACAGGGGCTTGTTGAACAGCTCGATACGTATAAGCCACAGAGTCAGTGGACCTCTGATGTCAGTCTGGGTGTCTATCCTCTGCCAAAAAAATGGGCTGATAAAATTGCTGAGCGCATGAAAGAGATCTTCTTAACCCGAAGTGCATCTGAGTGGGAGAAGATCTTTGGTTGGGGTAAATTCCCGGGAGCTCGGCAGCGTTGGTTACAGGAGTGGATCTACGACGATCACGTGGAGATGTCGGGGCTTATGTTACAGGTCGATGATCCCATCTACGGTAGGATGCTGCAGCCCGGACCGTTGGTGTGGTTGCGTGAGAGTGCGCACGAAATGGAGACGCCAAGCGGTCGTACCTGGGGAAGCGTAGATCTGGCGCTATCGCGACTCGGGGCAAACCCAAGACCTGAGTTTAGCTTCACAGAGCCAGATCAATCTTGGATGGCTGGAGTGAAGATACTGGACCTGTGTAACGTCATCGCTGGTCCTCACTCCGTGGGCTACTTTGCTCGATTCGGGGCGGATATCATCAAGATAGATCCGGCGACACCACTCTACGACGCCTGGAATACCGTTATCTTTGGGATGTCCCACATGCGCTCTAAGCGCTCTGCGCTTCTGGATATCAGAGAGGGGGCCGGGCGTGAAGCATTGGAACGGCTGATAAAACAAGTTGATGTGGTTGTCTGGAACGCCACTGATGCTCAGGTGGCGGCTATGAAGCTCGATCGCGAGCACCTGCAGCAGATCAATCCTGATGTTATTCTCTGTCAGCTGGATTGCTTCAGTGGTATCCGCCCGGGACCAAAAACCAACTACCTTGGCTATGATGACCTAGTACAGGCTTGTACAGGAATTATGCAGCGATTTGGTGGCTCTATGGACAGGGTGGAAGAGCATGCGCATGTTGGCACTATCGATGTCATGTGCGGCTTCGGTGGAGCAGTCGGTGTCGCCGCAGCACTGTATCAACGTCGCCGTACTGGCAGAGTGGGGCAGCCCAAAACTTCGCTTTCCGCGCTGAGTGGGCTGGCGCAAATACCCTTCTGTTTTGATTATCGCGGGCGTGGACCTTTCAACGAGCCCAGCGGTCCTTATGTACGAGGATACCATGCACTGGAGCGACTATATGAAGCAGCTGACGGTTGGATGATGATCGCTTGCAGCGAGAAGGATCTTGCTTCACTCGAAGCGGTGGTTGGAAAACTGCCAGAAGGAGAGTCAGAGCGAGAAGAGTATCTAGCTCAGATGATCTCAAACCGCACCCGTGACGAATGGGTGGAGCAGTTCCAGCTGTACAATTTGGGTGCTGCGCCCTGTGGTAAAATGGAGGTGCTGCGCACGGAGTATAGCCGCCCATATGATGATAGCTGTGGTGTAGATCGCGGTAGTTACGCGTTCAGCATCTATGCTGACCATCCTGCCGGGCGTAAGGTCGTGCAGCTTGATGCCTGTGCGGTACGTCCAAGTCGTGCACCACTGATTGCGCCTCGTCCGAGCGAGAAGTACGGTGCCTCAACGCGCAATATTTTATCCGAACTTGGTTACAGCGCTGAGGAGATTGATGCGATGATTGAACAAGGTACAGCATCCGATAGTTGGAGTGGGGAGTACTTTCCGTCCTAGCTCAACTGTTCTGTTATAACTCCTCGGGGGCCTGGTTTAGGCGCCCGCGAGGAGTGTCTCTTCAAAGGGAAAACGGGTCAGGTTCTCCACACCCTCTTCGGTGATAAGGACCTGATCCTCGAGCTTAACCCCCTCCCGGCCGCCGACTGCTCCCACATAAGCTTCAACGCAGAGTGTCATCCCAGGCTCTAGAACTCCCTCATATCCATGATCAGCTACATCCTCGGGGTAACGAACACAGGGGTACTCATCGCACAAACCTATACCGTGCATAATGACGCCATAGCGCTGTGCTCGATAGGGTTCGGGAAGGCGGTGCGCCATCTGTGTGATCTCAGTCAGGCTCAGTCCCGGTCGTAGCAGATGAATGTTGGTTTGGATGTGCTGGTGGGCAATTTGGTAGAGATGTCTCTGCTCTTTGGTCGGCGTTGCATCACCAATGATCCACGAGCGCGAGAGGTCAGCACAGATACCATAGGGGCCTATCAGATCAGTATCGAAGGCCAGCATATCTCCAGTTGCAACGATTCTTGGACCGCTCTCCTGAAACCAGGGGTTGGTGCGTGGGCCCGAGGAGAGGAGCCGGCACTCTATCCACTCACCACCGCGACGGATATTTTCAGCATGTAAAACGGCCCAGATATCGTTTTCGCTCATGCCGGGCGTGCTGGCCTCTCGCATCTTGTGCATGGCCGCTTCGGTAGAAGCAATAGAGCAGCGCATGGCATTGATTTCATCGCTGGATTTGATCACTCTTGCCCGCTCCATGACCGCCTGACCGTCGCTAACATCTATGCCTAAGGCCTCTATTGCGCGAAGTCCCGCAATCTCGATTTTATCAATCGCCAAGCGGCGGTTGGCACCGGCGTGTGTGCGAACCAAACTATCCAGCTCGCGAGCAAAATGCTGGGCATGCTGCTCTGTATTTTCCCCCGTCTCGAAATAGAAAAATGAGGCGCCCGAACGAACCTCTCTTACCAGCGGTAAATGGGCCGAGAGGTGATTGCAGTTGTGAAAATCCCACAAAACCACATACCCCTCTGTTGAGACAAAGCAGGCGCGGGCATGATTGTGTGCTATCCAGACCTGCATGTTGGTGGTGTCAGTGGCGTATCGGATATTCAGCGGATCAAAGAGTAAGATGCCGGCCAAATCTCGGGCCTGCAGTTGTTGAACGATGCGTTGAAGGCGGTAGGCTCGCATACGGTCCAAATTGGGTGGCGTCAGACCTAAAGCGGCCCACTCGTCAAAAGCGAGTTTGGTAGGACCTATCTCCACACGATCGTTACTGTCTACAGAACCGTCGGGTTTGAGCTGTCTTGAGGGTCGAACGTGTGGATCAATGTTATACATAACTGCGGCCTCCCGCGGATGTGGATCCCGGGTCTAGAGTATGCAAACTTGAAACGCTTTGTAAGACGGTTGTCGCGATTAGATAAATATCGGGTTGCTGCAGGAAAATCGAAGATGTTAACGTGATCATAATGAAGAAATGAACCCTAAACTGGAGAAAATCCAATGCCAAAGCTGAGCTTGGAAGCGGTAGAAAAACTCTGTTTTGATGCGTTGCGAGCCTGCGGAGCGTCTGAGCTTCAGGCACGAGCAGCGGCGCTTGAGCTGATGGATGCAGAAGCTGAGGGTATTCGAAATGTTGGTCTTGGGTACATTCATCTCTATCTTAAACATCTGCGTTGCGGGAAGGTGATTGGTGACGCAGAGCCAAAAATTGTTAAAACCTCAGAGGCGGCAACGGTTGTTGATGCTGCTCACGGCTTCTGCCACGCTGCCTACCTTCATGCCGAGGAGCGCCTCATTGAATCGGCGAGATCCCAAGGCGTCGGTACAATGGTCATTCACCGCTCATACTCGGCTGGCGTGTTGGGCTGGTTCACACGACGTTTGGCGCAGAGAGGGCTAGTGAGTCTGATGTATGCAAACTCGTCAAAGGCTGTCGCTGCTCATGGCGGGCGTGTGCCCTTCTTTGGGACCAATCCACTGGCGTTTGGTGCTCCGCGTGCCGGTGTGGAGCCCCTTGTCTTTGATATGGCAACTGCTTCTACAGCACGCGTTAACCTTGTTAAAGCGGCTCGCGATGGCACACCGATTGAGCCCGGTCATGCCATTGACCCTGAGGGAAATCCAACTACCGACGCGGCACTTGGTTTAAAGGGTGCGCAGCTCCCTCTTGGCGGTGCTAAGGGTTACGGTCTGGGCTTGATGGTCGATATCCTCGGCGGTGTTCTCAGTGGTGGTCACTGCTCATACGAGGCATCAATGTTCTCTACTGAGGAGGGTGGGCCACCTAACGTCGGGCAGACGATTATTGCGTTCAGTCCTGAATTTTTCGCCTCGGGGTTCGTTGAGCATCTTGAAAGGATGTTGCAAGACCTGACAGAGGGAAATGAAGTGAGGGTACCTGGCGAGCGTCGTGGTCAGCTCAGAACTTTGCATGAATCAGAAGGTGTGGAAGTGCCACAGGCGTTGTTGGATCAGATTGCTCAGTTGCAGGATTAGTCGTTAGGAAGACGGGGTCGTGCCTCTCTAGTGACAAAAAGTAAAAAAAGTGAGTTGAGTCCCGTGTTTCCCACTTGCCTGCAAGGAGAGTCCCTGTTTAAATACGCGCCGTCTCAATAGCGACTGGCTAGTTGCACGTGCACTCCACCAAACAGTGGGATGCAGCTTGAGGTTTTTCAAGTAAAAAGGGTGTTACCCCTTTTCCTTCGTTTAAGAGGCGGGTATAATGCGCGTCCCTTACTTGTAGGGTAGTGGCTCAATTGGCAGAGCAGCGGTCTCCAAAACCGCAGGTTGGGGGTTCGAGTCCCTCCTACC
>Ga0102951_1000960_pt1 | contig 10718 bp, 10 predicted proteins | sample SalPonA_B_H2O_MG_FD_78507 | JGI IMG/M metagenome (GOLD analysis project Ga0102951, IMG submission 78507) | Water microbial communities from South San Francisco under conditions of wetland restoration - Salt Pond MetaG R2A_B_H2O_MG | ecosystem: Environmental > Aquatic > Non-marine Saline and...
GACGATTCATCCAAGGTACTCGACGCAGCGGATCGCGCTGGCGTTCGTGAAGTTGTCGAAATCAGACACCCAAATCTTTCTGAGCCACCGCGAAGCACTTGGAAGCAGGGAATCGATGATTTTGATGTCCTATTCCCGGGACTCGAGGCCTTGAGTCGATTATGAGCGGTGTGAGACTCGATAAATGGTTATGGGCTGCTCGATTCTTTAAAACCCGAGGCTTGGCGCGTGACGCGGTCGATGGTGGAAAAATCCACATTGATGGTGTGAAAGCCAAACCATCGAAGATGGTGATCCCAGGCCTTGAGATTGAAATCTCTCGCGGGCAAACCGATATGATCGTCAAAGTGATCGATATTCGCGAGGATCGAAGGCCAGCCGTCGAAGCACAACAGCTCTACGAGGAAACGCCTGAGTCGATCAAAAAACGGGAAACCGATCGTGACCTCAATCGATTCTCAAGAGCGGGCTTTCAACCAGCCGACCATCGACCGAACAAACGAGAGCGTCGGCAAATGACAAAGCTGAAAGGAATATTTCATGATTGATCTGCCAGTTGACCAAGATGCCGTTAGGAAATATTTGTGTGACGATGCTCCCGATGCACGTCTGATGACCGTGAAACTTGGCCAATCGACAGACGACATGCTCGATCATCAACAGATGCCGGCCCCGATTAAAGCGCTCTGTGCGGAATTGGTGGCAGCAACCTGCGTACTCGCACATATGCTGAAATTTGACGGTGAGATGATCGTCCAGATCAAGGGTGCTGGTCCTGTGACTATGATGGTTGCCGAGTGTTCTTCGGAGGGGCGGATTCGGGCGACTGCTCAATGGGACGACATTGATCACTACACTACCTTCAGTGAACTGATTGGAAAGGGCTATATGGCCGTCACGGTGGATCCAAAACACGGCGAGCGTTATCAGGGCATCGTCCCATTGGAATCTGGATCGATTGAGGGCTGCATCAATCACTATTTCGACAGCTCAGAGCAACTCGATACCAAATTATGGCTTTCCAGTGATGCGACCACAGTTGCCGGTTTACTGATTCAACGCATCCCGGATGAAGGCGGCAGTCGCACGAGCACAGCATCCAATTGGGAGACGCTCTCGACACTCGCAGCCACCGTGACCAAAGAAGAACTCGCCTCTGAAGCTGGCCCTCTGTTGATCTACAAGCTGTTCCACGAACTCAGTCCACGAAGTTTTGACCCGTTTTCGATTCGTTTTGGCTGCTCCTGCACACGAGAGCGGTCGTCTCGAGCGATCCGCGCTCTTGGTGAAACCGAGGTAAAACAATTGTTTGCAGAGCAACCTTCGGTGACCGTCGACTGCCATTTTTGCGGACGGGTATACCAATACGATCAGGCTGACTTAGAATGGCTTCTTTCTGATCAGCCACCGAGGTCTGACACACTACAATGAAAACTGATGGGTCGAGTCGTTACGACGACCTCACCTTAGCCGAGTTAGTCGAGCATGCGCTCGCGCTGAACGAAGGGCAGCTGTCAGCGAAGGGCGCACTGGTTGTTTCAACCGAGCGTAAGACAACCGTTCAACGGTTCATCGTGAATGAGCCCTCTGTCAGTGATGTGATTCGGGCCGATGCACAATTTCACTTACTTGACCCCCAGGTGTTTAAATCGATCTGGGAACGCGTCAAAGATGATGTGGTCGAACGCTCTCGATATCGCATCCACGCGCATATGGGTGTCGATCCTGACATTGCAGTTCCACTCGAAATCACCACTTTGAGCGCCTGGCATGCGCTCAGTTGTCATCACCTCTGCCACATCCCCGATACATTTAACCCACGTGAAAAACCCGAATGGAAGTTGATCTGGGCTCCATTAGCGAGTTTTGGTGATGCGGAAATCCTCAGTGACGGCGGTGGGGTCATCCTGATCCATGTGGGAAAACGCCGGATTCTCATGGGGGGCGACCTAACAACAGGCGAGATGCGACGCACGCTACTCACCCTATTAGGACTTCTACTTCCCGAAAAAGATACCTTGCCTCTGCATGGCGCGGCCGCGCAAGGCGATGGTGAAATTACGCTATTTTTAGGCCCTGCAGGTACTCAGAAAACGACTTGGGCCCTGCGCTGTGGACAATTGATCGGCGACCGAGGTCTCTCCTGGTCCAACGCAGGATTGCATCGACTTGCTGATGGATGCCGATTGCACTTGGATCAAAATCTACCCATCAGCCTCGACGAAGCACTGCGATTTGGAACCATTGCTGAAAATTTAGCGTTAGAAAACGATCGCCAACCGCTGCTTGACGACCCAGAAACGCGTTCTGAACTCAAGACAACCACACATTTGGTGCTCCCATTAAGTCGTCTAAACGCAACCGCTGAGTCCAATACCCGAGGACCGAGTCAGTTGGTGATTCTGACCACCGATCCACTCGGCGTGTTACCGCCACTCGCAAAAATTTCGCGGGAGCAGTGTCTAGCCTGGTTTATCCTGGGCTATGGGAATCATCTCGGGCCACTGGAAGAGCGTCAGGCTGAAGTGGATATCCGGTTTACACCAGGGTTCATGGATACTCTGTTGCCACGGAATCTCGATGACTATGTGTTTATCCTCGAGGATCTATTAGAAGCTCATGACACACGCTGTTTCCTTGTGAATGCTGGCTGGCATGGTGGCAGAGCGAGCAAAGGGGACCCCCTGTCTGCATCTGAAGAGAGCGCTGTTATTACCGGGATGTATTACTGCACTGACTGGGAGCCGTTTGGCTCACTGGGATTATCAGTCCCATCCGGACAATCTGAAACCGCAGGACCATGGCATCCCAAGGATCGGTGGCCAGAATCTGGTGAATACACCCATCACTTGTCACAATTAATCCAATCGATTGCAGACGAGCTCAATCGAACCAATGACCCTGAACGATGGCTAAACGCCTTGGAAATTGAGTGCAACTAAAATTACCGACCATCCCTCAGCGTGTCTTCGATGAGTGCCACACCGAATCCTTTGCCGAACGTCTCGCCGGCATGCGATTTGGCATTGAGAAAGAGGGCCTGAGGGTTCATGCGAGTAACGGACAGTTGGCCGATACACCGCATCCCAAGGCGCTGGGCTCAGCCCTGACTCACCCGCATATTACAACGGACTACTCTGAGGCTTTGCTTGAGTTTGTGACAGGGACACATGCATCACCGCAGGCTGCGATTCAGGAGCTAGAGCAACTCCATGCCTTTGCCAACTCCGTATTACCTGACGAGCGCATCTGGCCGCTATCGATGCCTTGCTGGCTGCCCGAATCTGATCAAGATATCCCACTGGCCTACTACGGTGAGTCACATATTGGTCGACTCAAAACGGTCTACCGGCGCGGGCTCGGTTTTCGTTATGGACGGCAAATGCAAACCATCGCCGGTGTGCACTTCAACCTCTCGTTTAACGACGAATTTTGGGCCTGGAAGGCGTCGATGAATGGCCATCCCGATGGCTCGGATACTCGAGTCATGCGCGATTCGGGGTATTTCCAGACGATTCGAAATTTCCGGCGGATTCAATGGCTCATGATGCTTCTCACCGGCGCGAGTCCGTCGGTGGATGACAGCTTCCGTTTGCTGGCAACCGACCGTTTCCGAGTGTCTGGGCGGACTCGGCTTGCCGAGGGCGCAACCAGCCTTCGCATGAGTGATCTGGGTTATCAATCGGCTGCACAAGAATCGATCAATATTTGTTTCAATCAACTCGATACTTACTGTGACACCCTCGCCAAAGCCGTTCATCATCCATGGCCAACCTATGAAGGTCTGGGACTAAAAGACGACAACGGATTCAAGCAACTCAACACTGCAGTGTTACAAATCGAGAATGAATACTACTCAAGCATTCGGCCAAAACGCGTGCAACAGGCAGGTGAACGTCCGGTTCGAGCACTGATTAACCGGGGTGTTGAGTATTTAGAGGTTCGAGCCATTGATCTCAATCCCTTTGCTCGCAACGGAATTTCGGACCATGAAGCATCTCTCATTACACTCTTGATGACCGCCTCTGCGCTTGCCGATAGCCCACCGAACAGTGATGAGGAATGTGTCGCGATCAACGGCGTGAATGCACGAACCAGTTGGGCCGGACGCCGAGCGGATCAACGATACGATCAGCAATCCACTTTGAAACAAGCTGGACTTCGATTCCTTGCCACGCTCGATCCTGTTGCAGAAGCGCTGAATCAGAGCTTTCGGACAGAGAGTTTCACCGGTGCATTAGAGGACGCTCGTCTTCGCTTGGACGGAACCTGTCCATTGCTCTCTGAAGAGATCGAACAAGCCGCTTTGGCCGAGGGTCATTTAGCCTTTGGACTGGCCCAGGCGCATCAACATCATGAGAATTGGAAGACCGTCACCCCATCGAAAGAACAACTGGCGTTGATGGAAAAAGAGGCTGCAGACAGTCTTTTAGCGGAACAAACAATGGCTGCGTCAAACGAAGGCTCATTCGATGCCTTCGTCGACGCCTATATCCATCAACCCTGATTAGTTCGCCGGGTTAATTTCCAATAATTCAACATCAAATACGAGCACTGAGTTCGGTGGGATTGGGCCAGTTCCTGAGGGTCCATACGCTAAGGCCGACGGAATTGTAAACTCAAATTTTGATCCGACCTTCATCAATTGAACACCTTCAGACCAACCAGGAATCACACCATTTAATGGGAAGCTCACCGGCTCGCCGCGAGCAATGGAACTATCAAAGACATCACCAGAAATCAGTCGGCCTTCATAATGCACCTTGACCGTATCAGTCGCCTTGGGAGCATCGCCGGCGCCCTCTGTGATCACACGATACTGCAATCCTGACGCCGTGACCGTCACACCATCTTTTTTTGCGTTCTCAGCCAGAAAGGCTTCACCCGATTTCAAATTTGCTTCAGCCATCGCCTCTACCTGTTGCTCTTGTTGTGCACGAATGCGTGTTTGTGCGTCTTGAACCGCTTGATTGATCGCTGGGCGATCCAATTTCCAACTGTTGGGATCTTTCGAATCCTTCAATCCTTCAAGAACGAAGTTTGGATCCAAATCACCAAAATCATTCTGGATTCGCTCTCCCAAGATGATTCCCAGGCTGTAACTGAGTTTTTCTAAATCGGTGGAAGGTTCGTTCGCAAGCGCGGGAGTCGCCAACAACGAAGCAATCAACGCGCCCCGAAACAATGATTTCATACATACTCCTTAATTAGGTTTCTGAAAGCCTATCAGGCTCCGGGGTTGAAATGCCACGTAAGACTCGATTTCCCTCAACAATCCTTGAACCTGTGGTCATGAAACAGAGTGCCCCAAAGCCCCATGCCAACCACTCAAACCATTGTGGAAACAGACACATCAACGTCAGAACCAAGGTCGTTTCAAAGCCCTCGGTCAGTCCTTGCAGATAGTAGATGGATTTGTCCTTGAGGGATTCATTTTCCAGCCCATGGCGGGTGGCAAAAATCGAAAAAGCGAGAAACGTCGAACCGGTACCCACAAATGAAAACAGCAAAAAAGCAGCCGCTAAAGCCACATCCGGGTCGCGGACCGCAAACGCAAAGGGGATCGCACTATAAATCAAAAAATCTAAGGTAATGTCGAGAAATGCACCCTGTTCTGTGGGTCCCTGTTGCCGCGCTAATGCACCATCGAGGCCGTCAAACAGACGATTCATCAGAAATAGTAAGCCGCCGAGAAGGAGCGCATCAGCGGCAATCAAGATGGCGGCAGCCAACCCAATCACTGCACCAATCAAAGTCACTTGAGTTGCCTTGATTCCGGCTGCATCCAGGGGTTTGGCCGCAAACGCCAAGGGCGACTTCAGCCGCCGGACGAGAAAGGCGTCAAACATACACACTCTCCATCAGGTGGTCGGTCCTCACTATGATGCGTGACCAAAATACCGTATCCCCCATCCGCCTTGATCTGGTCAAACAGCGCAGACTGCACTTTTGCCGAGTCAATGCATCCAGCGCACTGAACGGCTCATCCAACAGAATCACTTTTGGATGAGGCGCAAGCGCTCGTGCCACTGACACACGCATCATTTGTCCACGCGACAACTGAAAAGGATCACCCGCGATCATCCCAGCAAGACCCAGTTGCTCCAGAAGCGCTTTGATCCGAGCAGTCCGCTGCGCCTGATCATATCGATTCAGAGATAACGCAATGTTGGCACCAATCGATAAGTGCGCAAACAATAAAGGATCCTGGAATACCGTTTGTGAATAGGGTGCTAACCGCTCGATTGGATCCATGGCCCGGCCATCCATCGTCACCTGACCGGACAGTTCCACAGAATCTTCGGGCTGAATCAGTGCCTGCAATAAGGTTGATTTTCCAAGACCAGACGGGCCTTGAATGGTGAATACCTGACCGGGTTTCAACGCGAAAGAAATCGGCTCGAACAACGAGCGACCGGAACGCTTCACAGAGACGTTATCGAAAATCAGCATCACCCTCTCCCTGCATTCCGATCCGATTTCGCCATGACCACTGATTCACTAACTGCACCAGAACGAAAGCCATCAACGGGAGTAACAAATTCATCAAGCCTGAAAACGCAGCGATGCGTCGCTCACCGCTGACGGCCACCATCAATTCTGTCATCAATGTTTCTATCCGACCGCCACCTAACAGAACTGTTTGTGTGTAAAGCGCACAGCTCACGCTAAACGCTAATGCCGCGGCGATTAGGAGTAATCGGCTGTGTCGAGGAATCCAGATCTGTATCACCGCTCGCCATCGAGCCAAGCCTGATTGATTCAAAATCATCTGATACCGCAGATCACGTGCGAACCAAGCATCGCTCATCACAATCATCACATAAGGCAGCGCAATCAGTGTGTGTCCAAGGATCACCGGCCCAAGACCAGGTGCTCCGCCTAACAGATAAATCCAAGCCAAGAGGCCCGCCGACATTGGGAGCGCCGGCATCCAGAGAAACGCCCACCACACCCAATGCAAACGCGCATACCCTCGAAACACTTGATACTCAAGCACTACAATCGCAAGACCCACTGATAGGACAGTCGTTGTACAACCGATCATCAGTGACATGATCATCGGATCCACTAAAGGGGCTAACCCAGCCAGACGAAAGGACATTACAGGCAAGACATCGGCCACACTCCAGCGTTGAGTGATCGACCACAACAGCAAACTCAGTAACGACAAGCAGACTAGGCCAATCAGGCATCGATCGATCGACAACCATACCCATCCCGGCGTGTGATGCACCATCCGCTCTTGATGTAATCGTGTTCGAAACACATGTCGGAAAATGAGCCACGCCATACCTAAACTCAACAAGAGAACGATCAGTCCCAAAGATCCAGCCTGGCGGTTTAATGGGTTCGGATCTGTCACTAACTGAAACAATCGAACAGCGAAGACCTGTGGTTGATCAGGTCCTAAAATCAAACTGACTTCGAGGTTCGTCAAACCAAACACGAAAACCACAAATAAAGCGGGCTTCATGAGACTAAGCACTTGCGGCCAAATCAGTTGATTAAATGATTCGGTCTGCGTGAGGCCCGCTTGTCGAGAGAGTGCTCGATAGGAAGCGAGCGGCAGTCGTTGAGCAATTGGAATCGCAATCGCGGTCAGGAATGCAGTTTCTTTGATGACCAAGGACGCGATAAGCCCAAGCCCCCAAGGATCTCTCGGAAACAGATATTGATGATCAGCTGAGAGCTCGAGGAATTGTGAAACCCATCGCCAACCGACTCCGCCTGAGGATAGCGCTAACAATAACCCCAATGCCAGGGCACTGTGAGGAATCGCAAGTAATAGGCTTTGCCAACGTCTGACTGAGCCACTGGTCACACACTGACCAGACAGATAGCGAGCAAGACTGATCGAGATCGCGAGCGAGACAACGGCAACCCAAATCGACAGGACGATTGATTGAACGAGCGCCGGCTCATTGAGTAATCGATCGACACCGGTAGTCCAGGATCGATCAGAATATTGACCGAGGGCCTCATCGAACAAGCCAATAACCGGAATGACAAGAATCAGGCCAAAAACACGCTCAACCCAAGTCACTGAGCCTGTCCGAAATAGCGTGACTTCCATGCTGCTTCGAGCGGCTCAACCCAGCTCGCGTGAGGCTCGGCTAACGGAGTGCCAAGCTCAGCTCCGGTTAAAGTCGCAGGCCCCAACTCAAGAGCCTCAAATCGTTCCTGGTCAGCCCCTTGCAAACGTCCCACATCGATCACCGTTGGATCACCCCAGACTGAAGGAGAGGCTTTATCGGCCTGGGCTTCAACGCTGAGAAGCAGATTGATCCAAACCTGCGCACCTGCCCGGGCCGATGCATTAAAGGGGATCGCCAGGAAATGCGTATTACCGATGGTGCCAGGCTCGTGAATATAGGTCCTGACTGTGGGTGGAAAGCGACCATCTAAGATGCGCTGTGAAGCATCATTCGGATTAAAGCTGAGCGCTATGTCGAGAAGACCATCTGCAAATAAATCCATCATTGCTTCTGCTGAATCCGGAAATTCCCGCCCTGATCTCCAGAGGTGGGGGTGGAGCGCGTCCAGAAGCGCCCACATCGGCTCGGTAGCTGCCTGAAAACGCTCTGCTGCATAAGGTTCGCTCAGCCATTGTGGATAGGGCGTCGTTTCCAATAAGACTTGTTTGAGAAATGTTGTGCCATGGAAATTGGGCGGCTCTGGATAGGTGATGCGTCCAGGATTCGTCTGGACATATTGCAACAGCGCCTGCATTGACCGCGGGGGATTTGGTCGCCGCGCCTGATCATGCATCAAGACCAACTGCGCTCGGCCCCAGGGCGCCTCTAAACCATCGGTTGGAACTGAAAAATCCGTTGCAATTGTTGGATCATCCAGATTGATGTGTTCTGCTGATGGCAAACCAGCGACAAAGGGCTCGCCAAGCAGTCCATCGCGTTTCATCCGGGCGAAATTTTCGCCATTGATCCAGAGCAAATCAACAGACCCCTGATCGGATGCACCGACTCGCTTCGCGGTCTGAATTCCTTGAATCACCATCGAAATATCATCGACTTTGACATGCTCAACGTTGATCTGATGACGTTCACTGGCGATTTGAGCCCAACGATCAATGTATTGATTGATCGCAGGAGAGCCTCCCCAAGCATAAAAATAGACAGTCTGGCCACGAGCCTCACGCTCAATCTCGCTCCATGATTGAGCTGTGGCTGAATAGCTGGCCATTAGCACAGTCATGAGTACAAAGAGACGAATCCACATCATTATCCGATCCTATTGATGGCGGCTCTTCAAGACCGCAGAGACTGCTGTCAACGAGCCAAGTAAAACCAAAGGTAACCAGACCTCCGGGCTTTGCAAGAGATTCCAATCTGGCTCATCGCCAGCTGTCAGTATGGTATCGAGGCCGCGACCAACAGCCACATAAATCGCCGTCCCCGGAAGGATTCCAATCAGGGTTGCAAACAGATAGTCCCGAGACTTCATCGAGAGCAGTGCGGGCAAAATATTGACTAACCAGAAGGGGAAAAATGGAATTAAGCGCATCGTCAGAAGCCATCGGATCGGGCTTTTGGCAAAGACAGATCGAACTCGGTCGAGCACCACATCGGCGCGACTGAAAAAGAACTCCCGAGCGACGGTTGATGCCAGAATAAATACCAGAAATGCACCCGTGGTTGCTGCCAACACGATCGTAGGCAAAGCCACCCATCCAAACACTGCAGATCCCGTCAAGGTCAGAAATGATGCGATCGGCAGCGATAAACTCACAGACGCGACGTAACTGAGAAAGAACAGGCTCAAAGCCCACCAAAATTGATCGCCGGCGAGTCGTTTAAATTCCGCATAATGACTCAACATCCCGCTGATGCTGAGGGAATCGCGACTGATCCAGATCACGAAAATCAAGCCAATCAGACCGACGGCCCACAACAGACGTTTCAAACGCTGATTCCTCTCATTGTCATCAAGTCCTCATTGCTGAAACAGGCGAAACTCCATTTTAATTCAGATACCCTATGGGCATCTGCATAGATTTCATCCAAAGAGGTTTACGATGGCGGAAATATTTCCAGTCGGTTATCCAACACGGCGCCTACGTCGCAATCGCCGCGACGCGTTTTCTCGCGCGCTGGTGAGAGAGAATACTCTGACGACCTCACATTTAATCTATCCGATGTTTGTACTCGACGGACATGATGAACGGGAAACCGTGCACTCAATGCCTGGAGTCGAACGGTTATCGATTGATCTGATGCTGAAACAAGCCGAACGCGCATTTTTATTAGGTATCCCAGCGGTTGCCTTGTTCCCGGTTGTTCGCAACAACAAGACTGATGATGGACGAGAAGCTTACAATCCAGATGGTCTGGTACAGCGTGCCGTTCGTGCGCTTAAATCAGAACTACCCGACCTCGGCGTCATCACCGATGTCGCACTTGATCCCTATACCACCCATGGTCAAGACGGTCTCATTGATGCATCAGGCTACGTCTTGAATGACGAAACCTGTGACGTCTTGGTCCAACAAGCGCTCTCGCATGCCGAAGCAGGAGCCGATATCGTGGCACCGAGCGACATGATGGATGGGCGCATTGGCTTGATTCGTGATGCGCTGGAAGATGAAGATCACATTCATACACGCATCTTGGCCTATTCCGCGAAATACGCGAGCGCATTCTACGGACCCTTCCGAGATGCTGTGGGGTCCAGCACGAATCTTGGAAAAAAGGATAAGC
>Ga0102951_1000962_pt1 | contig 10713 bp, 9 predicted proteins | sample SalPonA_B_H2O_MG_FD_78507 | JGI IMG/M metagenome (GOLD analysis project Ga0102951, IMG submission 78507) | Water microbial communities from South San Francisco under conditions of wetland restoration - Salt Pond MetaG R2A_B_H2O_MG | ecosystem: Environmental > Aquatic > Non-marine Saline and...
ACACCATTAGCTTGAGCTTTTAACGACTCACCAATATCCTGAACACATTTAGCGTCTACACGACCAATTAATCGCGCCACAGACACACCGTTATTTTCTTCTATTTTCAGCTGATCAGACACACAACTCTCCAATTAACGTTGTAATTTACACAAACTCATGAGCCAGCGGCCCAACATACTAAAACTTAATCCTACATCACCTTTGGCCAACTGGTATGCATCTGATATAACAATATTTTCATTATCTCGAGCTTCCATTGGCGTTAAATCAGCTAAGCAAATCACCCCAGGAATAAACTCTTCAGCATCCGACACCCAACTTGGATAGGCAAAATGCTCAGAATCACGCGGCGTTGTACCAACCAATGAGATATTTTTCCTAATTACCTCAAAAAACCATGGAATCTTACGCCAACCCAGATGAGAAACGTTAAGCGAGCAAACCAGCATTTTACGGAATTGTCGATAACCATTGAGATCTCGACCACTTTCAAGCCAAATTGTCTCTTCGTTAAAAAGTTTCCTATTCTTAAACTTAAGCAACAGCAAAATAAAAAGTAGCGGAACCACTGTTACAAGCAATAAAGTGCCAGCAAATATACGCTCAGAAAACTCAATCTTCGCAGATCTTGCATTGCGCCTAGACAATATCTCGAAATCATTGATATGTAGCAGTACCTCATCGTCCACCCTGTAGACATTATCGCCAGCAACAATCATATTTTTGATCGCCATATGACTACCTACAAAAGTTCGCGAAAACACCACAGAATCTTTAATAAAGACTCCTTCGTCCAATACGCATTTTTCAGCCACAACAGCATTGGGACCTATAACCACTTCTTTTGACAAGATAGTACTTTCACCTAATATCAATGGAGTGAAGGAGCGGACATTTTTTCCAATTTTACAATTACTAGCCACCCAGGTTCCCTTCTCGGCTTCAAATCCGTAAGGTAATGGATCGATAGAAACACCTGACACCAAGTTCATGTTAACTTGCCAAAATTGCTTAGGCGTCACAATGGAGTCGACGTAAGCACTAGAAACAATGAAAAGCTCAAAGTTTAGTGCCTTTGCGAGATCTGGCGCCCAGCCTTCCATCTCAGCAATACTGACAACGCTATGAGTATCTAATGACTCCCTCAAAACTACTGGCAGTTCTTGATGCGGAAACGCCGATACATTGACGACAATGAACTTTTTGAAGCCGCTACTTTGAACAACTTTAATTTTGGAAGCGTCTGCTTGGCTTTGACTTACATAGGCAAATTCAATATTCACTCCCCAACGCTCACCTGCCCCTAAAAAATTACGCGTCTTTTCGGGCAAATGCTCTAGCAGCACAAGAATATTCGTAATACCAGCTTCTGCAAATCGCTCAATCCAATGCTGAATAAGAGGCTTCGTTCCCGTTGGAAGCATAGGCACAGGACAATCATCTAACAAACCAGAGAAAGCCACGAGCTGGCCAGGATCAACAAGTACAGCCAATACTGACTCATTATTGTTTGACACTAATAAGCTCCTTTACCTAATAAAACCGCGGGAATAGTTTTAAACAAAATGACAATATCCTTCCAAAAGCTTTGTTCTTTTATATATTGCACATCCAAACGAACCTGACCAGCAAAATCGATATCTGATCGCCCGCCTATTTGCCACAAACAAGTTATTCCAGGCTTAACGTCCAATCGCCTTCTATCACTCATTGAATACTCACTGACCTCGCGCGGCACCGGCGGACGAGGCCCTACAAGAGACATATGTCCAAATAGCACATTAAATAGCTGCGGCAATTCGTCAATGGAGTATTTTCTGATAAATGCGCCTACACGAGTTATTCTTGGATCATTCTTCATTTTAAAGATCACCCCCGCGGATGATTCATTTTGCTGCAAAAGCTCATCTTTCAACGCGTCAGCATTCATTACCATAGAACGGAACTTATACATAGGAAAGGTCTTACCATAACGACCCACCCTTTGCTGTATAAAAATCGCAGGACCTGGATCTTCGATGCGAATCATGATCCAAGTCAGTAAAAATATCGGAGATAACAACAAAATACCTGTAAATGCAGCAACCACATCGAGCACCGTCTTAAAAAAATGCGTCGAACCAACGACCAATCGCCACAACATGCGCTTAAACGCAAAATTAGCTCTACTGTGGATACGTGACCATACACTTTGCTGACTGGCAAACTTATCGATGACGTCAGAAAGTAGAGTTTCATCTGCCCAAGGATCATAGTGCTCTTGTTTCATACACAACTCCAAAATTTAGGCAAAAAGTAGTTCATAAAAAGAATTTATACAAATTGTAACAACTTTACTACAATATAGATATTTACAAGGAATAATACATGCCTCACCAACTACTTTTGATTTTGTTACCTATAATGTTAATGATTAACGCTTGCAGCAATACGCCCTATGGAAAGGAAATCCTTTTTTCTCACTCCATCCCCCCAAATGTCAAACCGGACAACATCTGTAACTGCTCTAAAGCAGAAGAGAAACAAATCATCAAAACACCTAAAGAAATTGAATCTATTGTTTATTTTGAGACTGATAATTACGCTCTTAATACACAAGCAATAGCGGCCTTAGAAGAAGTAATTGCAGAGATTGGATCACACAAGCTCTATCAATTATTTATTGAAGGTCATACCGATGTTCGCGCCAGCAAAAATTACAATCTTTCGTTATCACAAAAACGAGCCGAATCGGTATTATTTTATCTCACGGGTAGAGGCATCATACCAGAACAGAAAACAACTCGATGGCTAGGCGAATCCTCACCTATCGCAAGCAATGACACAAATGAGGGAATGGCCCAAAACAGAAGAACCGTCATTCGCGCAGTTATTTACTAACATCAACACACAAAAAATGATCCTTATCTTCAGCAACATCGAAGCTTAATATTCCAGAACGAGTATTAAGCCCAAACGATCGACTTTGGATTTGGTGATCTACCCAGTAATCCGTGCGGTCTGACAAAACAATGGTATCTTCGAAGAAAAAGAGATGCCACATTTCAAAGATATTAGGTAATCGATATCCCTTTGACATACAGGTTTCTTTAGCAATAAACCAAGGAACCTGCCGATCATGATGGTAAACCAATTTTACCGAAAGGGCCCTCACATACACTACCAACGATAAAACAAGAGCCAAAAGAAGCACAAAAAAGGTTAAGAGGATCAACCGTCTAAAAGATAATCTACTAAATTCCAACACATAATCCTTTCAATGGTAGGTGGAACAGATTTAAAACTAAGAGACATGCCACTTTTTCTTAATTCAGCCTCCAGAAGCTGAAAAAGTCCCAAAGCAGCACAATCTATATTTTCCAAACCGGAACAATCTAAAGTTACATTTAAGCCTGACTTTAGAGACGAAGCACACATTTCTCTAAGAGAAAGTATATAGTCAATACAGGCGTCACCAGACAATAACACTGTCATGCAGTCTTGCTTGTGGCTAACTACAAAGCCAAAGGGATTATGGAAATTCAAACGTAATTTCTGACGTTTTAGGTATCGTCTGTAGGGCAAAACATTGCGATATAAAATCCGCAAATATGAGATCCCATCATGCCAATAGCGATTGAATAAACGGCTTTCTTCTAGCAAGCGCCAAATCCATTCCAAACCAGAAGACTGCATCCACATTGGCGCTCTTTTAACAGAGCCTGCTACAAAATTAACTACGGCACCCAGATGAGACAATGCCGGCGCACTTAATTTATCCTGATTCAACTCGATCCAAGCCTGCCCTTTCTTTGCACCTAAGGCAACTACAATAAAGTCAGCATTAGAGTCATTAATTTTCTTGATAATGTCGTCGCGACTCATGTCTTCGACAGAGCCAAAACCGGGGTAATGAAATCCTGCTGGCGCCAGGGCACTTTTTTCGGATTGCAAAACTTCACAGGCTTTCTCAGCTATGCCTTCTGGCCCACCAAAAAAGAAAATCCTTATCGGCTTAGTGCAAGAGCTAAAACGCAAGGAGTCAAATAAGGTCGATCCAGCAACTCTCTCCGGCAAGGGTATCCCAAGAAATTTAGCCACCCAGATAATTGGCATTCCATCGGCAACAACTAAATCGGAATTAAGCACACTCCGTCTAAAAAAATGATCTTGCAAACCTTCAATAGCAAAATCTAGATTAGGAGTAGTTAGAAAGCATTTTTTCCTACTATTAATACTGTGTAACAACAATTCTGTAGCTTGTTTGTTATCAACTGCATCAAACGGTAGCCCCATTACTGTCCAAACATTCCTATCAAATACTGACGAACTCTGCATTAATAATCTCGCTAAAACCTACAAAAGAGCAGCATAACTAAAGCCACTAAAATAGCATTATTGAACTTAATACCTTAAGCCTAAACAACCACTATAGACATGAATATCAAGCGATGTAAAAACTAACAACAAATTCAATTATTGAACAATTCATACAACAACCTATCATCACTCTAAAAATAAAAAAAAGCGGCCTAAGGCTCAAACATAATGTAAGCTAATGTTCTGTATTAGCCTTGCAACAACCAATAAACGGATCAATGATGAACTTTTCACAAAAAGCATCCAGCGAGATCTACGCCTCTTTCACGATTAATAAAATCGACCCCGAAGTAAGAGCATCCATGACAGACAAGCAAATCAATGCAGTTTATGAAGCGCTAATTGCAGCCGAAGATTCAAAAAGACACAGTATAGATATACGGGGGACAATACCATTGTACCTTGCCAAGTACTATTTCGTTTTTTTTGCAGGTCGCGACAAACGCAAACAAACCTTACTTGAAGAAACTATTCGAAACAACCAAGGCAACGCAAAATCTGGTTTGTCATTCGCTATATCAGGAGCGTTAATTTTAGCTCTCATTGTATTATTGGCAGGAGGCTATACCGCCTATCTTTTAAAATCAGAACTGGGTATTGATATCATTCCTAATAAACATTTATCCGATGTCATCAAGGAACTTTTCTCTTTTTGGCCGTAGTGCTTTTTATTGCAAAAATACTTTATTGCTCTATATTTACAACAAGTTTGTCATAAAAATGGTACAAACAATAGTCGTTCTTTTATTCTGGCAAAAAGACCCATACATTGATAATGAACAATATATAATGAAATCAAATAGCCACAATACGAGAAATTTCTTACAAGCATTTTTTTTAATACTGCTTTTTCCATTGTTAAGTGCTTGTACTTCAACAGAAATACTGCTCGAGCAAGAACAACTAGATACAGGTGCACACATTGCACCTTATGATATCGGCACTCACAAACGTTCCATTCACACATTTGATCCTGTAAATTTATCTTTAAAAATGAACGAGTATCAATTGGAACAAAAAATTGATCATTTGTTTATTTTACTAGATGAAACAAATATGGATGAAGAGTACCGAGGTATTCCTACTCAACTTTACGCAAGAGAAATTCTTAGACGTCTCAACAAATCTCTTCCGGAGGTCTACCTAGTTGGTAAGGTTCTTGTTTTTAGTGAAGGATTTGGAGTCACTGTCATAAAATCTTTATTTGAAGATGAAAATAAGACCCTTAGTTACAACAGATTAGATACTTCGGTAGCCATTAACTTCAATGGTCAATTTGACAACATAAAGGGAGGAAGTCTGGCCGAAGCTTTAGACCATCTAAATGAAACTGTTACAAGCATCCCCGGCAGATCGGCAATAGTGTTAATAAGCCGATGGGAAAACATTGATGGAGCTGTGAGCGAATCAGTTCAGCGCTTAAAGCAACGCTCAAAGTTTGAACGCGGTTTATCGATCACGAATGGCAATTCATCCCTTTGGTCAGGTAAATCAGGCAATGGCACTTGTCTATACACAATTGGAATTGGCAACGAATTTTCAAGAACCCAATTTGATCGATATTTAGCATGTGGCACATCCCATGCAGCTGACAAAATCGCACAACCTCGCGACATGGCACACTTCGTTGAACGTATTTTATTTTCTGGCCCCAAAGACAGCGATAAAGATGGTATTTTTGATTATCAAGATAAATGCCCTAACACACCACAAAACCGCATTGTAAATTTTGATGGCTGTATCGCATTCACTTCAAAAACAACCTATAGCAATAGCATTTATATTGGTCAAAATGGCAAGGAAGAAATGCAATGAGATTTTTAACTTCCTCTATTGGCTTAAGTACAATATTTGCGTGGGCATTAATGATCAGCCAAATGGCACATGCTCAAACAACTATTGCGGAAATCCCTTTACCTGAGACAACCCAACTAAAAAATGCATTGTTCGCTGCAGCAAGAACTGAAGATGTTCCACTCTCACCAGCTGAGATCGGCGTTCCCGCTGAATTAGTCAATATTAAAGAAGAAGAGCCTAGTGTTATTGAACAAACTATTTCAGAATCACTTGAGCCGATTACCTTAGAAGAACAAATTCAAAACCAAGTCCTACAAAGTGAAATTGATCAGTTTGGTTATGACATTTTTTCTATAGTACCGACCACTTTTGCGCCCGTAGAGAGCATTCCCGTTCCACCTGATTATCAGATTGGACCTGGCGATACTTTCCTAATCAAAATATATGGCGCAGTGGATGTTGAATATCGCTTAGTTGTTACTCGTGAAGGTAAGCTCCTACTTCCTGAAGTAGGAGAGGTCCAAGTGGCCGGCTTGCAATTTGATGAAGCCAAATTGGTTCTTAGTGAAGAAATTTCTAATGCACGCGTTGGAGCTAGAGCCGTTGTTACACTGGCTGATCTACACACAATCCAGATTTTAATGGTAGGAGAAGTTTCGCGACCGGGATCCTATACAATAAGTGGGCTTTCATCACTATTAAACACGTTGATTACTACTGGTGGCATAAAACGCTCCGGTTCACTTCGAAATATTCAAGTTAGACGCGCCGGTAAAGTCGTGTCGACAATGGATCTATATCAATTACTTCTCAATGGTTTCGATCAGAGCAATATCTACCTTCGCATGGGTGATGTTGTCTTTGTTCCTCCTATTGGACCCACTGTAGGAATAATTGGTGAAATAAATAGACCTGCTATTTATGAGATCAAAGATGAAAAGACTGTTCAAGAAATAATCGATATGTCGGGCGGAATTCAAGCAACGGCAGCATTGCAAAAAACCCATATTGAAAGAATTTCAGATGCAGGTAGCAAGACACTCGTTGCGTTAGATTCTCCTGCAAAAATTGCTAAAACGAACATTAAAAATGGTGATCTGATCAGAGTCTTCCCAGTACTGAACAAAATGGATGGAGTTGTTTTGCTTGGAGGTCACGTTATCGAACCCGGCGGATTCGAATGGTATAACGGTTTGCGTATAAGTCAATTATTAGCAAACAGCGATGTCATTAGGCAGAGGACCGACTTCTCGGTTGGTCTAATTGTCCGTGAAAACAACCATACAAAACGAATTCACAGTAAATATTTTAGTCTGAAAGATGCCTTAAACCACCCTGCTAGCGCTTTAGACCCTATTCTAGAGCCTCGAGACCAGGTGATGATTTTTGACACAAATAGTAACCGTTCAGAAATATTAGAACCTGTGATTAAAAAAATGCGTGCACAGTCAACGCACGACTCACCACCTATGACTTATGATGTTTTAGGTGCAGTTCGACATAGTGGTACATACCCATTACAAACAGGACAGACTTTACTTGATAGTTTGAAAATCGCTGGTAACCTACCTGAAGGATATGACCCTTTATACAGTTTACTTGTAAGAAAAAATCGCTCCAACAATACAACTGACTTCATCCATATTAGTCTTGGGCAGGCTCTCGAAAATCCTGGCGGCGATCACAACCCCATAATCATGCCCGAAGATAGAATTTACATATTTGATGACAAAATCAACCGCAGTGAATTAATTTCTAAGGACGTCCAAAAGCTTCGTGACCAAGCAACGTATGAATCTGAAGCTAAAATCGTCAATATTTCTGGCACATCTCGTTTTAATGGTACTTACCCTTTGACCCCAGGCATGCGCCTTAAGGACCTAATTGCTGCAAGTGGCGGAATGAAACATGACACCTACGGTTTTTCAGCCAACTTATCAAGAAGATCAGAGATTGACGACGAATTCAGCACAGTGGATCATTATGAAGTTTCATTGACACACAATGAATTAGATCATTACGATCTTGATTTAATCCTGCAACCCTCTGATTTCTTGGTACTCAAAGAAAAACCCGAGTATATCTATAAGCCAAAACTGGTCACTATAGAGGGTGAAGTTTTGTATCCGGGCACCTACCAAGTTGATAAGTTTGAGACCATGTGCGCGCTTATCAGAAGAGCAGGAGGATTTACAGAGGATGCCTACTTGTTCGGCTCTGTTTTCACTAGAGAAAGTGTTAGAAGGCGCGAGCAGGAAGCGCTAGATAGAATGTTTAACGAATTGGATGATAGACTTGTAGACGTCCACTTATCACCAGGCTTTAACAAAGACAACAAATTACCAGCACTTCAAGGAACTACTGATACCTATAGAGTTATCCAAAATCTTAAAAAAGAGAAGGCTGCCGGAAGACTTGTGGTCGATATAGAAAAAGCAGTGAACAAATGCTACGAAAATGAGGATTTTGTTCTAGAGGATGGCGACAAATTATTTGTACCAAAATTTAAAGAAGAAGTGAGTGTCGCTGGCCAAGTTTATTACCCATCATCTCATATGTTCCGCGAAGACAGAGCAGCATTAGATTATATCAATCTTAGCGGAGGTATGCGTGAATTTGCTCAACATGAGCATGTGTTTGTTGTACAAGCAAATGGTGAAGTCATGACAATCCGCTCACCCTTAAGCACATGGGGATGGGCATTACAGCCTAAAAATCTCAAGGTAACTCCCGGCTCAACTGTATTTGTCCCAATAAGCCTCGATCGAATCAATGGTAGAGAGTTTGCACAAACGTGGACGGATTTAATCTATAAGCTATCCATATCGGCCGCAAGCTTGGACTTTTTGTTTAATTAATGAATACTCTAAATAAGAATCAGCCTGGATTACACATCGACCAAGAAGTCGACTTATTGCTTTACATAGCAATTCTGCTTAGACACAAATATAAAATTATCATTTGTGCTGTTTTAGGAGCATTACTGGCCTTTTCCGCAAGCTTATTATTGGATAACACCTACGGCGCGAGCGCCACTGTGGCCATTAATATTAACGAAGAACCTGGCGGTGTAGACCCTAAAGGATACCGATCTAGTAACACACTGGGACTTTTAGAACATGATTTCATAATTGAAGCGGCAAATGCACATGAAAATGAAAAATTTCGGATGATCGCTTCAATTTCATCATTTGCCTTCAATATGAGATTCATTGAGGAGGAAAATCTCCTACCATATTTATTCAAAGACCATTGGGATGAAAGTAATCAGTCTTGGAAAGATGACTTTGTGCCTGACAAAAGGGTTGCCAATAAACTCTTCCTAAGCCTTAGATCTGTCGACATAGATGATGTAACAGGCTTAATGAAAGTTTCTTTCACTACAACTAATGGTGAATTATCCGCTAGATTAACCAACAATTTAGTTTCAAGTTTCAACAAATATACCCGAGAAATTCAATCTAGGTTAATTAAAGAACGTACCGACTTTCTCAATAAACGGCTTACCGAAATCGATAATATTGAGCTCCATCGTTCAATTTTCAGAATGATAGAAACTCAATTAGCCGCAGAATCTTTTCTTCAAGCTCGCAAAAATTATCCACTTGAAATAATAGAGCCGGCAATGATTCCTCTTTTCAAACAAGGGCCTAAGAGGAAACAAATTACTGCATTAACTTTCATTGCATTGTTCCTACTGGGAGTTATAACTGCAATAGCTTCAATAATTTTAAAAAATATCAGAGAAGGGCTTAAGGCATATCAAGGTAGTACAGATGAAGAAGCTAATAGACAGTTAGAAGAATTGAGAAATAAATCCAATATTGAGAGGATCAAAGATGACTGGGAAGATAGCTGAGTAGATCCCAGTTACATCTGTTAAAATTCAATATGGATTTATTATTAAGGATAGTTTAAACATGAAAGTTCTCGTCACCGGCGGTGCCGGCTTTATTGGTTCAGCCGTTGTTCGCCATCTTATTCGCGACAAACAGTATCAGGTTGTCAACGTCGACAAACTAACTTATGCAGGTAACCTGGCCTCTCTGCGTGAAGTGGATGACAGTCATTTATATGCCTTCGAACAGGTTGATATTTGTAACCTCGCTGAGTTACAGCGGGTATTCAATGAGCATAAACCCGATAAAGTTATGCACCTTGCCGCTGAATCACACGTAGATCGCTCTATTGATGGTCCGTCAGCCTTCATTGAAACCAACATGGTCGGCACCTATTGTATGCTCGAAGCGGCACGCCAGTATTGGTTTTCGCTACAAGGCGAAGCTCGTGATAATTTCCGCTTTCACCATATCTCAACCGATGAAGTCTACGGCGACCTGCATGGCACCGATGACCTATTTACTGAAACGACGCCCTACGCCCCAAGCTCACCCTACTCGGCGTCTAAGGCAGGGTCTGATCATCTAGTTCGCGCCTGGCATCGAACTTACGGCTTACCCGTCGTGATTACTAACTGCTCCAACAATTATGGCCCCTATCACTTTCCTGAAAAGCTCATTCCGTTAATCATTTTAAACGCTATTCACGGTAAGC
>Ga0102951_1000968_pt1 | contig 10675 bp, 5 predicted proteins | sample SalPonA_B_H2O_MG_FD_78507 | JGI IMG/M metagenome (GOLD analysis project Ga0102951, IMG submission 78507) | Water microbial communities from South San Francisco under conditions of wetland restoration - Salt Pond MetaG R2A_B_H2O_MG | ecosystem: Environmental > Aquatic > Non-marine Saline and...
AGCGGGGTGGTTGGTAACTAGTCGTTAAGACAAACCAGGAGTTAATCGTGGCAATTGGACTTGAACAGAAAAAAGCGATCGTCGCTGAGGTTCAGGAAGCTGCCAAAGCTGCTCTGTCTGCTGTCGTTGCGGATTCCCGCGGCGTAGAAGTAGGCAATATGACAGCCCTGCGTAAAGAAGCTCGTGAAGCCGGTGTATGGCTGAAGGTGGTTCGTAACACGCTGGCGCGTCGTGCAGTGGAAGGCACCGCTTATGAATGTCTGACTGACACCTTCGTAGGTCCAACTATCATTGCGTTCTCTACAGATCATCCGGGCGCTGGCGCTCGTATCCTGAGCAAGTTTGCAAAGGGTAATGATAAGTTTGAACTGAAAGCAGCTGCTTTCGAAGGTAACGTCGTAGACGTAGCTATGCTGGCAAGCCTACCGACATACGAAGAAGCACTGGCGAAACTGATGAGCTGCATGAAAGAAGCAGCTGCAGGCAAGCTGGTACGTACTTTGGATGCGGTACGCGTACAGAAAGAAGAGCAGGCTGCTTAATTAGCGCCGCGCTTAAGACACTCAAATACATATATATAGGAATAGATCAATGTCTGTATCTAAAGACGATATCCTAAACGCAATTGCTGAAATGTCAGTAATGGACGTTGTAGAACTGGTTTCTGCAATGGAAGAGAAATTCGGCGTGACTGCAGCTGCTGCTGTCGTCGCTGGTCCAGCTGCAGCTGCAGAAGCTGTTGAAGAGAAGACAGAATTCGACGTAGTTCTGACTTCTGCTGGCGAGAAGAAAGTAAACGTAATCAAGGTTGTTCGCGGCGCGACTGGCCTGGGTCTGAAAGAAGCCAAAGAGCTGGTTGATGGCGCTCCATCAACGATCAAAGAAGCTGCTTCTAAAGACGAAGCTGAGCAGATCAAGAAAGATCTCGAAGAAGCTGGTGCTTCTGTGGAGCTCAAGTAATCTACTTGATGCTCAAGTCGCTGCTTAACTAGCTTAATCAGCGTGGGCTGGTGGCGAAATAGCCACCGGCCTTTTTCCGTTATTAGTAGGCACACTAATTAATGGAAATTTTTGACCCGACAACGCTCGGGTTTCCGTTTCTCAACCTAGGTGCACATGCTGGGGAACATCGATGACATATACATACACTGAGAAGAAACGTATCCGTAAGGATTTTAGCAAACTGGGTACAGTGATGGATCTTCCATACCTGCTCGCTATCCAGTTGGATTCTTACCGCAAGTTTCTGCAAGTTGGTGCAGCAGCCGATAGTCTGAATGACGAAGGTTTGCATGCTGCCTTTAATTCCGTATTCCCAATCGTTTCCTACTCAGGGAACGCCGCGCTGGAGTATGCTGGCTACCGTCTGGGTGAGCCTGTATTTGACGTGAAAGAGTGTCAGCAGCGGGGTATTACCTACGCAGCTCCACTGCGCGTGAAAGTACGTCTGGTGATCTACGATCGTGATTCGTCAACGAAAGCGGTTAAAGACATCAAAGAGCAAGAGGTCTACATGGGCGAGATTCCGCTCATGACTGAGAATGGTACCTTTGTCGTTAATGGTACCGAGCGCGTCATTGTATCGCAGCTCCACCGTTCACCTGGTGTATTCTTCGACCACGACAAGGGTAAGACACACTCGTCTGGCAAGCTGCTCTATTCAGCACGTATTATTCCTTACCGTGGTTCATGGCTCGATTTCGAGTTTGATCCAAAAGATGCTTTGTTCGTGCGTATCGACCGTCGTCGTAAGTTGCCGGCAACTATTCTGTTGCGTGCACTCGGCTATCAGGCGGAGGAGATCCTCGAAACCTTCTTTGACACTACTGGCTGGACGCTATCCGCTGATAAGATTCAGATGGATCTGATCCCTGAGCGTCTGCGCGGCGAAACCATGAGCTTCGAAATCCTCTCTCCCAAGGGTGAGGTGATTGTTGAAGCGGGCCGCCGTATTACACCTCGCCATATTCGTCAGATGCAGAAAGATGGCATGACTCAGCTTGAGACTCCGGCTGAGTACCTGGCAGGTAAATCCATTGCTAAGGATATTGTTGATCCCAGTACTGGTGAGGTATTGCTGCCGTGTAACACCGAATTGACTGAAGACGCGATCGCTAAGCTTGTGAAAGCGGGTGTGGAGCGTATCGACACAATCTACACTAATGAGCTTGATTGCGGCCCGTTCGTATCAGACACACTGCGCATCGACCCGACGCGCAATCAGCTGGAAGCATTGGTAGAGATCTACCGTATGATGCGTCCTGGTGAGCCGCCAACTAAAGAGTCGGCTGAAGGTCTGTTCGAGAACCTGTTCTTCTCTGAAGAGCGTTACGACCTCTCTGCTGTTGGTCGTATGAAGTTCAATCGTCGCCTTGGTCGCGAAGAGGAGACGGGTTCAGGTATTCTCTCGAAAGAGGATATCCTGGCGGTGATGCAGACGTTGATTGATATCCGTAACGGTAAAGGCGTAGTCGACGATATCGACCACCTGGGTAACCGTCGTATCCGTTCTGTTGGCGAAATGGCTGAAAACCAGTTCCGCGTTGGTTTGGTGCGTGTTGAGCGTGCCGTACGTGAACGTCTAAGCATGGCTGAGTCGGATAACCTGATGCCTCAGGACCTGATCAACGCTAAGCCTGTTGCCGCTGCGGTGAAAGAGTTCTTTGGCTCTTCTCAGTTGTCGCAGTTTATGGATCAGAACAACCCACTGTCAGAAATTACGCACAAGCGCCGTGTCTCTGCGCTTGGGCCAGGTGGTCTAACACGTGAGCGTGCTGGTTTCGAAGTGCGTGACGTACACCCGACTCATTACGGCCGTGTATGTCCTATCGAAACGCCAGAGGGACCGAACATCGGTCTGATCAACTCGCTGGCTGTATTCGCCCGCACTAACGACTACGGCTTCTTGGAGACGCCGTACCGTCGAGTTGTGGATAACAAGGTAACTGACGAGATCGATTACCTGTCAGCAATTGAAGAGTCAAACTTCGTAATCGCACAGGCCTCTGCTGCGACTGACGACAAAGGTCAGCTGACTGAAGAGCTCGTGACCGTGCGTCATATGAACGAGACAACGGTAATGCCTAAAGAGCGCGTTCAGTACATGGACGTGTCACCTCGGCAGGTTGTATCAGTTGCTGCATCGCTGATTCCATTCTTGGAGCACGATGATGCTAACCGCGCATTGATGGGTTCAAACATGCAGCGTCAGGCTGTTCCCACACTGAAGGCGGATAAGCCTTTGGTTGGTACAGGTATTGAGCGTAACGTTGCGACCGATTCGGGTGTTTGTGTCGTTGCTAAGCGTGGCGGTGTGATTGAGTCTGTTGACGCTAGCCGTGTGGTAGTTCGTGTTAATGATGAAGAGATCAGCGCAGGCGATGCGGGTGTAGATATCTACAACCTGACTAAATACGTCCGCTCTAACCAGAACACCTGTATTAACCAGCGTGCAATCGTTCGTCCGGGTGATGCAGTTGCGCGTGGCGACATCCTTGCAGATGGTCCGTCAACTGATCTAGGTGAACTGGCTCTTGGTCAGAACATGCGGATCGCGTTCATGCCTTGGAACGGTTACAACTTTGAGGACTCCATTCTCATCTCTGAGCGTGTCGTTCAGGAAGACCGTTTCACGACTATCCACATTCAGGAGCTGACCTGTGTATCCCGTGATACTAAGCTAGGGTCGGAAGAGATTACTTCGGATATCCCGAACGTCGGTGAAGCGGCGCTATCTAAACTGGATGAGTCAGGCATTGTCCACATCGGTGCTGAGGTGGGTCCAGGTGATATTCTGGTTGGTAAGGTTACGCCTAAGGGCGAAACTCAGCTGACCCCAGAAGAGAAGCTGTTGCGTGCGATCTTTGGTGAAAAAGCGTCTGATGTTAAAGACACTTCACTGCGCGTTAAGACTGGCACTGTAGGCAAGGTTATTGACGTGCAGGTCTTCACCCGCGATGGTGTGGCGAAAGATGAGCGCGCTATTGCTATCGAGCAGGACGAGCTGGCAAGTATTCGTAAAGACCTTAACGACGAGTTCCGTATCGTTGAAGCGGCTACCTTCGAGCGTCTTGAACGTGCTCTCGTTGGCCAGAAAGCTGACGGCGGTGCAGGTCTGAAGAAAGGTGAGGAGATCACCTCCGAATTCTTGGCTGAACTCAAGCACTCTGAATGGTTCAAGATCCGTGTTGCTGATCCCGCTTCACAGGATATGCTGGAGGCCGCTCAGAAGCAGCTTGAAGAGCGTCGTGAGCAGCTGGATAAGCGTTTCGACGACAAGAAGAGCAAACTACAGACTGGCGACGATCTGGCACCAGGCGTGCTGAAGATTGTTAAGGTCTATGTCGCGACGAAACGTCGTGTGCAGCCAGGCGATAAGATGGCAGGCCGTCACGGTAACAAGGGTGTTATCTCGGTAATCATGCCAGTTGAAGATATGCCATACGACGTGAATGGTGAGCCAGTCGACGTGGTTCTCAACCCGCTGGGTGTACCTTCGCGTATGAACGTTGGTCAGATTCTGGAAACGCACATGGGTGCGGCAGCCAAAGGCCTTGGTCGCAAGATCAACGATATGCTGGAGGCAGAGCGCGCCAAAGCCGAGACTGTTAAAGAGCTGCGTGAGTTCCTGGATCAGGTTTACAACGCTCAGCATAGCGGTCTGGAGTGCAAGCGCACAGAAGATCTGGACTCTTTCTCTGATGACGAGATTCTTGATTTGGCAGCCAACCTCAAAGCTGGTGTGCCACTGGCGACACCAGTATTCGATGGTGCTAAAGAGTCTGAAGTCAAGTCGTTGCTGCGTCTCGCAGATATGGACGATAGCGGTCAGGTCGAACTGTTTGACGGTCGTACTGGCGACAAGTTCTCTCGTCCGGTGACTGTTGGCTACATGTACATGCTCAAACTCAACCACCTGGTTGATGACAAGATGCACGCACGTTCAACCGGCTCGTACAGTCTCGTGACTCAGCAGCCGCTGGGTGGTAAAGCACAGTTCGGTGGTCAGCGCTTCGGTGAGATGGAAGTATGGGCACTAGAGGCGTATGGCGCTGCTTACACGCTGCAGGAGATGCTCACCGTCAAGTCCGATGACGTGAATGGCCGTACGAAGATGTACAAGAACATCGTCGACGGCGACCACAGTATGGAACCCGGTATGCCTGAATCCTTTAACGTGCTGATCAAAGAGATCCGTTCACTCGGTATCGATATTGAACTTGAGAGCGAATAAGAGCCCGGAGTACTAGACCATGAAAGATTTGTTAAATCTGTTGAAGTCTCAAACCCAGAGCGACGAGTTCGATTCTATTCGCATCTCTCTGGCGTCACCGGAAATGATCCGCAGTTGGTCATACGGTGAGGTGAAGAAGCCTGAAACTATCAACTATCGTACCTTTAAGCCGGAGCGTGATGGCCTTTTCTGTGCCAAGATCTTCGGCCCTGTGAAGGATTACGAATGCTTGTGTGGCAAATACAAGCGTATGAAACACCGCGGTGTTATCTGTGAGAAGTGTGGCGTTGAAGTGACCATGACTAAAGTGCGTCGTGAGCGCATGGGTCACATCGAGCTTGCATCTCCAGTTGCACACATTTGGTTCCTGAAGTCTCTGCCATCTCGTATCGGCTTGATGCTGGATATGACGCTGCGTGATATCGAACGTGTACTCTACTTCGAATCATTCGTTGTCATTGATGAGGGTATGACTACTCTGCAGCGCGGCCAGCTACTAAATGACGAACAGTACTTTGAAGCACTGGAAGAGTTCGGCGATGACTTCGACGCCCGCATGGGTGCTGAGGCTATCGGTCAGCTACTGGCGTCTATTGATCTTGAGCACGAGATCCAGGTGATCCGTGAAGAGATCCCAACGACTAATTCAGAGACTAAGCTGAAGAAATTCTCTAAGCGTCTGAAGCTGCTGGAAGCATTCTACAAGTCTGGCAATAGCCCAGAGTGGATGATCATGCAGGTACTGCCAGTACTGCCACCTGATCTACGTCCTCTGGTACCGCTGGATGGCGGTCGCTTTGCGACTTCAGATCTTAACGATCTGTACCGTCGTGTTATCAACCGTAACAATCGTCTGAAGCGTCTGCTCGATCTGAACGCACCGGATATCATCGTACGCAACGAGAAGCGTATGCTGCAGGAATCTGTCGATGCGCTGCTTGATAACGGTCGTCGCGGTCGCGCGATCACCGGCTCTAACAAGCGTCCGCTGAAGTCTCTGGCTGACATGATCAAAGGTAAGCAGGGTCGTTTCCGTCAGAACCTTCTGGGTAAGCGTGTTGACTACTCTGGCCGTTCAGTCATCGTAGTAGGTCCTTCTCTGCGTCTGCATCAGTGTGGTCTGCCGAAGAAAATGGCACTTGAGCTGTTCAAGCCATTCATTTTCAGTAAGCTTGAACTGCGTGGCTACGCTACGACAATTAAAGCCGCTAAGAAGATGGTTGAGCGCGAAGAGCCGCTGGTATGGGATATCCTCGACGAGGTAATCCGTGAGCATCCAGTGTTGCTGAACCGTGCACCAACACTGCACCGTCTGGGTATCCAGGCGTTTGAGCCTGTGCTAATCGAAGGTAAAGCGATTCAGCTGCACCCGCTGGTCTGTGCGGCTTACAACGCCGACTTCGACGGTGACCAGATGGCTGTACACGTGCCTCTGACGCTGGAAGCTCAGCTCGAAGCACGTGCACTGATGATGTCTACAAACAACATCCTGTCACCTGCTAACGGTGAGCCGATCATCGTTCCTTCTCAGGACGTGGTGCTGGGTCTTTACTACATGACTCGTTCACGTATCAACGCGAAGGGCGAAGGTATGAACTTCTCTGACATCAAAGAGGTTCAGCGTGCCTTTGGTGCTCAGCAGGTTGATCTACAGGCGATCATCAAGGTTCGTATTGCTGAAACTATCCGCGATATCGAAGGCAACGAAGAGGAGCGTTATGGCCTCGTCGAGACGACGGTTGGTCGTGCCATGCTGTTTGATATCGTGCCAAAAGGTCTGCCTTTCGAACTGGTCAACCAGGCCATGAAGAAAAAGGCAATCTCCCGTTTGCTGAACGAGGCGTACCGTCGCTGTGGTCTGAAAGATACTGTTATCTTCGCTGACCAACTGATGTACATGGGCTTCCGTCAGGCGACTATGTCGGGTGCTTCGATCGGTGTAAACGACTTCGTAATCCCTGATGAGAAGACCGCTATCGTTGCAGAAGCGGATACTGAAGTTAAAGAGATTGAGCGTCAGTTCGCTGAAGGTCTTGTGACCCAGGGCGAGAAATACAACAAGGTTGTCGATATATGGTCGCGCGCGAACGAGCTGCTGGCCAAGAAGATGATGGACAACCTTAAGACCGATCTTGTGACCAACAAGGCAGGTGAGCAGGTTGAGCAGGACTCGTTCAACTCTGTCTACATGATGGCCGACTCTGGTGCGCGTGGTAGCGCTGCCCAGATTCGTCAGTTGGCTGGTATGCGTGGTCTGATGGCCAAGCCTGATGGCTCTATCATCGAAACCCCCATTACAGCCAACTTCCGTGAGGGTCTGAACGTACTGCAGTACTTCATCTCGACTCACGGAGCTCGTAAGGGTCTGGCAGATACAGCATTGAAGACAGCGAACTCAGGTTACCTGACTCGTCGTCTTGTTGACGTTGCTCAGGACGTTGTCATTACTGAGCCTGACTGTGGCACCGACGAAGGTCTGGTGATGCAACCATTGATCGAAGGTGGCGATATCGTTGTTGGTCTGGGTGATCGCGTACTGGGTCGTGTTGTCGCACGCGATGTACTTAATCCGAAAGGTAATGACGTGCTGATCGAAGCGGGTACGCTGATGGATGAGGCTTGGGTTGCGCGTCTCGATAGTGACGACACCTACAGCTCTATCGACGAGATTATCGTACGCTCAGCTATAACCTGTATTTCACGTCATGGTATTTGTTCGAGCTGTTACGGTCGTGACCTCGGTCGCGGTCATAAGGTTAATATCGGTGAGGCAGTCGGTGTTGTTGCAGCGCAGTCGATCGGTGAGCCCGGTACACAGCTGACTATGCGTACCTTCCACATCGGTGGTGCAGCGTCACGAGCTGCAGCTGTAGACAATATTCAGGTTAAAAACGGCGGTGAGATTCGCCTTCACAACCTCAAGTTCGTAGAGCGTACTGATGGCAATCTGGTTGCTACATCACGCTCTGGTGAACTGGGTGTGACGGATGAGCACGGCCGTGAGCGTGAGCGCTACAAACTGCCTTACGGTGCTGTGATCAAAGTCAAAGATGGCGATCAGGTTGATCCTGGCGCTATCGTAGCGAATTGGGACCCGCATACCCATCCGATCGTATCGGAAGTGGCTGGTCGCATCGAATTCGCAGGCATGGAAGACGGTATCACAGTCAAGCGTCAGACTGATGAGCTGACCGGTCTGTCAACGATCGAAGTCATGGACGCTAAAGACCGTCCACAGGCAGGCAAAGATATCCGTCCGTTGATTAAACTGCTGAATGCTGATGGTTCAGAGGTGAAGCTGACGGGCACCGATATGCCTGCACAGTATCTGCTGCCGGCGAAGTCGATCATCAACCTGAACGACGGGGCTGATGTGCAGGTGGGTGATATCCTCGCTCGTCTGCCGCAGGAAGGTACAGTTAACAAAGATATCACCGGTGGTCTGCCGCGCGTGGCTGACCTCTTTGAAGCACGTAAGCCAAAAGAGGCCGCGATTCTGGCGGAGATCTCTGGCACCGTGACCTTCGGCAAAGAGACTAAAGGCAAACGCCGTATCGTTATCACACCACACGATGGTAGTGATGCGATTGAGATCATGATCCAGAAATGGCGTGGTCTGAACGTCTTCGAAGGTGAGACCGTGCAGAAGGGTGAAGTCATCGCTGATGGCCCATCAAGTGCCCACGATATTCTGCGTGTACTCGGCGTGGAAGAGTTGGCGAAGTACATTGTTGCTGAGATTCAGGACGTTTACCGTCTCCAGGGTGTAGGTATCAACGATAAGCACATCGAAGTCATCGTACGTCAGATGCTGCGTAAAGTTGAGATTCTGGACTCCGGCGATACTGATTTCATTCAGGGTGAACAGGCGGAATTTGCTGCAGTCACTGAGGCGAACGAAGCAGCGATCGCAGCGGGTAAAACACCGGCGAAATACGAGCGTGTGCTCCTCGGTATTACCAAAGCATCTCTTGCCACTGAGTCGTTCATTTCTGCGGCATCGTTCCAGGAGACCACACGTGTTCTGACCGAAGGTGCTGTGACCGGCAAGAAAGACTACCTGCGCGGTCTGAAAGAGAACGTTGTTGTAGGTCGCTTGATCCCTGCGGGTACGGGCTTGGCTTACCACTCCGAGCGTAAGCGTAAGCGCAAGCTTGGTCAGGAACCAACAGCGACAGTCAGTGCGGAGGAGGTGCAGGCAGCACTAACAGAAGCATTGAATGCTTCACTAAGCGATTCAGATTGAGTCTGCTGTTTATCTCCTGAAGCACCATCCATGGTGCTTCGCGGAGATCGAAAGGAAAAAGTGTGATTTTTCCTTTCTCGCTAAAAAGCGCCTCCCGGCGCTTTTTAGGTGACACATCCGTGTGTCACTTCGTGGATCCATGAGGATTTGGATTGAGCACCCTGGTGTCACAATCTGATCCTCTGGGATTGCTTTGGAGGTGCATATTGATTACAATTTGCGCCCCTAAAAGACTGTGCGTGGTGTTTCGGTCTTTTTTGTATTAATTAACTTAAACGTGGAGTTTGCTTAATGGCAACAATCAACCAGCTGGTACGCAAACCACGTAAACGTGTTGTGGAAAAGAGCGATGTTCGTGCATTGCAGGCTTGCCCACAGCGTCGTGGCGTATGTACTCGCGTTTATACAACTACACCTAAGAAGCCAAACTCGGCACTGCGTAAAGTGTGTCGTGTTCGTCTGACTAACGGTTTTGAAGTTTCATCATACATCGGCGGTGAAGGCCATAACCTGCAGGAACACTCTGTTGTCCTGATTCGTGGTGGTCGTGTTAAAGACTTGCCGGGTGTGCGCTACCACACTGTTCGTGGTGCACTGGACTGTTCAGGCGTTAATGACCGTAAACAGGCTCGTTCTAAGTACGGTACTAAACGTCCTAAGTCTTAATTTCGTCGAGTTGCTTCCAACTTTGAGTTTGGAGCACGGCGAAGCTGTTTAGATCAGGGAAATCCTACCTGAGTAGCTAACCCGAGACGATAAGAGTAAGGCCGGATCTGTGTATCCGGATTACCTGAAGACCTACAAACTATTTTATTGAGGGCTTATCCATGCCAAGACGTCGCGTTGCTGCGAAGCGTGAAATTCTTCCGGATCCTAAATTCGGAAACATTACCCTGGCAAAATTCATTAACCACCTGATGGTTAGTGGTAAGAAATCTGTAGCTGAGAGCATCGTTTACCGCGCTCTTGCGAAAGTTGAAGAGCGTACTAAAGCAGATCCTCTGGAACTGTTCGACAAGGCTCTGGAAACTATCCAGCCAATGGTCGAAGTTAAGTCTCGCCGCGTAGGCGGTGCAACTTACCAGGTACCGGTTGAAGTTCGTCCATCTCGCCGTTTGGCTCTTGCAATGCGTTGGCTGGTTGACGCATCACGCAAGCGTGGTGAGAAAGATATGTCACTTCGTCTGGCAGGTGAG
>Ga0102951_1000972_pt1 | contig 10644 bp, 10 predicted proteins | sample SalPonA_B_H2O_MG_FD_78507 | JGI IMG/M metagenome (GOLD analysis project Ga0102951, IMG submission 78507) | Water microbial communities from South San Francisco under conditions of wetland restoration - Salt Pond MetaG R2A_B_H2O_MG | ecosystem: Environmental > Aquatic > Non-marine Saline and...
TAATAAAAAAGGAAAAAAAAAAAAACATCAAAAAAAAAGTATATAGCAAAAAAAAAAAAAGAAAAAAAAGCAAAAAAAAAAAAAAAAAAAGAGGCAGCTAAAACTAAGACATCTGAGTTACGTAGGATAAGAGACCAGAAAACTAAAAACTTAAAAAAGGCTCAAAGATAGTAATCATCGTACCCTTGTGTTACGCATGCATGTATAGTGTTAAATAGTTGATACAGTAATATAAGTAAGTCTACAATAAGTCCTAAGTTGCCTTTAATTTTTTACTATAAATGCTTTAACCTTAGTGTACTAGCTTACACTACTATTAATTATTTTATAAGATTGTATAGCTCTTCATTCTCAACCACTAAAAATGTAATGAAATGTACTGGGCCTAAGTATAAGGATAGTCATAATAATAAATGACATAATACAAGACATAATAGGTACAAGCTAAAGATAAAAAAAAATGTTAAGGACAGTAAGTACTACGACCCTAAATCTAGGACCCTTAAAATAAAATATAAAGACTGGGACTTAGAAAAGACACCTGCATACACCTTTTATAGAGCTAAATTTTTAACAACCTTTTTCACTAGTAAGAGCAAATTTAATTTACATAATCTAAGTATAAGCTGAGTTAGTAAGGTGTCTAGTTTATTATCCAACGGCTCCTTTAACTTTAAGGCGTACATCGATGTAGTTAAATATCACAGTGGCTGTAGACCGGTAAAGTCCATATACAAGAAAGCACTTAGAAGGTTTTTACGTAATACCTGATTAAGTGGCTATTCTAGAGGTAAAAACTCTTACCTAAGTAAATTATCACTTACGCATAACCCGTTACTAAAGTATGACGCCAGAGCATTGTTATATAATAAGCGGTCTAATAAGCCATCTAGACCTCTTTGGAAGTATAAAAAACTAGAAAGATCGCTAAAAAAACGTAAGGTAAGGAGACTTAGGTCTAGCAACCTTAATAACCTAATTAAGGGTACAAAATCATTTAAAAATAAGTACTTTAGAACAAAAAATGCTAGGAGGTCATTATTTTCTAAAAAAATATTTAGAACTATAAAACTAGCTAGGTCTACATTTAGGCTAGTAAGCCAACTAAGGTCTAAAGGAAGGAATAGGTTGATTAAATCGGTCAGGTCCTTTAACCATAGCACCTTCTATAATAGGTTGTTAAATTTCGAAATGTCTGCTATATCCCTATTACTTAAGACTTCTTTTTTATGATCATTTAACGATGCAAGATACATAATAAAATCTGGATATTTTTATATAAACGGTAAATTAGTTAGAAATCCCAAGGAGGTAGTTATAGAGGGGTCTAGACTACAACTGCCGGTTAGTAAGGTAACTTATAGGTGATTAAGTGACAAAAAAAAAGCCTTATATAAGGGCTATAAAAAAGCTAATAGATTAAGGTGGTATAAAAAAAGAGTTAGATATAGTAGATTTAGAAAAAAATCCTATAAATACCCTAAGTGATTATTTAAGTACGCTATGGTGGGGTCTAAAGCACCTGCACTACTTGAAGTAGACTATACCACATTGACGGCTATTATACTCTATAGACCTACTAGATTTAACGAGCTAAATTCACCACTTTGATATTATATAAACTTACATGCTTATAATATTTATCTATGAAAACTGATTAATTAGCATTATTATACAATGCTGTAGTCTACATCACCGCCTATAGTAAAATAACACTAACGCTTATTCGTTAAAGCTGTAATTAAGTCTATTTGAAAAGTACAGCTATTTATAAAAAGCGCGAGTGTCGAGTAGTTTATTAACTAACATAGCAACTCGTTGATTAAATAGCACTTATCGCACAGTTATAAATATGATTAGTGTATTTAATTTTTATAATTCAACCAGAAAAGGCTGAATGAAGAGGTATGTCTATACTATCAATCATAAGCAAATAGCAATAAATTACTTGTACTTTAGTATGTTTACTGGATTATCAGGTGCTGCATTAGCAACTTTTATGAGAATGGAGTTAGCTGTTCCTGGAAGTTTATTTTTTAGGGGAGACTCATTAAGGTACCTACAGGTTATAACAGCACATGGATTAATAATGGTTTTTTTTGTAGTAGTACCTATTTTCTTTGGTGCTTTTGCTAATTTTTTAATACCGTACCATGTAGGATCTAAGGATGTTGCCTTTCCAAGACTAAATAGTATTGGTTTTTGAATTCAACCATGTGGTTACTTACTTATAGCAAAGATTGCATTTTTAAGACCTAACTTTTGGAAGTACTACGATAAGCCATCCGTATACTTACCATTATTAGATAAGTCTTTACATAGGGATTACTGAAATGTTAATTTTTCAGCAGTAGATGCCCTTAACTATATGTTACAAGACGAGTCCTTCATAGACAGGTCACTGTCTTCTCAAAAAAATATTGAGAGGATATTACCTAAACTAAATAGTAAATTTGATACCTATCCGACTTGGACGTTTAAATTGAAGTCAAAAAAAGAAGACTTTAGTGACTTAGGGTATACAGGTAGTCATATAACTACTCCTAGAAAATTATTAAACCTCTCTAATATTATAGATTCTACAGAAGCCTTTATTTACTCTGCCATAAAGGTATCTAAAGCTAGACGTAAAAAGATTTACTTTTCTAAGTGTTCAGATCGTACACTAACAACAGCAGGTTGGGCTTTTATAACACCGTTCTCTTCTAACCCTAAGTACACTAACTACGGTAGTCAGGACTTATTAATAATAGCAACTATATTTGCTGGTATAAGTACGACAATATCTTTTACAAACTTACTAATAACTAGAAGGACCTTATCTATGCCTGGTTTTACAAGCAGGAGATCAATGTTACCCTTTGTAACTATAAGCCTACTGCTAACAATGAGAATGTTAGCTGTAGTAACGCCAGTATTAGGTGCTTCTATGTTTATGTTACTAATGGATAGGCATTGACAAACTACATTTTTTGAGTTTGTTTATGGTGGAGATACAATATTGTTTCAACACCTATTTTGATTCTTTGGTCATCCAGAAGTTTATATCCTTATAATACCTACATTTGGTTTTGTTAATATGGTTTTACCTAGCAGAAATATAAGAAGGATTGCATCTAAGCAGCATCTAATTTGAGCCGTCTATATCATGGCATATATGGGTTATGCTGTATGGGGTCACCACATGTACCTAGTTGGTTTAGATCATAGAAGTAGGTCCTTGTACAGTACAATTACAATTATGATATCACTACCAGCAACTATTAAGATGGTTAATTGAACTCTAACACTATTAAATGGTGCATTAAGGGTAGATGTTCCATTAGCATTCTCAGTGTGTTATATTCTAGTTTTCATTACAGGTGGTTTTACTGGAATGTGACTATCCCATGTAGGACTTAACATATCTATGCATGATACTTTTTATGTAATTGCCCATTTCCATTTGATGTTATCTGGTGCTACCTTAATGGGAGCATTTTTAGGTGTATATTATTACTATACATCATTATTTGGTGTTAAGTATAGCAGAAATTTTGCATACCTGCATTTACTTTACTACTTTGGTGGGCAGTGACTGACATTTTTACCAATGTTTTGATTAGGATTTTCAGGACTACCTAGGAGATACCATGACTACCCTGTAGTATTTGCAGGATGACATAGTTTAGCAACAGCAGGCCATCTTGTACTAATGGTAGGTATAGCCTTCTTTTTTATAACAATATTAGATTCTTTTATTGAGAGAAAAGTGCCTACATTCTATAATTATGGTATACCTAGGTTCTATAAAAGAGGATCTTACTATCTATTTAAAATTTACCACATACATAATAGGAAAAATCAGTATCAATTCTTACCTTCCCCTAAGGTGCGTAATAAAATTATATCTTATTCAGGTGAATTAGATTTGAAATAATATTAATAGTATTGGTACCTTATAGATGTTACTAGTATTAGCTGCAAAGGTTATTGTTTTAGGTGGATGTATGTTACCAATCGCTTTAGCTATTTTAGGAACCGGTGTATTATTTGCTGGATATAACGTAGCTGTTGCTAGAAATCCAGAGGAGGCTGAGAATATCTTTAATACTACTATTATGGGATTTGCCCTAATGGAGTCTTTCGTATTCATGTCTTTTGTATTAGGTTACGTAGTGTACGTTATCTAATAACCACACACTTAATGTTATTTTACATTATTTAATTACTTTAGTTACCTAATGCATACTAAACCTTTTATTACATGTTACACTGCCAATGGTTAGAGCGTGAATACGATAGATCAATAAAATCAGGCCTCTATATAGATTTTTTTTTAAAAAAACTAGCCGAATCCCTTATAAGGAACGTCTTAATATCAGGGGCATACGTATTTGGTGAAAAGTATGTGATAGAGTACTTAACGAAATTAATGGGAGATAGGGTTATTTTACTATTTTCTTCATTATACTCAACTTTAGTAGACCCAAAACCCTCTGTTATATTTTCATTTTTAATATGGTCTATTTATACTATAGGATTTATTTTTATTTATTACACACTTTATGTATAATGGTATAACAAGTAGCACACCCTTAACTATTCATAGTTGTCTGACCTAGTTACATTAATAGTATGTTATTCTGTTATTAATTATTTGATACTGTCTTCTATGGTAAATTCAATATACTCTGTAAAACTATTTAATAACTTATTAAACTATTCATTTAGTACTAAAAATTACAGTAGTTTTACTAACTATTTTATTTCTATAAAATTTAATAAACTACTAAACAGTATACTATAAGCATGCACAGCAAACCCCTGTCATAACTTAGAATAGCAGTCCCAAAGAAGAGGAGATCTAAATCTAAAATAAGGCAAAGGTCTAAACAACTGTACTTAGTTAACTTAACCTACGACTGCAATAAAGCTATTATAAAATCAGGAAAGTTATCAAACTTTATAACATTGTGCACTCTTAATAATAATTTAATAGACTAATACTGAAGTCAATAATTACTATATTAACTAATCCCTGTCTCAATAGTAGCATTATTCGAAGATAGTTGGTTTAATTACTCATACTCATTCGCCGAAAGTGTATTCGCGCAGTTAACACTGTGCCTATTGGTGTACATTATGCTATTTCTAACTAATCCATTTTATGTCTTATTTTACTTTTTTATACATACACTAGTCATTGGTATATTTATTGCATCTTATAACCTAGAATTCTTTACTGGTTTTTTATATGTATTAGAGGTAACTGTAGTTTTTATAATGCTTATTTTATTTTTCTTTTTTAATTTTAAAGGATCATGGTCCTTTACGCTCAACGAGTACATTGTATTCTGACCTACATGTTTCTTATTTATTTACTCTACACCAACCATATACACTGAAGAAGAGTGCCTGCTGCCTAGCATATTCAGGGTATGAGAGTTGTGGGATGATTACTATGCTGCACTGCACCAACACTTACTAAATGACTTTGCAGGGTTATACATTAGTTACTACCTAATCCACTCGTTAGAGTTTATAATAATTGGATTTATTTTATTTATAGGTAGTATAGGTTGTATATCACTTTACTCTATTATTAATATATCTAAAAAGGTTAGCTATAACCTTATTATAAGCTTTCTATCATTATTTACAAAGTTTTATGATGTACTTTTTTTAAGACGACAGACCTTAGCATTACAATCCTATCGTCAAGATACGATAAGGCGTGTTGTTCGTACAAATAATAAAACCTTAACTGACCTAGACAAGGTAACACCGAGTGAAACTAAAACAGCCAAGTTAGATGATAAAACTATACCTAGTGAAAAGGTGTAATGTCTTATTTATGTACAATTATGCTTAGCTAACAACCATAGAGCCTATCACATTATTTAATTATTTATAGTAAGCTTGATTACAGGTGACTACTATATAATTTACCCAATATTAATATGAACTCGCCTACTTTAAATTACAGTAGAATTAAAATTAACTTCCTTATAACTAAATCCACTACTAACCGTAACAGTATTAAGTTGTTAAGTAGCCTCTTGTTAAGTGCTGGCGTAGTATTAAAAAAATCTAACAACCCAGGTATTAATAAAAGGATTACTTATTCCAAGATATTACCATTATTAAACTCAGTAAATCCAGAAAAAAAATTACCTAGACTTGAGAATGTAACTAACTTTATTACAAAATCTAACCTACTGGAGTCATCAAAGGATGCATATTATAACTTATTTAACTTTTTTCTTAATATAGGGTTGCACAAAAAAAATTTATTTTTTTTAGATACGGTAGGGCCTATGTGTAGGCTAGTAAGCGTGCTAAATTGATTTTTAAGTAGCAGTAAGGGTATTACTAAACTAAAGCGTAGTAAATTGGAGTATAAAAACTTTAAAAAAAAAAAAATGCTACGCTCTATACCAAAGGATACTGATTGTGTTGTGATATTACCCGGTATAAGGCCTTCGTTAAAGAAGACAGCCCTTAAGTTAAGAACGCCTTATATTATATATGTAGGTAACCCGCTAACACACAGAGGTAAAAAGGTCGTACAAGAGTCCTTACCGCAGCATGTAAACCTAATGTCCCATCTATATTTTTTCTTTAAAAAAGGACTCATGTTACATATGTGCAATAAGTTTTATAGACTACTTACCTTAAGGGTTAACGACTAGTAAGGTGCAGTAAGTATCGATATATTTATATATATTCTATACTAACTACAATCATGCTAAATATAGCATCTTTACCTAAGTTGTCTACGGTCTGTAAAAATTATTACATTATTAATTTAATAGGTTGTATACCTTACGATAAGTACATTACATGATAGGTATGTATAGGCTAATTATAGGCTAGAGTGCGGTAGTAGTAGTTATTGTCTCTCAAATGATAAGCAATTACTGCTTATTAAAGGGCTATAAACCTTATAGTGTGTTTTTATACCTACTGTACTTGTATGGTATAATAATAGCAGTATTTGACCTTATGTGCGCAGCTAGGCACCCACTACAGTGTTATCTTACACTATCTTAATCCTAGTAACCATCTCTGCCATAGCAGTTTGATGAGTATTAGTGATGACGTTATTACATATTATACGCTCAATGAACTACTACTACTATGTTATTACAGAATTTTATGACTATATAGTGTGAGAGGAAAAGTTTTTAGAAGATTACATAAAGTTAGGATTATGGTTTTTTCACTTTAGTTCATACACCTACGGTGCTTATGTACTACTGTACCGCAATACATTCAAAAACTTTGTTAACTGTATATTTATGTTCACGTTTATTACGTTACTGATTATCGCCTTTTTATGCATTATGAGATGGTACCTTCTTATAACTGGTGAAAGCTTCGACTACCTCACTACTGGACTACAATGTTGGTGGTTTTACAGCGTAGCTATCTTCTCATGTGCCTACTACTATATACTACTTCCAGATGATGTAGATGATTAAAACTGGTCTATTATACCACATTGGCACATACATACATTCCTAGTTATACCTTCTGTACCCTGTATAACCCTCCTACTAAACTAGACAAGGTATAACTAAGTCCTGTAAGGTGGGAGTTGAGTAGTAAGTTAATTATAAACCTTAAAAATATAGTATATACAGTTTATTAAGAGACGAGACATAACACTATACCTAAGTCTAGTAAATTTTAAAAATAAATTAACTAGGCTTGGAAATGTAATTAAACCTACTATAATGTATAACTTAATATAACCTTTTATTGTAAGATGTGCTTTTACATAATTACATATGACCCTATTATAGACTACGGTATAGCGACAATAGCTGCTATTTTTCAAATAGGAAGTTTTTATGCTATACTAGATGGCTATAAACTTTATAAGGTGATTTTATGCTTTTCATGCTGCTCTGTTATAATTTTAGTAGCAGTAGTCTTTGTATGTACAATTAGATACTCATCTGTAGTAGCACTTTGTGTCGCTAAGACTGTAGTACTTTGATGAGCATCAGTAGTAATACTGTTGTATACTGTACATACAGTCGTTAAAGGACGTAACTAGCTTACATATGTATATATCTAAATTGACTTACTTAACATGATAGGCAGCTATTATTATGTTATGTAAGGCTAATATTACAGCCCCCCACTTTAGTTCACGTACCCACGTTACTTAGCCACTGCTACATTTCAATACGTTCAAAAACTTTGTTAATTATATACCTGTGATTATCTTTACTATGTTACTGATTATTGTACTTTTTATACATTATGAGGCAGTAATCTCTTATGAGTAGTACAGGTTTTGACTTCCTTATCAGTATAGTAAAAGTCTGACAGTTTATAGTATAACTACCCCCCCCCCATGCCTTATTGTTACCATACGTTACTTATAAATAATCCAATGGATTAAACTAGTTTATTATATTACCCTAGCACGTGTATAAGGACTCTCAGCTACTACTTCGTACTTTGTATAACTCCTCCACTAAACTAAACAAAGTATATCGTAAGATTTCAATACGACTAAGACCTGCAAGGCAAAAATTAAACAGTAGGCGAAACATAAAGCTTAGTAATACGGTACGTACAGAATTATTAAAGAGATGAAGTGTAACACTATTACCACGAAGATTTTCTTTAGTACTAAGCTCTAAGTATGTAGCTAAAAAAATGCCTATAGTAAATTTAGCATTATATACCTTCATACCTTTAGTATACAGTTCTGTAATACTAAATGGCTTAAGACATTCAAATAGTTTAAGTTTAAGCTCAGCTATAACAATACTATTCGTACCGTACTTGTACCAAAGGTCTAGTAGGTATTCACTATAACCACTAACAATAATGTATAACGAGTTTTTAAGAGTACTTGAGGATTATTTACTTACGTTGGAAGATACTATACAGAAACCTATCAGGCAGTTTTTAATAGATTTATATAGAATAACTAAGGGCACATGAGCTGAAAGTATTCTATTAGTTACGTATAGGGTATTCATGGAATTCTCCCTATCATTTATAGCAATATTATTGCTAATAATTAGTACTCATCTAGCAGAGGTAAACAAAAGAGTTCATGACGCTGTTGATGATAATAAATGTAATTTAAGTGAGTTAATATTTGCACTTACATCTGTATCAGCGGTCTCTAGTGTAATTGTACGACTTGTAGTTGGCAATGCATGAATGCTGTGAGAGTTGAGTGCAGAGACTATCACAAGAGATTGCTTACTGCTTCTACCATGAGCAACTAGTGATTCTATATCCCCTATTGGGTCGATATACTGTTCAATTTTTTTTTATTCAAACCTTGCAATATGGATCCACCATTACTTTTTGTTATTTAAGTTAATGAAGGTACTCTATAAACGTTTTAGGTTCGATTCTGAATCTGATATTGTATATAACTTAATAGCCTTAACTGTTTGGCTCATTTCAGTTAAATTATCTATCCCCCTCTCACTTGAGTGATCATTGGTGCTGGATTACCCTGAAGACCATGAGTACATTATGGATGTAATAGCTCCTAGACGTAAGTCATTAGTTGATTTGTTTAAAGGGAGCTAGGCAGCCAACCACTACCTAATTTAACCATTAAGCGTATAGGTTCAATGCGTGTGTACTAATTAAATTGTATCGTTTTTATACCTACTATTGGTTATCTATTTTTAGTGCATGTATGGGTATGTATGAAAATACCAAGTATAATAAACTTAGTTAAATTGTCTACTATATATTCTAGAATTAATTACGGAAATTATAAAAGAAAAGGGTATACTAGAACACCCGGATTGATTTTTAGAAAATCTATGTTTAAGGAGAAGTTTAGGAGAATTAGATGTCCACAATCAAGGTCTATAGTTATTGAGAGAAGGCAGGTTACTCCTAGGAAACCAAATTCAGCTGTAAGGAAGTGCGTAAAGGCCATGTTAATGAACTACAAGTATTTAGTACCCTATGTACCTGGCGGTGATCATAATTTACGAAAGTATGGAGACACCCTTATCAGAGGAAGAGGTCCTAGAGATTTACCAGGTGTACGATACTCTTGTATTAGGGGAGCATTAGGTTTATTTGGTGTAACTCATAAAAGACATCGCAGGTCTATATATGGTGTAAAAAGACCATCTGGTTTTAAAAAAATGAGACGTAAGTTTAGGCACTTCTATAACAACTAAGCTTTTTAAACTCTAATTTAAAAACATAAGTTAGTTTATAGTACTAATTAGGTTACCTTACTTAGCATATCTCACCTATTTTAACTAAGCAGATGCCGTACACTGTACTATTACTCAAGACACTATCGATATGTATATTTGCTATTGGAATAAGAGGAACTATGCCTCGTTATAGAATGGATCAATTAATAAGTATAAATTGAAAAATGTTTTTATTTATATGACTGTTTTACATAAATTGTTTAGTTTTTTTACATTACATTCTTTAGCCCGTATGTATGTACTTATATACTTAAGTACCGACTATTTTTTTATGTTATATGGCCTGCTATGTTGAGACCTTAGTATCATTATAGTAGTACTAATACTAGCTTCATAAAGAAGAAAGATGATAGAGAGAGGGGGTATAGTTTAAAGGTAAAACTATGGTCTTCAAAACCGTCATTGTCAGTTCGAGTCTGGCTGCCCCTGTAGTTAA
>Ga0102951_1000974_pt1 | contig 10638 bp, 10 predicted proteins | sample SalPonA_B_H2O_MG_FD_78507 | JGI IMG/M metagenome (GOLD analysis project Ga0102951, IMG submission 78507) | Water microbial communities from South San Francisco under conditions of wetland restoration - Salt Pond MetaG R2A_B_H2O_MG | ecosystem: Environmental > Aquatic > Non-marine Saline and...
AAAGAAGTAAACTTCAAAAGGTATGTTTACTTTTCTAACAAACTCAACAAGGTTAAGTAATTGGTCAACTGTATTTCTTAGAGTATCACTCATAGAACCTGACCAATCCAATAACATCATCATACCGTGGTTTTTACCATCAGGTACAATAGTCAATCTTTTAAAGATGTCATCCGAAAACTTGTAGTTTGGAAGTTTTAGAGGGTCAATAATACCAGTTTTATCGGTACTTGCTCTCTTATAGGCAGTAGCGGCCTTCTTCATCTCAAATTCTTTTACAAGATACATTACAGTTTTCTTGTTTTCTTTTTGAAACTGTTTAAATGCACCTTTCAACCAAGTCATATACTTAACATCATCATAGTTATATTGTCTATGTCTAATTCTTTCATCACTCATACTTTTTAGAAAGTCTTTATAACCAATGATTGATTTTAGATTTGGTTCTGGCAGTTTACCGTAAGTAAAGCCTTTTGCTTTCTCATCAAGCAATTCATCTTTTTTACTTTCGAAAGCCTGGTCAGTTACAACTTTTAGAAGTTTTTGAGGTCCGTCACCGTTAGCACCACTACCGTATTGCTCAGGAGAACCACCTTTTTCTTCTTTGTTTTCTTCTTTATCACTTACTTTGTTTGAAGCACCAGATTGTTCACTGTCTTTTTCATCATCTGCTTTCTGGTCACCAAAGTTATTGAAATCGTTTTTAGCATCTTGCTCATCAGCAGTATCAAACTCAGCATCAAAGTCATCTTCATCTTTAGCAAGGTCATAAACTTTTGCAATAGATAACTTGTCAAATTCTGGAAGTTTTTGCATTTGTTCAACTTGGTCTTTTTGCCAAGCTAACATCTCTTTTGCAAGATTAAGTACATCTTTGAAAGTAACAACTTTGTCAACTTTAGATAACCATTCATTATCTTGTTTACTAAATGAAAAAGGTACTCTATTAAGAGATTTAGACCTGATATTAATTTTGTCGATAATCATAAGGTCTTTGTTAACATCTTTACCCATAAGGCCAAAGAAGTTCTTTTTTTCTAAGATATCAAATCCGTTGATATAGTTTTTAACAACACCAGGATACTTTGCTTGAATTAACTTGTCAATTCTAGTATCTTCAATAACATTAACATATGACCTTAGTTCACTATCAGTAATGCCTTCCCATTCTTCATAAGGAGTAAATAAAGCGTGTGAACATTCGTGTGCTATGAGCATATCATAGACATCACCAGACTTTTCTTTAAAAATAGGGAGGGTTAGAATTCTGTTTTTAACATCAAAAGATGCTGTGCTAACTTTATCGTGTTGTACTGTAATATTTTCAGTAGCCAGTAACTTAGCAAGATTACTTTTTACATTAGTGTTTAGTGTCATAGTGTTGTCCTTTTTCATCATATGTGTCCATCCTACAGGTGTTTTCCACATAAGTCAAGCGTTTTAGGCGCTTTTTTTTAATTTTTTTTTACATATAAAACCCTTATAAATCAATGGTTTTTGCTGGCTGCGTCAAATTGCACAGCTAATTTATTGTATTTTTTCGCTCAATATCGTCTTCCGAGCAGTCTGTTCCATACTGGATTTCGATAATTTTAAGTGGTGTATGTTCTTCATTACATAACTGGTGCCATTCACCTCTCTCTATATGTAAATTATCAAACATTTTATACTCACCTAGTAGTTCTACATCCGTACTACTATTGATTGTATAGACGGTGGCCACACCTTTACTGATAAACCAGTGTTCTGCTCTGTTATCGTGCCTTTGCATAGATAGTCTTTCGCCAGGCATTACAACTAATTCTTTTACTTTAACTACATTGAGTTCATTATGTATAACTCTATAATAACCCCACGGTCTTTCGGTCTGGTTTGTAGCCCATTTCTCTAAAATGCTTGATGAGGAGTTACGCTTCTCCATACCTCCGACACCGAAAGCAAAGGTAATCCAATCATCTGACTGAAAATACTTCTCTTCAGGTATGTTCTCGGAAGTTCTATCACCACCATTTGCAAAGATAATGTTTGCTTTAGGGTAAAATCTTTTGACTTTTAGAATACACTCAATAGCCGTACCGTCCCAATCATCAAATGGTATTACATTGTGTACAAACGATAGATTTTCTACAACCTTTTCTCGTTCATAGAAAGGCATAAAGTATTTACCTTTCTTGTCTTTTAACCACTTGTCTGAGTTTAACCCTACAATAAGTATGTCACCTAATGCGGCTGCACATTTTAGGTACTCAATATGTCCTGAGTGTAAAGGGTCGAAACCACCAGTAGCGATAACTACTTTCATCTATTGTCACCATTACCACCAATCACACCTCTAGCGTGTCGGTCAGCAAGTTTAACTACATTATCGTTAGCAATGTCGGAAAGCTTAACCCCAATATCGCCAGCCAATACAGCAATATACCACAGTACATCGCCAAGCTCAGCGGATATCTCCTTGCGATAATCTTTATTCTTCTCATATCCATCTCGTATTAATTTTTTAACTTTATTTGCCACCTCGCCTGCTTCACCGGCAAGTCCTAACGCTGGATATAAAATCTGGTGTTTCTTGTCGTAGATAGCCGTTGTCTTGGCCATTTCTTGGTACTCATTGAAATTCATTTGTATTTATCTCCCTACATCATTCAAGTATTTTGATTTACATTCTTCCCAACTCATATAGATAATATCATCATAGAAATGGGTTTCTGTAGAAACTCGGCCTTGCTTAGTCAAGGACGCCAATCGTTTCTTAGCGTACTTGTTCTTCCATAACTCGGTCAAGGCACCAACCGAATTGTCAAACTTTCTTACTAGTTTATCTTGTGTAATCTCTTCTCGTAAAAACTCATTGGTATTTTCAAATAGTTCACCAAAGTAAATACCTCTAGCGTGTTCTGAACGAATAAGTTTCTTATCTAATTTTAACTGGCCATAGGTAAAGTTGTGTGACCTATTTCTATGGTCTCTTTTATGTGGTTGGCCACTATCTTTCTTTGCAACATACCATTCAAAGTATTTGTATGTGTGGTTCTTCATTAACCACTGTTGTATCATTTTTCTAGTTGGTTTAGTAGGTTCATATGCAACTGAACCAGCAGACCAGCCCATTTTCTTCCAATGTTTTAATCTATCGTATTGTGACAATGGTATTTCTTTTGTTTTACCATATAAACTTGTAGTTGTAACACCTACTAACTTATCGGTATATTGGTTTTCCCAAGTCTTCTCAACCGTGTCTGATAGGCATAAAAGTGCCAGTAGTTTGCCACCTACTAAGTTATAACCTAGAGGTTGTATTGGTACAATGGTACTACCAATGCAAGTATGATTAATCATTCGTTGAGTTTTAGCTTCTCGTTCCCAACCAATATGATTATCTCGTGGTGTTAAATCTAAAAAGTCTGAGGACATACAAGTAACACCAAGGTATTTCTGTGTCTTCTTATCTCTTATTAAGAAGTTTAGATTTCTACCAATGTTACTATTGTTCTTCATTGTAGAAAGGAAAGTTCTAAGGCCATTCCAAATGGCAGGCATCTTACTACCTGTGATAGATGTAATCTCTTCACCATCACCGCCTGTGTAAACTAGTTCTGGTTCTAAGTAAAGATATTCTTCTTGGTCTTGTGGTAACCAAAAGTTGTTTTTGATTTCTTGTAATAATGCACCTTGTGATGCATCTTTCAAAGCAGGTGTATCGTCAAAGAAACTATTAACTTCTACTGTAGGATATTTGTCGTGGACTTCACACCATTTTTGATACAGTGTGTACTCTTTCACATTCATAGCCGATACGAAAGATAAATCTTTAATAAGAGCTTCTTTTAGTTTTTCGGTATCTACATCAACCATTTTGTCGACCGGATTCTCAGCGCTCCACGCCTGCCACTGGTCGTCAATAGTCATACCTTTTTTCCACGAATAAGTCATAATATAGATAATACTCTAGTTAGTTGAAATTGTCAAGCTTCATTCTGTTTCTTGCGTTTTTCCATTTGTTTGAACAGTTTTTGTCCTTTTTCTTTGGCTCTTTGTAATCTAAATTTAGATACTAGTTCAGTAAACACTCTACCTTGCATATGGTCATATTCGTGTAAACAAATTCTAGCCATCATACCTTTTAGATGAGCCTCTTGTGCTTTGCCTTCACTATCTGTATAAGTCATTACACATTCTTTTGGTCGTTTAACATCTAAGAATATAAATGGAAAAGATAAACAACCTTCTTTATACATTACAAGTTCATCACTTGCTGATTTAATTTCTGGATTGTACATTGCAATAGATAAACCATTCTCTATTTGTGGATGACCACCTGCAACAAACATTCTATATGGTAAACCTACTTGATTGGCTGATAGGCCAATACCACCATATCTTTTCATTGCCATAAACATAGCATCTGTTAGTTCTTTTCTATCTTTAAATTCGTTTTCTTTTAAAGCTTCATCTGTAAAAGGTGCTATCATAGATAACACTCTTGGATCCGTAGGCGGTATTAGTTTTAGTTCTTTAGACATTTTGTAACCTCGTAAAGTTTTGTACTTTCTCGTACTTGATTATATTTGTAAATCTATCAAATAGTATATCGCCTTTGTGTGATATAATAAAGATATTTTCTTTTGACAGGTCTTTAATGATTTTAAAGAAATCATCTGTGCCAGAATTATCTAAACTGCTGTCAAATATTTCGTCAAGTATTAGTAAGTTCGTATTGGTACTGTTTTTCATTCTAGCAATATCTCGCCATGTGAATAACAAAGCAAGGTCAATTCTCATCTTTTCACCTTCACTAAAATTATTATAGTTAAAGGTATCTCTAAATCTACTTTTTACCGTTTCATTAAACTCTTCATCTAAATGGAAAGATACAAAGAAATCCATTTGTTGTAAATACTTATTGATTAAAGTATTCATAATAGGTACATACTTACGGATAATCTGTGCCTTGGCGCCTTTATCATTTAAGATTTCTCTTAACACATCTACATATGATTTTTCTTCTTGCACATCTGTTAAATGACTTTCTGCCAGACCTAATTCAGCTGACATGTCTTCTAATGACTTTTTAATACTTTCTATGTCTTCATCTTTACCTGAGGCCTGTTTTAATTCTAAATCAATTTGTTTACTGTGTGTTGTAATACCTTCAAGTGAAGAATTAATCTTTGCAATCTCCACATTCATCTCGTTTATCTTGTTTGATATTTTTGAGAACGCTGTTACTTTCTCTTCCTGATTTGAGATTGCTTCTAATAAGTCGGACAGTCCCGTTTGTAACTTTGAAATAGTGTTTTCTTCGGATTTGCATTTTTCACCCTTAAAATGTTCATCAATAGGTTGTGTACATGTTGGACAAGTATCATTATCTTTAAAGAAGTTTAAAGTCTTCTTATGTGATGATAGATTAGTTTCAATCTTTGTTTCTATCTTTTGTAATTCTTTTAATTTATTTGTAGTCTTATCTTGTCCGGATAGTTGATTTTGTGATACGGCTATCTGTTCATTCAATTCTTGTAGTTTTGTTTCAAATTCTATTGATTTTCTGTTATATTCTTCTAGTTTATTCTGCTGTACCTTCTGGTTGTCTGTTCCTTTGGTTTCCAGAGTATTAAGGTACTTTGCTTCAGTTTCGTATTTGGTCTTAATTAGGTCGCACTGGTGACGCACCTCCACCAACTTTTTTTGGAGGTCTGACTGTTGAGAACGCAAAATCAAGTCCATTAGGCCAAAAACTCTAATATCAAGTATCTCTTCAACAACTTCTCTTCTATATCGTGGTTTCATCTTCATAAACGGCTCGTATGATGAAGAACCTAATAATACGACTTGAATAAATGACCTGTAATTCAGTTTCATTATATTTGTTTCAAGGTACTTTTGATAATCTATATTACTGGCATCCTGATTAATAATATTACCGTTCTTATAAATTTCAAATACATTAGGTTTGATGCCTCTAAGAATTTTATATTGATTGGTGCCTACATCAAACTCAACTTCTACTGTACAATCAGCATTATTAATGGTGTTTACCATTTGTTCTTTCTTAATAATTCTGAATGGTTTATTGAACAATACAAAACACAAGGCATCTAATAGTGTTGACTTACCACTACCATTAGTACCAACAATCAGTGTTGTTTGTGATTTGTTTAACTCAATCTCAATAGGTATATTACCACTAGATAAAAAGTTTTTATATTTTAACTTTTTAAATACTATCATTCACTGGCCTCAACATATAAGTCTTTTGCAAACTCTTTTAATTTTTGTTTATCAACATCTGTTTCAATCTGGTCAATATAGTTTCTTAGAAAGGTAAGAGTATCTTCACCTTGTTCTAATATATCTTCTCTAACTGTAGAGTTTAAATCTATATTGTCTTCAATAATATTTAATTCGTGTACATTAATTTTATTATATAACTTTTCAACAAAGTGATTGTACATATCATCATCTGTTTTATTAGATACAAATAATTTAATATGTTTATTATTATATGGTGTTAAATCTAATTCATTATAATTTGTTTGTTTATCATTATAGATAATCTTTTCAAACATAGTTAGTGGATTGATAACTCTTTCAATCTCTCTAGTATCTGTATCAAAGATATGAAATCCTTTTGGACATCTATAGTCTGACCAAGTCATTTCGTATTGTGTACCTAGGTAGAAAATACGGCCATCATCTGACTTCTTATGAAAGTGACCAGATAATACTTTTTCAAACTTAGTAAATAAAGACTTTTCTAAACCGTGTTCATTAATATGGCCAGCATGCATTTCAAAACCTTTTACTTCTAAATGACCCATTACAATACTAGATGTTGAATGGTCAATAGCGTGAATACTATCATCATAATTATCATCACAAATCCAAGGTAAGAATAATATATTACAACCATCAAATTCCATTTCTGTGGCTGTAGTATATACTTTACAGTTTTTATTTAACTGTAAATTTTGCATAGCATTTACTTCATTTGTATTCTTATAATAAGTATCGTGGTTACCAATAATGATATGTGTATCAATATCTAATTCTTCTAGTTTATTCCAAAATACTTTTTTAAAGTTGTGTGCTGTATTATGATTGATAAACTTTCTTCTATCAACCACATCACCCAAATGTATAAATGTTTTAATGCCTTTATCTATTAAATATGGAAAAAACAAGTCATTATAAAACTTGTTTTGATATTCAATAAATGCAGGACTATCGTTACGACATCCAAAATGGGTGTCGTTTAACAAAGCAATCTTCATTTACTTTTTTCCTTTAGACTTTTTCTTTTTTACCGGTTCATCAACAACTGTATTCTTTTGTAAGAATTCTGTAAACTGATTTTTAAAATCTCTATCTTCACCTGGTTGTAATGTCATATCATCATAATTAGCTTCTGCAATCATTCTTTGTTTAATCGTTATTTGTTTCTTTTCTTTTTGAATTCTACGAATAAACGCATAATAGATTATTTGCGTGAAATAAGCAAAAGGATTGTTTGATGTTTCTGGATTAAAATTATCCAAGTATTGAAGACAGTTTTCTATACCATCAGAAATCATATCATCTCTAAAAGTATAGTTAATAAAATTCGGCCTATAAGACAAGTGATTGGCAATCTTTAGAAAACACTCACCGATATAATCAGTGACAGGTGGTTTCTGTACGCCTTTCTTCTTCGCCTCTTGTACCAACTTTCTATATTCGGTCATCGCCGCTAGAAAGTCTTTGTTGTTAACATAATGTTCTTTTTTTGCACTCATAATATCCTCACTATACAGTATTATTTAATTTATGTCAATGCTGGATTGTATTTCATTCCAGGCTTGACATGCTTGCCAATTTGCGTATAATAGCGGTGTCCGCCTTTGTTGAGACCTATACCTAGTGTAAAGTAGGTTCGTCTTCCTCTTCGTCTTTTCCATAATCATCAAATATCTCGTTTAATCTTTCATTATCTTCGTCACTGAATTTTATTTTTTCAACATTGGTGGCAGGTCTGTGGCTCTCTAAGTTGTAGTTGGCCGATATATTCACCCAACTTCTACTCATTTCAGGACTTGCATTGGTCACCGTCATAATCTTATCTTTAGGAATAGTTACAATATGGTCAGGCGTATAGGCCGCCCATTTTGTTAAAGCAATATAGTCTTTAAATCCTTGAGGCGTAAACTGAGGTATATATTTAATATGCAATGGTTTAATCATTCTAAGTAAAGGACCATTTTCAGGAAGTTGTTTATCTCCTGTAGGCAATTCACATACAATATCGTCACCGTTTATTAGTTTAATTATTTTTATGTTACTATTAATCTGGTGCATTTGCATTTAACTCCACATTATGGATTTCATAATCAAAATCTTCTTCATTGTAAATATTTATCCTTTCCTTAAAATGTGCTAAAGTATAGTTCTCTTTGCCATTATAAGTTAAATCATCTGATAAGTCATACAAAGTTGCGTGACTATTATTATCTTTTAAACGCAACCCACGGCCAATAGATTGCAAGTTTCTAATCCTAGATTTTGAAGGACTTGCAAAAACAATGTTATGTAAGTTACGAATATTAATGCCAGTAGAAAATGTACCGTAACTCGCAACAATAATAGCATTGTCTGATTTTTCTGTAATCTCTCTAATCTTTTCCCTTTCATCTGTTTCTACTCCACCATAGACATAAAAGACTTGTTTATCGGTTGCCTTTTGTTTTATATTTTCATATAAATCTTTACCGTGTTTTTCTACATATTGAAATAATACTAATGAATTACCTTGTAGACCAGCGGCCAAGTTTCTAATGTACTTGTTTCTTTTATCTGATTGTACAATAAAATCCATTTCTTCTTGGTAGTTCATACCGCTTACATATTTACACTCGGTTTTTCCGTGTTTTAATATAAGACAATAAATCTTTAAGTCCGCTAATTGCTTCTTCGTTTGCAATTCTGTTGTTGATACGACTTTGTTGACTGTACCAAATAGTCCTTCTAACACCAATTTGTGCGTTTTGGAACCGTCTAAAGTACCTGTTAGTCCTATTCTGTATGGGCATTTTTCTAACTTTGATAATATTTTAGTTAATGAAACGGCCTTAAACAAATGTGCTTCGTCACCTATAACCATTTCAAAGTCTTTAAACCATTTCTTTGGCATATTATAGATTGATTGCCAAGTAGATATGATTACAGGTTTATTTGTTTCTTTATCGTGGCCTTGATAAATTCTATGTACATTTCTTTCAGGCGACCAGCCATAATCTTTAAAGTCTTTAAACAATTGTTCAACCAATGATGTGGTTGGTACAATAATTAATATCTTCTTCTTTCGTTCTTTTAACCTAAGAATGTTAAACCTAACAAGAAGATAGACAATAAGAGATTTTCCACTAGCGGTGGGTGAAAGTAATAAACATCTATTTTTTCTAACAGCATATACAAATGCCTCCTTTTGATAATCTCGTACCTTAAAAGGTATCTTTAACGCTTCGATAAATTGGTCAACTTTCTTTTCGTCAACCTTAGTATCTTCTATTTTAGTGCCATCAACAACTTGTACATTGTTGTCTTCACACCATTTTAATATATATGGGTAAAGGCCACAGTAAATTTGACCTGTCTGATAAGAAAATAATCTAATCTTACCGTCCCATTGTCTTGCCCTATATTGAGGCATAAACTTAAAACCAGGTACTTCAAATGTAAAGAATTGACCTAACTCTCTACGAATGTCCTCGTCTGCTTCTATCTTTAAATAGACATCATCTTTCTTTTCAATTATTAGATATCTGGTAAGTACCATTAAAATTCTGCCGATTGGAAATCTGTAGAGGAACCAACTGTTCCCTTTAACATAACATTGAAAGCAATGCTAATTCTGTCTTGGTTAGATGTATTGATAGGAACAAAATGTTGTAACCAAGATGGAAATAAAATCATTCTGTTTGTTATAGAACCTAATTGCCAAACTGTTGCATTACCTTTATGCCATTTTTCAACATCTGGATTTAAAACACCAGCTTGTGGCCTAGGGTCATAGAATTGTAGTGTTGCTACATTATCTGATTGAACATAATAAACACCACTTAGTATGTTATTTGAATGTGTATGAGGTCTATGAAATTCATTTTGTTTTAATATGTTTGACCACATATCCGTTATTTCATATTTTTCATACTTATAACTTTTATCTGCAAATATAAGTTTACTTACTTCTATAATCTTATCTGATAATGCTTTATATTTTTTATTTAAATGTAACTTAGGGTCTGATTGCCAGTTAACTCTTTGTTTTCCTTTTGATGATTTAATAATATCACTCTTCATACTATCAATGTATTCTTCTTCTAATACATCATCTACAATATATGTTTCAGTAGGAAATAATTGTTCTTTTAAAAACTTCATTATATAGCTCCACTAGTAAACTTTCTCCATTCAATGGCGTTTCGAATATTCCAATCTCTACTTTGAATTTGTCTGATTGTTCTATCTAAGTAATCTACGATTGTTGACAGATAGTCAACTTTTTGTTTTGCTTTAATATACTCATCATCTGAATGAATATATTGGTCTACATCATTTCTTAATATCTTTAGGTCAAAAGGTTTAGCTGCATACACTGAAGCA
>Ga0102951_1000976_pt1 | contig 10605 bp, 11 predicted proteins | sample SalPonA_B_H2O_MG_FD_78507 | JGI IMG/M metagenome (GOLD analysis project Ga0102951, IMG submission 78507) | Water microbial communities from South San Francisco under conditions of wetland restoration - Salt Pond MetaG R2A_B_H2O_MG | ecosystem: Environmental > Aquatic > Non-marine Saline and...
AAATGAAGATCTTGTTGAGTATCTTGTTAAAACAATTGAAAATAAAGTAGAAGAAATCCACAATTAAATATGAAGAAAAATATTCAATTAGTTAAAGGCACTCATGATATTCATGGGGATGAAATAAAAAAATTTAACTTCATTATAGAAAAATTTTACTCTGTTACAGAAAAATTTAATTTTCATCAAGTTCAAACTCCAATTATTGAACATCAAGAATTATTTACCCGCTCTGTTGGTGAACATACAGATATTGTTTCTAAAGAAATGTATTCTTTTACCGATAAGGGAGATAGTACTATATGCCTAAGACCTGAAGCAACATCTAGTATAGCAAGATTAGTTGCATGTGAATACCAATCGGGTTCTATGAAGATTTCGACACATGGCCCAATGTTTAGAAGGGAGAGACCTCAAAAAGGTCGATATCGGCAATTTCATCAAATTAATTTAGAAAATATGGGAGAAAAATCACCCTATCTTGATTTTGAAATTATTCTGATAGCAAATAAATTATTAAACGAATTAGGGATTAATAAAAAACTTTTTAAACTTATTTTAAACTCTCTAGGCTCTCAAGAAGATCAAAAAAATTACTCGAAAATTTTAATCGATTATTTAAGTCAATATAAATCTAAGTTATCTGAAACATCAATTTCTCGGTTGGAAAAAAACCCATTAAGAATTTTAGATAGCAAGGATGAACAAGACAAAGAAATACTACAAAATGCACCATTTATCAGTGAAAACTTATCTCAAGAAAGCACCCAATATTTTAATCAATTAAAAGAGCTCTTAGAGAATAATGGTATTGATTTCACAATAGACCATAAATTAGTTAGAGGATTGGATTACTACACTGATACAGCTTTTGAATTTCAAACAAACGAGGATAAAAGACAAAATGCAATTCTCGCAGGTGGAAGATACGATAAGTTGATTAGTCTAATTTCAACAAGAGATATTCCAGGAATTGGTTGGGCGGCAGGTGTAGAAAGATTAATGAGTCTAGTTCAGATTGAAAATCAAATCAAAGATAAATCTAAAGTACTCTTTGCTGTTCAAAATGAACAATACTTGCTTAAATCAAAAATTTTGAATCAAATTTATAATTTAGACTGTATTCATGAAGTTAAAATCAACAAAAATATAAAAAAAATATTTACCTATGCTGATAAAAATAATTTTGATTTTATTTTACTTATCGGTGAAGAAGAGGAGTCTCAAAATAAAATTATTTTAAAAAATTTAAATACAAAAGAGCAAAAAATATTCAATCAAAGTGAGATTAAATTACATAATGAAATTAGATAAGCAAATAACCGACCTAAAAAATAAGTATGATCATTTAAATGATCAGTTAATGAACTCAGAAAATTTAGATAATAAAAAAATTATCCAAATAAATAAGGATTTATCAAAGTTAGAACCCATAATATCTTTATCAGATAATATAAAAAAATTAGAGAATGAAATTGAGGGGTATAAAGAAATTTTAGAAAATGAAAATGATGAGGAATTACGATCGTTAGCAAAGCAGGAATTGCCAATTTACGAAAAAGATCTTGAACAAAAAAATAGAGAGTTGCTTATTGTATTACTTCCAAAAGATGAGGCTGATGAAAAAAACGTTATTTTAGAAATTCGTGCTGGAACCGGTGGGGATGAAGCTGCCTTATTTGCGGGAGATTTATTTAGAATGTACGAAAGATATTCTGCTATGAAAAATTGGAATTTCCAGCCTATGGAAAAAAATGAAACAGGATTAAAAGGAGTAAAAGAGGCGATTATTGAGATCAAAGGAGATGGTGTTTTTAAATTTTTAAAAAATGAATCAGGGGTTCATCGCGTTCAAAGAATTCCAGAAACAGAGTCGGGTGGAAGAATTCATACTTCTGCAGCTACAGTCGCCGTTCTTCCCGAGGCTGAAGAGGTAGATGTTGACATTAAAGAGTCTGATTTAAGAATTGATGTATATAGATCAGGTGGTGCTGGTGGTCAGTCCGTCAATACTACTGATAGTGCTGTAAGGATAACCCATCTACCAACTGGGATAGTTGTAACTCAACAAGATGAGCGTTCACAACATAAAAATAAAGCAAAAGCACTTAAAATTTTGCGTTCTAGAATTTATGATGTTGAAAGACAAAAGAAACAGCAAGAAGAATCCTCTAATAGAAAAAGTCAGGTAGGATCGGGCGATCGCTCAGAAAGAATAAGAACTTATAATTTTCCTCAAGGAAGAGTCTCTGATCATCGCATTAACCTCACTCTTTATAAGTTAGATCAATTTTTAACTGGAGAAGCTTTAGAGGAAATGATATCTGCGCTATCAGCAAGTGAACAGGCTGAAAAATTAAGTCAGCTTGATGCTCAATAAAAAAATACAAAACAAAACTGAACTAAGAGATGAAATTAATTTAATACTTAATAAACATTCATTACCAAATTCACTTTTAGAGTCCCAACTAATCATTTCCCACTCTGCAAAAAAATCAGATTATTTAAATGTAAAATTTGACGAAATAAATATTCAAGAAATAGAAAAAATTATAGAAGAAAGACTAAAAAGAAAACCTTTATCAAAAATTATAAAACAAAAGGGATTCTGGAAAGATTTATTTTACACTGATGAAAATACTCTAGATCCCCGCTCGGACTCTGAGGTTCTGATAGAGAATGTTGTGAAAGACTTTAATATCCTAAAAGATAAAAATTTTAATTTTATTGATTTATGCTGTGGGACAGGCTGTTTAGGAATTTCTTTATTAAAAGAGTTTAAATCTTCTAAATGTGATTTTGTTGATATTTCAAGTCAAGCATTGTCAAATTGTAAAAGAAATATTTCTGCTTTATCTGTTGAGGATAGATCTAGTTTATTTAAGTCAGATTTATTTGAAAGTTATCCTATATCAAAAATTAAAAATGTAAGGTTTATTATTTGCAATCCTCCTTATATACCGACAGAGAAGTATTATTTGTTAGATAAAGAAACCTTAAATGACCCAAGGATCTCTTTAGATGGAGGTGCAAAAGGTCTTGATTTCTACATCAGAATTATCGAATTTTTAGAAGCTCAACAATATAAAGGCGATATCTATTTTGAAATAGATCCATTAATTATAGAAGAACTAGGTAAATTTTTATTAGAAAAAGCTCTCAAAATAGTCTATAAGAGACAAGATTATCTTAATTTAGATAGATTATTAAAGATAACATTCCCATAAAACTTAAATTGTAGGGCTTTTGTTTACAGATAATCAAATTAAAGAAATATATGAAAAATTATCCAAAGAGAAAACCATTTGGTTCTTCAAGAAAAATTAACTCTGGGGGAAGAGGGGGTGTAGCTGACTCTCCTTATCTTCAAACCAATGGCAATTCAAATGGTTTTAAAAGAAATGGGAAAAACCCCAAAGATCAATACAATGATTTCTTAAACAAGGCTAAAGATGCAAAAGGCCAAGGAGATGAAGTGCTTGAGCAATTTTATCTTCAACATGCAGAACACTATTATCGTCAAATGGATCACTCTAATACTAATAGAGGACCGGTCTCTAGAAAAATTATTTCAAAAGAAAAATCAGAAATAGATCAAGATAAGAATGAAGAAGTTAATGTTGATCCGCAAACTCCAACTACAGATTTTGATGATTTAACTAGCCAATTAGCCTAGTTTATGAGTTTTCTTTAAAGTCTTTTATTTCTTGATTTTTTAAAACAACTAATTTTTTAAGTTCCTCTAACTGTTGGTCATTTAATTTTCTTCCCGATGGGAGTTTTAAAGTTGCAGGATTTACTTGGTTGCCATTTACAATAATTTCATAATGAAGGTGAGGACCTGTTGATTTGCCAGTTGATCCAACAAACCCTATGATATCACCTTGTTTAACTCTTACCCCTCCATAAACACCTTTCTTAAAACCATTGAGGTGAGCATAAGCAGTTTTATAGGTACTATCATGTCTTATACGAATATAATTCCCATATCCGCCATTTCTACCAGCAAACTCCACAACACCATTTCCGGCCGCAAAGATGGGAGTACCAGTGGCGGCAGCAAAGTCTACCCCTTTGTGTAATTTATTGTATCCAGAAATAGGATGTTTTCTCATCCCATAACTTGAACTTAATCGAGCCCCATTAATTGGGGTTTTCATTAAACTCTTAGTCATACCTTTTCCATTTTCATCAAAGTACTCGCTAAATTCATCATTCGAATAAAGATAGTAAACTAAAGGAGTGCCTCTTGAGCTAAGTACCAGATATTCAGGATCATCAATTTGAACAGTTATTCCCAGATCATTTTTTCTTCTTGTGAAAAGTGCCTCAAAATAATCTCCCTCATAAATATCTCTTTGAAAATCAACATCGAAGCTATAAATCCTAATAATTTCAGTAATAACTAATTCCGATAAGCCAGCTTGTTTCATAGCCGCATATAAACTCGTTTTAATTTCTCCGCTAACAAAAATTCGCTCTTCAGAAAGTTCTATTTCACTTATTTCATATACAAAATTTTTATTGATATATTCTACTATAAGTTCTTGATCCTCAGAAAATCGATAAATTAGTTTGAATTTTTCTAAAACACCATTGTCATCATAATTGGAATTAATTTTAATTATATCTCCTAGATAAATTTTAGAAAAATCGTAGGAATCTTTACCGTTAATTAATAGTCGATCAATATCTCTTCCTTCTAAACCACCTTTTCTTAGTATCTTTGCAAAATTATCACCTTGATTAATAGATATCTCTTGGAATTGATCTTTTTCTATTTCATCAATTAATTCTTCTTTGGTTTTAAATTTAATAGGAAGATCTTTTTTGGTATCAGCGTATGTGACTTGATTTTCTTTTTCTTGATCAAACAAGCTAAACAAATTATCCAAAGTGATATCTTTAAAATAATTTTTAGATTTTTCTTCATTGAATTGTGTGTCTGATAGATTTTCAATATCTATTTTTTCATAATATTTTTGAAATAATTCCTTATCAAAATAATTGATATTCAGGTCCTCCATAAGAACTAGATCTTCCTCATAATATTTTGAAAATTCCTGATAGCTAATATAGAAAAAAAATAAACTGAAACTAAAAAGTGTTAAACTAATCAATATTTTAACACTTAAACTGTTTGTTCTTATCATTAATTTCTTTATAAAGGATTAAATTTTAACCAATATATATATAAATGAAAAATATCCAAAAAGTACTTACAAATATCATTCAAGAAACTAGCAATATATTTTGGGTATTATTTAAAGTTATTCTCCCAGTTGTAGTTCTCATTCGAGCATTGGAATTATTAGGAGCTATTCCTTACCTAGCGAAGTTTTTAGAACCATTAACAGGTTTTATTGGAATAGATGGGTCTTTAGGTCTTGTCTGGATGGCTGCAATATTAGTTAATATTTATGCTGGTATGGCAGCATTTGCCAGTCTTCAACCTATTTTCGATTATACGGTTGCAGAAACTACAATTTTAGGACTCATTATTTTAATTGCACATAGTTTACCTATTGAGGTTGCGATTGCGCGAAAATCAAGAGTATCAGGAATATTTAATTTGCTATTTCGTTTTATCAACGCGGTAATTGCAGGTAAAATTTTAAATTATATTTTTATTAAGTTTGATTTATTTAATGAAAAAAACCAATCAATACTAGAGATACCAGAAAAAATAACTTCTAATTGGGATTGGTTAATTCTCCAATCTAAAAATTTTTTTATTATTTTTTTGATAATTTTCTTAATCATTTCAACAATTAATATTTTAAAATTTATAGGCCTCTGGCAAGTTATTATTAATATTTTAAGAATTCCGATTTCTTATTTAGGAATGTCTGAAAAAGTAGCCAACATTATTTTGATTGGTCTTACTTTAGGCATTTCTTTTGGTGGTGGTTTTTTGATAGAAGAGTCCAAGAAAAACAATATATCAAAGAGAGATATTCTTTTATCCCTGTCATTTCTTAGTCTTTGTCATAGTATTATTGAAGACACAATCCTAATTTTACTTTTAGGAAGTCATATAAGTGGAATATTATTTTTTAGACTCATATATACAATTGTAATAATTCTGTTTATGAAATATTTATTAGATACCAAATTACAAAATAAAATATTAGATAAACTTACTTATGACTAATTATATTCAATTTCCTCGATATTGTTTATTTTTGATACCTGATAAAAAATTTAATAATGATTTTGATATATTTTGTGAACAAAATTTAATTGATCGTTCCCTATTAGAAAAATCAATTTATGGATTTCACTCAACTGTGAAAGCTCCATTTTATTTATCTCATTTATACTCTGAAGAATTGCTTTTAGAAAAATTTAAAATTATTGATAAAAAAACTATAAATTTACTCTTATCAAATACATATTTAGTTAACAAATTAGATCGATTTAAAAATTCATTAGTATTAAGATTTCATCAAGATAATGATTTTGAATTTATGATTAATAACTTAATGAGGGAGTTTGATTTATTTAGAAAAACTCTCAATAATTTTGAAATTAAAAAGGATATTATGAGATTTGATAAACTTTCAGATAAAGAATTAATGTATTATCAAATTTGGGGATACCCATTTTATTTTGAGTGTTCTTTTCATCATATCTCTCTTCCTCTAAGCCAAGAGTTAAATCATGATTACTCAAATTCAATTCATCAAGTTAGATATGAAAAACTTAGTTTATTGAGACAGAATAGTAAGGATAAGAATTTTGAGGAGATATCAAGTTTATCATAGGGCTTAAAGATAAGCCCTATGATGTAAATGTTAAATTTTATAGATAGTCGTAACCACCATTTTCCCAAACATACCAAACGTATCCTGGAAGGGTAACATCGCCTTTATCATCAAAACTAAGGCTACCTAAAACAGTATCAAAACTACCTGAATTTAAAGCATCTAATACTGAGTCAGAGTCATTACTGCCTGCTGCTGATGCGGCTTGAGCCCATGATTGAATAGCTGCATAGGTGTAAAGAACATAACCCTCAGGCGTAATACCTGCATCATTAAATTTCTTTACAAGATCAGCATTCGCTGGATCTTTAGCAGGGTCTGGGCTAAATGTCATAAGAGTACCTTGACCTGCATCACCTGTGATTGCCCAATACTCAAGAGTAACTAGAGCATCACCAGAAATTAATTGCGTATCCAAGCCTTGATCTCTCATTTGACGAACCATAAGTCCAGCTTCTGTGTGATAACCACCAACGTATAAAGCATCAATATTATTTTGCTTTAATTTTGATACTAAAGCTGAATAGTCTTTTTCACCAGCTGTGTAAGCTTCATATAGAGCAGTATTGCCACCTAGAGCTTCAAAAGCAGCCATGGTTGCATCCGCTAAACCTTTTCCATAAGCAGTTTTATCGTGAACGATTGCAACATTTTTACCACTGTAATTATCAAAAAGATATTGACCTGCAACTTGACCTTGTTGGTCATCTCTACCACATACTCTGTGAGTATAAGGACCAGGTCTTTCATCAGTCAAAGCAGGGTTAGTGGAAGCAGGGGAGATTTGAATAATTCCCTCTTCATTATAAACTGAAGATGCAGGAATTGATGATCCTGAACAAAAATGTCCAGCAACAAAACTAACTCCTTGACCAGCAAGATCGTTTGCAACCGCAACAGCTTGTTTTGGATCACAAGCATCGTCACCCACGATTAACTCTAGCATAGCTCCATTAACACCACCGTTAGCATTAATATCCGCTACTGCCATCTCTGCTCCAGCTTTCATTTGTTCACCAAATGAAGCATATTGACCACTCATAGGGCCTACTGTTGCTATTTTTACTGCATGGCCTCCAGCAAAAGCTGTAGAAAAGGTCAATGCAAATAAAGCAACTAAAATAGATGTAAGTTTATTCATAATTTTCCTCCTATATTAGGAAGGTTCAAAATAAATAATTCTTAAAGTGGATACAAGTTAATTGATTATTTATTTTTATAAGAAAAAAAGCCTGATTTTTGGTATTTCCAAGGATATTGATTAACCATGTATCTAGCTTTTGTAATCCTATATGAAATTATTGAAATTAAGGATAAAGCGACAAAATCAACTAAAAACATGGTAGTTGATAGTAATTTTTGTTCAAAAAGTGCAAAAAGTAAAAAACGATCAAAGGTAGTTAGTAAAAAAATATAAAATATCATTAATGGTATCGACTGCCATGTATTAGCCATAGCCTTTCCGAGTTGGTAGCTGCACCAACCAAAAAGTATTACAGTCATTAAAACAAATTCAAAAATATGAAATTCCATTATGCCCCTTCTAAATATGCTTTTTTAATTTCAGGATTCTCAAGTAATTCTTTTGAGTTACCACTTATTGTTACTTTGCCATTTACTAACACATATCCTCTATCAGATAATTTTAAAGCACCAAAAGCATTTTGCTCAACGAGTAAAATTGTTGTTTTATTTTCTTTATTTATTCTTTTTATAGTATCGAATATTTGTTTAACAATAATAGGAGCTAGGCCTAGAGATGGTTCATCTAAAAGAAGTAAGCTGGGTTGCGATACTAATGCACGACCAATTGAAAGCATTTGCTGTTCTCCACCAGACAACGTACCACCTCTTTGACTTATTCTCTCTTTAAGTCTAGGGAATATCTCAAAAATAAAATCTAAATTTATATCTTTTTCTTTTTTTAAAGGATCTCCGATTAAAAGATTTTCATATACAGTTAATTTGGGAAAAATTCTCCTACCTTCTGGAGACTGTGAGACACCCATTCTAATAATTTGATGAGTGGGCAGAGAAGATATATCAATATCATTAAAAAAAATGGAACCTGATTTAGTAGGAACTATGCCACACAATGTCATTAATAAAGTTGATTTTCCTGCACCATTAGAACCAATAATTGAAACAATTTCTCCTTTGTTGACTTCAATTGAAATATTATCTAGGGCCTGAATATTGCCATAATAACTGCTAATATTATTTGCTTTTAACACTTACTCTTCACCCAAATATGCTTTTATCACTTCAGGATTTCCTTTAACTTCACTTGGTTTTCCTTCAGCTATTTTTTTTCCATAGTCTAGGACGACTACTTTATCTGATATTCCCATCACCACGCTCATATCATGTTCAATAAGCAAGATGGATATTTTATGTTCATTTTTGATAAATTCTAATAAGCTGTTTAATTCAAGCGACTCTGTTGCATTTAATCCAGCAGCAGGTTCATCTAAACACAATAAAGTTGGATCAGTACACATAGACCTGCAAATCTCAACTTTTCGCTGTTGTCCATAAGGCAAGTTACCTGCCTCGATATCTGCTCGATCGGTTAATTCAATTTTATCTAACCAATATTTAGCTAATTCTTTTGCTTCATTTTCTGCATTTAAAAAAGATTTAGCATTGACCAAACCTTTTAAAGTGTACATAGAAGCTTTCATTAACTTATTGTGTTGGGCAACTATAAGATTTTCTAAAACAGTCATTTGTGGGAAAAGTCTAATATTTTGAAATGTTCTTGCCACCTTAGCTTTTTGAGGAATAGTAAAATCATTCATCCTTTCAAGATTAAATTGTTTTTCAGAATTTAATAAGATTTCACCAACCGTAGGTTTATAAAAACCTGTAATACAGTTGAAGACAGTAGTTTTACCTGCCCCATTTGGACCAATAAGAGATGTGATAGTGTTTTTTTCAACACTAAAAGAAACGTCATCAATGGCAATCAGGCCACCAAATTTCATTGTCAGGTGATTTATTTCTAAAATTTTATTCATTTTTTTTGTTTAAAATAATTGATGGTTCACGATTAGCTAGAAGCCCTCGAGGTTTCATAATCATAATAATTATCATTGCCAATCCGAAAGCTAACATTCGAAATTGTTCTAATTCTCTAAAGAGTTCAGTACTGCCAATCAATACAATTGATGCAATTACAACTCCTATTTGACTACCCATGCCGCCCAGAACAACTATTGCTAAAATAATTGCAGACTCAATAAATGTAAAACTCTCAGGGCTAATAAATCCTTGTCTTGTTGCAAAAAAAGATCCCGCGAAGCCACCAAACATTGCTCCAATTGCAAAGGCAGTTAACTTAGTATTTGTTGGATTTATTCCTATAGCTCTACAAGCAGTTTCATCCTCTCTGAGAGCTTCCCAAGCCCTTCCAACAGGAAGATTTCGAATTTTCATAGTAAAAAAATTTGTAATTAAAGCTAAGATTAAAATTAAATAATATAAAAATATTATGCGGTGCATCGTTGAATACTCTAGTCCAAAGAGTTCATGAAAAGTTGTTTCTTCACTTTTTCGAGCAAATGGAAACCCAAAAAAACTAGGTCTTGGAATTCTGCTTATTCCATCAGGACCACCTGTAAATTCATACCAATTAAGTAGTATCAATCTTATAATTTCACCAAAGCCTAGGGTGACGATTGCAAGGTAATCTCCTCGAAGTCTTAATACTGGAAAACCAAGTAGTATTCCGGCAAAAGCAGCTAAAATACCTGCTAAAGGTAGACATATCCAAAAAGAAAGATCAAAGGTAGTGGCTAAAAGAGCGTATGAGTATGCCCCAACTGCAAAGAAAGCA
>Ga0102951_1000978_pt1 | contig 10598 bp, 11 predicted proteins | sample SalPonA_B_H2O_MG_FD_78507 | JGI IMG/M metagenome (GOLD analysis project Ga0102951, IMG submission 78507) | Water microbial communities from South San Francisco under conditions of wetland restoration - Salt Pond MetaG R2A_B_H2O_MG | ecosystem: Environmental > Aquatic > Non-marine Saline and...
ATGAGTTGCAGACATGAAACACTGGATGAAGCTGCGGGTTACTGTGCTTGCACATCTTGCGGTTATGTTACTGAATCGATGTTACTAAATTCGCGCGACGAGGAGGAGAAGGAGGAGGAGGAGGAGGAAGAAGAATGTGTCGATGGTGAAGATTCAGACATATTTGTAACTCTAGTTGACTTATTTGACAGAACACAAATCGCTAGAATTTACCTTCAAGACGTGATAACGAAATACAAGTGTGTTAGAAAAAGACTGAAACAGTATTTCAAGCAAGAGAAGAAGCCTTCACGCTCGCAGCGTGAGTTAATACTCGTGTTGTGTGTTTATGAAACACTCCAAGATAATAACGCATCGAGGACTCTGAAGGAACTGTGTTATTTTATGGGTCATCATCTTAAAAAAGCAAAATCTGTGATGAAGACACACTTCCCTCGCTGCAAAGACGTTTTACCATCAGACATTGTATTTCGGATTGGAAACTACGTCGGCATTCCAACTCCGCACTTGATGAAAATGCAAAATCTTCTTTTACACACGCAAGATGGAATGTGTGCTGAACCTAATACTATTGTTGGGGCTCTCTTCTATGCATATCATAAAGTCTTCTCGTTAGAAACAAAAATGGAAGTTTTATGTCAACAAGTTGGGGTCGATGAATCTTCTATTTATCGATTATTAAAAAAACACAAGTACTACAAAGAGTTGTCGTTTTGGAATCAATATGGCTTTTCTTCAGAACAGATCAGGTCTGATGAATCAGTATACACCACTAAATACAAAATATTACAGAAATACGATCGATGGGTTAAATTATCACCAATCTAATAACATGCCATCTACATATTCTCGCCCCGTTCTTCACAACACTGAAGCACTAACTGATAATTATGAATCACAGCCACCTGCTAAAAAAAGACCTAAAATTGATGCACCAACTATGAAAACGCCACCTGTAAGAAAGAATAACAATAACAATCTACCGAGAATATCCCTGATGACTGCGTTAGCAGATGAAAAAGTAAAAACACTAGCGAAAAGCTCGACAAAGAAAAAGTTCACCTCTAAACACCCAACAGATCAACATAGTCTTGATGCAGAAATTGCTTTGATTAAGAAAAATAGAAAAAATAAAAAATTATGATCAGCTACAAAAGAATGTATGATGACTACACAACACTGGCTAAGAGTGGAAATTTCTCATCGATTGATTCTTTCTATAATTACTATGGTGGGCGCGTGTCAAAGTCTGATATTAAAGATTTTCTTGCATCAATAGAGAGCTATGCTGTTTTTAAACCTTATAAAAGAAAGAAGAATAATTGGAACCCTATTTTTGTTAGACGGTAAGACATTTAAAACAACATACTTTTCTAGTTAATATATTTGTTTGAATTATTAGGAAACGATATTGTCTTCAAATGGATTTGATGAATTTTAACAATATGGAGAAAAGCACAAATGGCAAAGCTCAATGGTTGTTAGTTGTTTGCGATGTATTTACCAAAAAAGCTTTTGCTCGACCCTGCAAAAATAAAAGTGCAGATACTGTCTTGGAAATGTTCAAAGACTTATTCTTAAATGAAATAAAAAATGTAAAAATTATCGTGAATGATTTAGGTATGAATTCTTACAGCGATTTTTTTTTTTTGAGTTTTTACTTATGTCGAAAAACCACTTGCAGGAAAAGAATTCTTCAATGCCAAAATGCATGCTTTTCTATCGCAACAAGGTATAGAACTGATTGCACCAAGAACAAGTGGACATGGTGTTGTCGTCGAGCGACTTATCTCTACTATAAAGAGATTGATTGTGCGCTGGTGCTGGCAAAATGAAAAAAGTGATTTCATACCAGTTTTACAGCAGCTAATAAATGTTTACAATTCAAGAGTGCATCGGTATAGACATATGGCAAAATGAAAAGGTGACAAACGAATAATAATAATTCGCTTTGTTCTTTGCAGTTCTCTGGGTTTTACACCGAACGACGTTGATGAAAGCAATTTATTACAAATTATGGTGAGGGGTCGTAACGAGGATCGCTTTGCTAAAGTAAAATCAAACGGACAAAAATTTAAAAAAGGTCAAGTTGTGCGAATAGCTGCAAAGCATAATGTTTTTAAAAGAGGATTCAAGATGCAATTTAGCGAAGAACTATATAGGGTGTTGCGTGTTTACAAGCATATGCCTGTGCCTATGTATAGTGTGTGCGCCCTAAGAGACAAAGACGACTACATTATTGGTAGATTCTACAACGAAGAATTAACTCCAGTCAAATTTAGGAGAGAAAGAGATTTCGACAGAATTTGGCGCGAAACTGAAACAGCTCTGCAAGTAACACTGAAGAACGACTCCAAAAAAATATGGATAAAAAAGATGAATATAGTAGCGGAATAAAGTATAACTCAATCACAGTACATATGATCTCCAGAGAGTCCTTAAAAGTGTTCCCAAATAACACAAATACTGAATTTACAAACTTACTTCCTAAAGATGTGGTACCTAAATCAGCTACAGATCCAGAAATCGCTGCTGCATCAGTTTCACTGCTTAATGAATTCAAGCATCCCTTTTTACCGAATGATAACAACACTCCTTCAATGATTTTGACATTAACTAGAGCACTGCCCGCCAACCATACAATAGAAGAGGTGGACCAATTTGAAAAAGACGACATCGTTAATCTTCCCTCCCAATTAGTCAGCAACAAGTATGATCTCATCGATGAATTGAAGGCAAATTGCAATAATATGACTGGTCTTCGATTCGAATATGATTCTGGAGAATATGATCAAATCACAATAATGTATGACGGAACAAGCGACGATGATGTGAGCGTCAATGATTTGACATTGTTAATTTATGATCCCTTGTCTTCATATCTCTTTGATAATGCTAAAAAACAGAGATTTACACTAAATCATACTTATACTTTGAATGGTCACAAGTTTGCAGCTTTTCCACTTACTAAATGGACACCAGATCTACGTCGCTCGAAATTTGCAAAGTTTATTGAAAGTAAATCTCCTTTAATTGATGATATCGACATATTTATGGGTGGAGTTGTGGCTCTACAATGCCCTCAAGTTGACAGTAAACTTTCATCAATGTATTTTGACAAGAATATTTTACGAGTGTTTCCTATAAACAAAGTATCAAGAAGACAATCAGGTGTACACTTTTCACTTCATAATTCAAAAAAGGTAGTTGGTGACGACAAACCAGCACTCTTTAGACAACATCATTCAGAAATCACACCATTGAACTACCATACAAACGAGTTTGAAGACCTTCTCTTTCATAAGGTTGAAATATCAGCTCTTAATCAAATATCACTAAAACTTATTAGCAGTAAAAACACTGCATTACAAACTTATGCAGCTGAAGATGCACCACCAACTATTGTTAAATTAGTTGTTCGCTGGAAAGTAAAAAAAGAACTAACCAGCTTAATGAATATACGGGTGAGAGAAGCATATATTCATGTCTCTTCGAAAAAGACAAGTGTGTTGGATGTTGCTGCACTGAATGTGAAAAACAAGTTTTCAGTTGTGCTACCCCAAGCGCTTGAAAAAAGCAAATATGACACATGGCACCTCGCGCTTACATCAGTGACATTCCCTCATGTTTATGAAATACCCATACCACAAGATCAACTGTCAATGGTTGTTAGCATTTTCGAAGATGTCTCTAACCCCCTTAAAAAGAAAAAAATTGCAGAACGAAAAATAATAATACCACCCGATGTGTGCAACATTCAAGACATAGTTGATAGCCTACGAATACAGATGCCACATCAAACATGGGTAGGAATTTCGAATTATGGATCATTGGTGATTCGAAAACAGAAAGAGCACGACCTGAGTATTACAATGTCTCCTGATTTTTACAAGTTTTTGGGCTCTTGCCCTATGGTTGAAAAAAGTCTTGACTCAGATATGGGTGTGTCCATTGATGGCGGTGACATTCATATTGTAGTACCCAAAAGAGAGCATGAAAACTTAGCAGTAGAATTTGGTACTGTTCCTCAGTTTTTTAAAGCTAGCCCAACTAGTATATTTATTGAATGTAATATACTAGAGCCATCAGTAGTAGGTTCTAAGAAAAGACCTATACTTAGAACATTTCCCGTTACTGAATTCACTCTCGGTCGATACTGTTCAAAAGAATTTCATCATTTGGAATACCACCCCGTCATTCTGTCACGACCGCATATTATAACATTTGAATTGAAAGATGAAAACGGCAAACTCGTTAAATTTAACCAGGAAAGAAAAAATGAAGAGACTCATCTGAATTTACATTTTACTACTAACCCGCCAAGAGCATAATTCTATTAAACACAACAAATATTTTTGTAGAAATATACATGAGTAACATCAAATACTTTGCTTGTTAATTTTGTTGTTGTTGTAATCAAGTTGAGCAATCTAGTATATTCAAAAGGTCGCGAATGTGTGTAAAATCCGCTCGAATTTCAAGCATCCACCCACGCAAAGCGTGTGCAACTTCGTTTGAGTTGTTGACCATGTCTATCATTTGATACAGTGCAACTTGAGCAGCTTGAAGACTATTCTTGACTCTCTGTTGTGCGCCTTCAATGACAACATCAACTTCGTTTGAGTTGTTGACCATGTCTATCATCTGATACAATGCAACTCGAGCAGCTTGAAGACTATTCTCGATTCTCTCTTGCACACCTTCAATGTCAGAATTGAGTTCAATCTGATTATCTGCAGGGGTCACCACTAACTCAGATTCATCGGCAAGTGTGTTGTTGTTGTCACCTTCTTGAACAGTTCCATTCCCAATAGAGTAGAGTATTAATTGAACATCATTAGGATTGTATGCCACTTCTTCTACAATGACAGCGTCTTCTTCAATGCAGTGGTGTGGATTTTGAACATCAACAACCACTTCGTAAACTTCTATTGTTGACGTAGATTGAGGACGAGTGGTTAAAAAGCTCGAAGATGACATTCTCTTTGTCTATTGCAAACAACTCAATAGCTCTGATTGACACAACGGTCAGCAGCTAACTGACTTTTGGCAGGTGTTATAATGACAGACAAGGCATTCCTTCCACTGATAAATTAAAGATTGTAGAGCGAGTCATGGAATTTCGTTTTTCTTTGCGAGAGAGAAAATGTGTTGTAGACGTTTAGTAGAATTAAACATTTCAAGCTTAAATTGAAGTTTTGTGGATTCAGACATGAAAACTTAGCATAAACCTCAAGAAAATGATACAAACTGCAGTGAAGATTTTAGACGATTAGCTACAGAAAAATATTTTTGAATCTTTTTTTATTCTTTAAAATTCGTGAATTTTTTCAAATCATAAAGGTAATACTAGTATTTTTTTAAATCTTCGAAGTCAATTTTGTTTTCCGGTTTTTCGCTCGCAGTACCACACACCCTTAATGTCGTTTACATTTGCATACTTTTCTATTAGGAATTCTGAAAAACAAATAAAGGTGTGTTTTTTGAATTAATTCTTATTAATCAGTGCTTACATATCGGGACTGGGTCTGGGTGCCTACATGCTGACTCGGATGGTCACTGACTATGGTAACACGAATCTCCTTTGGTTGGGTTGTCATGATGTGATGTGGTTGCATTTGCTTCATCTCCTCCTCGAGTTCGCGTTCGAGTTCACGACGCGTTTGTTTTTCGAGCTCGCGCTTCTTCTTCTTCCTACTGGTGTGACACTCAGCGATTTGCTTGTAAACATAGTTCGTGACTATGGTGAGGAGAATGGTGCCAACAAGCGCGATCTAAAATAATGTATGTAAACTTTTTGCGGTAACAACAAAAAATCTCTCCTCTATTTTCACTCAGTCGAACGAGTGAATCACTGAGTATGATTAAATGAGATTTGTTAATAGGTTAAAAATGTCGTCTTAACTTACAATAATGAACTGATAGAGCTGCAGTTCGTCGGTGTTTTCAACCATATTCTTTATAATGTTTTTCAGTAATTCGGAAGACGTCGTCGGTGATGTAGTTGATATCTCCATGATTATTATCTTCCGTTGCTTTTAGCTTCGCTATCAAATTTGTATGCACTGACGTCAGACGAGTCTGAAATGTATTTTATAAAATGAAAATCCTCATTTCAATGAAGAAATCAATGGTGGCATTGCTGTTCAAACAAATAAAGTTGAGTTTTGTCTGAAGCGGATTTGTTTGGTTTTAACATAACATAGATCTTATGAGATTAAAAGTTTTAAAATTCTCCGCAAAAAAAGTCGTGGCTGATACTTACAAAGATTAGTGAAGAATGATGAAGATGAGAAACTTTTTCTACTCAGCACCCACTTTTCTCAGTTTTTTCGCAATAGTAGAGAATGTGATGCGGATTCTTCGAGCTCACTTGAACAAAGACGTTGCTTATTGCAGTAAACAATAACATCGCACTTGTAACCCACACAGACTAAAGCTTTGCTGAATCGACCTCAATGAAAAAAGAAAAACGCGCGAAAATTCAAAACACTAGCATTTTCAACGGCATAATAGATGAAAAATTAGCTACTCTTTCTTTATTCATTGTCCATCGTTATCAAAATACCCGCGATTTTGTTTAATAAATTCGGAGCAGTAGACTTCAAATGTAGAGGAAGGTGATTATTTATTTTAAACATCTGGTTTCCATTTTTTCAAATGCTTTTTTACGTCTTGGCGGTTTCACAGGCTTCAAAGACTCGATTTTCATTTTCTTCACTTCTATATGTCATCGCTTTGCCGCAGTTATTCCGCGATAAATTGCCATCCACATCGCCTGGATTTTCTGCGTCACGCTTAACATCAATCCAAACATCGCTTTCTGGTTTTTTTCCAGATTTTTTCATATAGATTTGCATTTGCAACATAATCATAATCCAGATTAATATCAAGGAGAATGCGCCAAGTGATAAAATGATGTAAATGTGTGTTTTCACATTTCCACATTCAACATCGTCTTGAGATGATACGGGTAGTATTTTGTCATTATCTAGCGTATCAGATTCTGCGGTGAATAATGAATTGCCAGGAGGTTGAGTACTAGTAACATAGTTAGGCAGAATGTTCTTATCCAAACCATGTTCTACCTTGCTCATTAAAATATCGTAAGCCGACATGTTTTTCTGCTTAATATCGTAAGCTGACATGTTTTTCAGCTAAAAGCACAACGTTTTAGATGGACATGTTTTTCAGCTAAAGCACTATGTTAAACTGTTGGAAACAATAGACGCTGAATTGGTCGATCAGCACTCGGCGCTGCTTGCTATGCTCTCCAATAACTTGACTAATTGCCAATCTCTCTCACACTCGCACACATGTCATAAAATTACACAACGAACTTTATTTAGCAGTCTTAAAATCATAGCTTGTTTAAAAACTAGAAAGTAGAGGTAAAAAAAACCCGACTGATTTTGCAAATTCTTCTATTCATCGGAAATACAATATTGTAAATGAAACTTAATTGGAAAATTGACACACTCTAAAACACACGTGTGCGTCAATAAATTTGACATCGTAAGAAGTTGATTTGCAGAAATCATGGTGTATTTAGCAATATATAAAATGCAGCGAGAGAGTGGTATTTCTCGCAATGATGAGTATGATGTCGATTATACATCTAATGCAAATAATATTACAGATGATATTACTGATGTTAATAAAGAAGATAATAACAAATTTTATGTTGAAACTTCTATTGTAGCACCGCCGCCAGCAATCGTTAAAAACACAAAATGTTTGCTGCGTTTGCTGCGTTTGCTGCGTTTGGAATGTAATATCAAATTGCAAAAATATTGCATCGCCAGTCTTGTCACCGCGTGTGAAGCAACTAAATTAAAGAAAAACATCAAGGTAAAGCAAAACCTTTTCAATGAAGAAATGAAGAAAAAAATAAAAGATATGGATAAGATTATAGCGATGCCGATGCACAAATCAATCAAAAAGAGAAAAAACATTACCAACTTACACTTGAAAAAGAAGAAGATAAATATTGATTTTAACGACCCAAGCTGTAAACGCTGTATGCAGAAGAGATTTGTTTCTAGAGAAAAACGCATGAGAGTTTGTCGTTTTTGTAGCAAAAGTCTTTCAACAAATTACACTCTTATGCGTCATATAAAAACATTTCACAAAACAACTCCCACAAATAGAAAACGATACCGCCATGGAAAAATTGTTTGTCGTTTTTGTAACAAAAGTCTTTCAACAAATTACTGTCTTAACCGTCATATAAAAACATTTCACAAAACAACTTCCACAAATAAAAAAAGATACTGCCATGGAAAAATTTGCAAACGATGATGAAGGTGATGATGATGAATATGTGGTGCATTGAGCAAAATCAATTTTAAGACAGAATTACTATTCTACGAAGATGTGTATTTTATATAAAATGTTTTTGATTTGAATTTAAAGTTGATGTTGTTGTTGTTTTCGAAATCGATTTGACGTTGAGAGTGCATCCAGTTTTGTAATCGGGTTTGTCGACATCTTTCTTTATGTGATAAACAGTCTTAATTGACGCGGATTCATAATCCGGTTTGTGTGTGGAAGCAGACTCGGAATCATAATCGGCGACAGGTTTGTGAGTGGTGCTAGACGAAACATTCGACATACAAGTCAGCTCAGTTTTATAAATTCCAGTTTTATACATATAATAATTTTTCAATCTCCGTTGGATGATCTTGGTGTGTTTAATTCCTTCTTCTATTGGAATTGATTCACGTATAAAATCCATGGCTCTGGTATCCATTCAAAGTTGTCAGGATTTGGCGATTCAAACCGCATAATGTTGTTGACTCGAGCACATAGGTTGTCGGTGTATGAATACCTCGAAATAGATTGTAAATCCTCAGAAGAGATAGGTCTGTCGTTTTCTAGCGCGTGGATTAAATCACTTTCGGAATATTTATCTGAATCTGACATAATGAAATTCGTAGCTTCTTCAATAAGAGATGGATATAGAATGAGGTCAGTTGAGAAACTCGTTTTCCCGGTGTGTTTTATGTTTACCTTCTCAACCTTTACGCGTGAGTGATGTAGTTACCAGATTTTTTGCACAATCTAGTTTATAGTCAAAAATTATGGTTAACAACCTTATATTTGGTTAGCATAGATTTTATTCATCATTTCTTTCACATCAACTGGTGTGGTTCGTATAGATTTTATTCGTTGTTTTTCTTTACATCAACCGCTGCAACATTGAGACACTGATAAATAAAATCCAAATCGCAAATAGAGTCGCTGCTCTAAAGTCGGAGGAATCATCTCTTTCTAGAAAATACGATGAGTATGCCAGTGGAAGAACAATCGCTGTAAATGATGTTGTCATCAACTTCGCTCTGATTGTCAAACCTTCGAACAATGTATTGTCTAGCGCACACACACACAATAAGACACAATATCACCAAGAAACCAACAACTGGGTCTATTTTTCTTAGTATAATCTTTATGAAACGCTTGATTACTCGTTTGCAATATCTTTTGATTGTTTGCGTTATTGAATTCTTCTCTAACTTCTCTCACTGTTGCTTTTGAAAATGTGAGTGAGACACTCAGGCAGTGTAGATTGGGCTTCTTGAGGCACTGATAATTTGAATTTTGGCGCCTTATTAGGGGGAAGATATATAAACAACAACACTCGTGGAAATTGTGCTTGTTTACATCCATCCTGATATCCTAAAAACTCATCTGAAAAAGAAAGGTATGGAATCCCGACGATTCAAAGAAGTAAAGGATCTCAGGAAGCTCATTGAGGCTGAAAAAGGCCGAAGAAAATTGGCAGAGGCTGAGCTCCAAGCTAGAAAATTTGAAGAAATAGGACAGCTTATTCTGGCGAGAGCCTACAGAAACCGCGAGGAGGGCACAAGGTTGGAACAAGCTAACCGGGAACAGCGAGCCGCGGTTATGAGGATGCTTCATCGGAAAGTTCAAGAGCGTCGGCTCCAAATCAAAAACGATGAAGCTGAAAAGAAGAGATTTGAAGACTCTAAGGTCAAAGTTGGTGAGCCTCCACTAACTATGGAAGAAAAAGAAAAAAAGGTGGAAGAAAGCCTAATGAGGAGATTGGAACGATGCCAAATTCGTTTTAGCTACGAAAATGAAAAAGAAAAACGAGCTGAAAATGCTAAATAAAATTATTGAATTATTCATGTCCAGAAAACTAACAAAAGGGTCAAATAAAAATCTATTCATTATTGCTAAATGAATGAAACGACATAGTGACAAAGTTGGATTCAACTCCTCGTCATATATATATATCTATCAAGGGTAAATAGATTTTTCACTTTTCGCTTTTCACTCGCTTTTTCCTTCGCTTTTCGCTTTTTTCACTTTTTTCACTTTTCAAAAAGTTTTTCAAGACTTTCGTCGAAAAATGTTTCAACGACATAGTGACAAAGTTGGATTCAACTCAGTGAAGGCAGTATGTATGCAAAGTGCGCACATGTATTAGCGTTTTGTTTTCCACTCTGAATTTAGGTTTGTATTGAATGCGAACCCAACTGTGAAATGTTTTGGTTTCAAGTTGGATTCAGGTTTGATTCAACAGTTGGATTCAACTCGGTGAACGCAGTATGTACGCAAAGTGCGCACATGTG
>Ga0102951_1000980_pt1 | contig 10587 bp, 7 predicted proteins | sample SalPonA_B_H2O_MG_FD_78507 | JGI IMG/M metagenome (GOLD analysis project Ga0102951, IMG submission 78507) | Water microbial communities from South San Francisco under conditions of wetland restoration - Salt Pond MetaG R2A_B_H2O_MG | ecosystem: Environmental > Aquatic > Non-marine Saline and...
GTAAATGTGGTGAGGGTATCACACAGCTCAATCTTGATACGAATGCACCAGATTATAAACCAGCTGTGGGTACAGGTTCGTGTCCAACATCAAAAGGTGGATATTGTAATGTCCCATGTCCGAAACCAGAACCCCCAAAGTGTAACAATTATACGGGTTGGGTTGAAAATACTGGACTTGGGTGCGTTGTCGCTGAGAATAGTCAAATAAAAGTTTCGTGTGGTAAAAAGGGTAAGAAGATGTTTTATAATATTGCAACAAATCCAAAAGAATGCCCGGAACTTGTAAAATGGGAAGATTGTACGGCCGATCCTTGTCCAGTAGACTGCGAAGGATCCTGGTCGGCGTGGAGTGCCCCTAAATCGGATGAACCATGTGGCGTACAACCATATAAAGAGCGTACATTCACTATAACTAAACAGGCGGCGCATGGTGGTAATGCGTGTGATTATCCACACGGCGACACTCAACGAATCAACTCTGGGACACCCAAACCATGTTGTGAACAAACCGGTGATTGGGCCATGGTAGGCTCATGTTTGGTTGATGGAACGGCCAAGTATACACAAACATACAAAGAGAACAAGCCGGGTGGATGCCCTTCATCCGCAAAGGCTAAGTTTTTGGCGTGTTGTTATCAAAAGAGGGATTGGAAGGACACAACCGGGTGTAGCTCAGTTGGTCGAAAAACTCAAGAGCAGACTACGGCTGGGAATTGTCCAGATAGTGTGAAAACAAGGCAGGTGGATTGTCCGTATGTGGGTCCTTGGGTACCAATTGGTGGATGTACACCCCAAGGTAAACAGTATTATAGAAGAGACGTTGTCAATAGTGGTGCGACCACGAGTAAAACAGAAGATTGTTGTTATACATCGGCATGGACCGCATGGGGCGCCTGTCAATCTAATGGTAGACAAACAGCTACACGCAGTGTTACTTCAGCATGTACGGGTGCAGATTCAGTAAGTTCAAAGGAACAAACATGTTGTTATGAGGGTAACGAGTGGAGGAACATTACATGTAACCCCAATAATAGCACGGTTCAACGTAAAACATTGGTGAACTGTTCAAAGCCCTATGTAGAAAGAACCACATCCGGTGGTTGTAATTATCAGAAATGTTCTGTTCAAACTTGGAAACATGGGGGTTGGCATGATTGGACCTGGACAATTCGCGATACCCTACCAAATGTGAGTAGCACTGGTTCCAGACATGATGAAATATCATCATATGCTAAATACGGTAACTGTAGGGCAACTGCGTATGAACATGCAAACTACGGTGGATGGGCGTATACGTTACAAGAGGGTCGTCATAATGTCCCTGGGTGGGTAAATGACCGGATAAGTTCAATAAAAATAGAACATCTACCATATAATCTCTAGATGTCGATAATTTTCTTATTCAATATAAAGAGATGCCATGTCGGCGATGAGACTGGTAATCATTCTCATTATATTGATAGGTCTTGGGTTTTTGGGTTTACAGATAACCGCAGATACACCAGATGATGATAAGATAGCTGTCGCTCTAGATGAAGCGACTAAAACAGCCATAGCCAAAGGTGAATTCACAGTCCCAGAAGAGATCATATTTGTTGAGCCGAAGGACTGTGAAGGGACACAGTGGATTAAACAGCAGGAATGCTCATTGAATGGTAAACCAATGGATGGTACAGAAGGAAGTTGTGGTCCAGGCAAAGAGATATGGATCCTAGACCCAACACATTCAGATTTTAAACCCGCAACAGGTGGTGGTAAGTGTGAACCAGAGGAAAGAGATTGTAGCGTTGATTGTCCCAAACCATGTGAAGGGGATACATGGACAGAAGGTTCGTGTGTTCGTAAGGAAATAAAGGACGGTGCCATCATAGAAACAGTTTTAGATGGAACAGCGGGTAAATGTGGAGATGGTATCACGACTTTTAATTTAGATAAAACAGCACCTGATTACAAACCAGCCGTGGGTACGGGTTCATGTGTGGTCGAAAAGGGTGGTGCATGTAATGTTCCATGTCCGGTACCAGAACCACCAAAGTGTGTGGAATATGCACCGGGATGGCAGAACAATGATATGGGGTGTGTGAGAAGTCAGTCCGACTTAAGGTCCGTTAGATGTGGTCAAAAAGGTACTAAAAATCAATACAGAATTCCACTCGATCCAAAGAATTGTCCTGAACTCACGCGGTGGGTGGACTGCGAAGGACCACCATGTCCCGTAAATTGCGAAGGATCCTGGTCGGCGTGGAGTGCCCCTAAATCGGATGAACCGTGTGGTGTGCAGCCATATAGAGAGCGCATTTTCACTATAACTAAACAGGCTGCACATGGTGGTTATGCGTGTGATTATCCAGATGGTGATAGTGAACGACGAAATGCGGGAACACCCAAACCGTGTTGTGAACAGACGGGTGACTGGGCGATGGTAGGCTCATGTTTGGCTGATGGTACAGCCAAGTATACACAAACATACAAAGAGAACAAGCCGGGTGGATGTCCATCGAGTGCAAAGGCGAAGTTTATGCCATGTTGTTACCAAAAACTTGATTGGACGGATACAACCGGGTGTAATTCTATGGGTCAAAAAACACAAAAGCAAACAACGGCTGGAAGTTGTCCAGAAAGTGTGAAAACACGACAGGTGAATTGTCCATATATAGGTCCATGGACACCAATTGGTGGGTGTGGATCCGATGGTAAACAGTATTACCGCAGAGACACAGTAAACAGTGGAGATGCCACGAGTAAATCCGAAAATTGTTGTTATACAAGTGCTTGGAGTGGATGGACACCGACGGGTGATTGCAATGGTTCGAGTCGACCACACCAACGAACGCGCGCCGTAGTAAATTGCCCAAGTGGGACCCAAGCATCACAAAATACAAACAAAGCCTGTAATCATTGCCAAGGTGCATGGGGTAACTGGAGTAACTGGACCGGTTGGAGTACCACACAGTGTAATAGAACGGGCTACAGGAATAGAACTAGAACTTATACAGTATCTAAAAATGCTACAAATGGTGGACGAGCATGCCCACATGAAAATGGGTATCAAGAAACGCAAACTGAAAGTAGGTACTCACCGTGTCGTGTTGTTTGCTTCTCACCCGATACTAAAATAAAACTCTATGGTGGAAATGTGGTTGCTATCAAAGACGTTATGTTAGGTGATGTACTTGAAGGTGGTGTCACCGTAAACGTTACTTTACAGATTAGAAATATAGATAAAGTTCCATTTTATAAATTATTAAATAGTGAATTGAATGAATATATATATGTCACGGGTTCCCATATGATAAAAGAGGGTGACGAGTTTGTAAGAGTGGATCAATCTACCAAGGCTGAGATTTCAGATGTGTTTAGTGACTCGTTAATATGCTTAATAACAGATGATCACAGTATTCCAATCGGGGAACACATTTTCTGGGACTGGTCAGATGCATGTGATGCATGTGATAAGAGTGTTATTTAATCTCAAAAATAATTTATTGTAAATTAGTAAAAGTATATGTTTTTCCTTGTACTTTTAGTAATTCTGTTAATAATTTATATTCAGTGTAAATTTTTAAATGTCACTAAACTTCCAAATAAAATACAATATTCGGTTATGACACACGATGACGTAGATGAAATACATTCTATGGAGATTGAAGCATATAATACAATTGATGAGGTTCCATGCAAATTTCATAAACATAGTTTAGTTAATGATTGTCCAGAATTATGTATGGTAGCCAGAGACGAAAACGGTAAAATAATTGGTGCATTGTATAGTGGTTTAATTAAGGGTCCATCTATAACTATAGATAAAATTAGTATGGGACATGATCCAGAAGGTGACACTTTATTTGTATATTCAATGTGTGTAAGTGATAATATGATGGGTAGTGGAATTGGGCGTGAAATGGGTAAATATTACTATAATGAATGGTTAAATTATGGAGATAAAATAAAGCATGTTTCAGTTTCTGTTAGAAGTAGACATATAGGATGGATGAAAAAATTAGGTTTTTCTTATGTCGGTATGTCTGATATAAGGGCTGGAAATGAGCGATGGTTTGACGTAACGAAAAAAATTCAAAAATAAATAATATTTCAAATGAGTATGCAATCATCCCAGTTCTGTTTACCAATATATCAATGGAGTGATAAACGTAGACATTCTACATCTACACACAGGGTGCCATGTAAAAATAATGATTTCAAACCTAAAACTAAAATGTCTACGTCCTTTTCCCCCTATACCCGAATACGTCTCGCAGACGATAAGATTGTGATACTAAAAGACCTCAAACTGGGGGATGTCATAAAAGGTGGTATAATCGTTAATTGTATTCTAAAGATAAGAAATTCAGACCGAGTTCCATTTTATAGAATTTTTAGTCGTGAAATAAATGAATATATATATGTAACCGGTTGTCATTTTATATTGGAAAATGGTAATTTTATCAGGGTTAGAGACTCGTCGCATGCACAATTAACAGACATCGTCGAAGATACATTCATTTGTTTAATTACAAGTACACATCGCATACCTATAGGTGAGCATACATTTTGGGATTGGACTGATTTTTGTGAATCATGTGATAATGGGTGTATACCACAGGAATATTTCATGTGCGATAGATTTAATGCATTTTAATTTTGTTGTATATTATTAAATGGCTATAAATTCATCACCTAGTATGTCTCAGGTTGCCGCTGAATTTGGTGGTTCTGCACCTCACGCGTTGAGTGAATATCGAGGAGTTAGATTTTCAGATGGTAGTTATGCTCCCAGTTCCGGTACAATAAGTCTTAATAATTTTAGGAATAAGTCTAAATATGTTGCACCACCACCATATGTTCCACCACCATATCAGTGTTTTTCATTCTCCAGTCCGGTACAACTTCAGAGTGGCGAGGTTATACGGATGGAAGACCTTAAATTAGGTGATTTTCTATCTAGTGGCGCGCAGATCAATGTTCTATTAAATATTAATAATATTTCACAAACAAAGTTCATGAAAATATTTAGTGAGACACTTGATGAATATATATATGTCACTGGAAGTCACCTTGTACGTGAAAATGATATATTTATACCAGTTTCAGATTATTCTAAATCGGAAATGACAGATATAAAACCTGATAATTTTATATGCTTAATAACTGACGATAACACGATACCAATTGGAGAACATATTTTCTGGGATTGGTTAGATAAATGCGATGCATGTAACGCAACAATTTGTAAATAAAAAATGTGTATATTTTATAATAATGGAATCCGATGAATATAAATTTCCTGTTATAAGTTTCAATGTTCTCACAGACAAAGACTGTGAATATATAAAAAATAAAGCTGAATCACTTTTATCACAGGCTCAGGTACCCAACTCTCGTCATACAAATCTTGATATTTTTAAATGTGAAAGTGCAAAACTTTCACATAAAGAAGATGACGTATTAAGAAATATAGTATACAAAATAACAAAAAATACAAGTAATTGTGAGAAAATTGAAGTAATGCGGTTTAAATCCGGTGATTTTACTAAACTTATACAAGATGGATGTTCTTATGTTACCAATAGAAGGGTTAAGTCTTATTACATTCCATTAGTAAAAATTACAGATTATGAGGGGGGTGAAATATTATTCGAATCTATAAATAGGATATATAAATTAGATATCGGTTCTGTTATTAGCTTTGATACAATAAATGAAGATGGTATAGTTCCAATACAAGCTAAACATTCACATGAACAAGTAACATCGGGTGAAAAGTGGGTATGCAAAATGTACATCAGGGAAAATGAAATAAGCGATACGGATGATAATCTCAATCTTAATTTGAGTTATTCTCGTATAACACTTGATGATATAGATGAAATTATGGATGTACAGATGGATAGTTATGACATACCACTTGGTAATTTCTTAGATGCTAAGTTACTTACTCGTATTGCGAATGATTGCCCGGATCTTACACTCATTGCCAGAGATGAAAATGGTAATATAGTTGGTGGTGTTATAGGTGTACCAATAAAAGGTAAACCATGTTTGGAAAATATGTTTGTTTTGACTGACCCAGAAGCAGATTACATAGATATACAAAATCTATTCGTCAAAACAGAACTTAAAGGAAAGGGTATGGGTCGTCAAATATCTGAATATTATTATAATGAATGGTTACTTAACCACAAGAATGGTACACACAGACCTATAAAGTTTTTTTTTGTGCACACTGTAGAGGAGTATCGTGAGTGGACTGAATCAATCGGATTCCGTGTGTTAGGTTTGTCAGACGACGCAAAACTCCCAAATGGTGAACCATACATTCAACTTATAATGGATGTAGAAGAGAGAATGAAATAAAAGTAATTTACATTTAAAAGTTATTACGCGTGTTAATATAAAATTCAAATATCTAATTTTATATTAACATGACAACTGTTTCAGAACTTGTTTCGTTAGCTAATAAGTCATATGAAAATTCAACGTATATGGTTTCATCAAGTGGTACCGAGTGGAAAATGTGTGATGTGTATATACAGTCTTTAAAAGTTGCAAAGTCTCTCATACATTTGGGTTTGATTCCTAGGTACGAGAGTGTTTCTATTTTTGCTCAAAATTCACCAGAACGTGTGGTATGTATGTTGGGCGCTATTATTGCAAATAGTAAAGCGTGTGGTATATATTTTAGTTCTACACAGAAAACATGTGAGTATATACTGAAAGATTCTAACAGTAGGGTACTATTTGTTGACTCCAAAGAACGACTTGAAATCGCACTTAAATCAAAATCAAAGCTAAAAGCTATAGTATTGTTAAATAACTGCGAAGATTTAATTGTAGGTACACCTTCGTGCGTCTACACATGGAAACAATTTATTGAGATTGGAACGCGCATAAGGGATGAAATAATAGATGAGTATATAGGAAACCAAAAACCATCTGATTGTTGTATAATGGTGTATACATCTGGTACTACCGGAAATCCAAAGGGTGTTATGTTATCACATGATAACCTGATATACACAGCAAAATCAAATCTAAAACATAACCCAATTTTACTAGAATGCCCCTTACGACTTTTATCATTTTTACCAATGTCACATATAGCACCTGTATTGAGTGATATATTTTTGCCATTAACCGCGATGGGTATATATCACACGCCCGCGAGTGTATACTTTTCTAGAAGACCTTCTATAAGTATCAGAGACCTTGTTATTGCTCGTCCTACGTATATATTTGCTGTACCAAGGATATGGGAGCGAGTGTATGAAGAGGCGTTGACGCTTGAACCTAAATTTGATAGTTTTGTGTATAGATTTATGAAAAAAATATGCTATGCATCTCACATTAAACGCCAAAATAAAAACCACAAGGATGATTTTATGTCAAGGTTTGCGAGAATATATATGAAAACTCGTATACAACATGAAATTGGACTGGATAATGTAAAGCTGTGTTTAACTGGTGGTGCACATGTGGACGTCGCGACCACTCATAATTTTTCGAAATTTGGTATAAATTTATTGGGTTCGTATGGTATGTCGGAATTATCTGGAATGCAATCTATACCTCACTCACATTATGTTTTAGAAGGTTATTCGGGGATACCAATATGTGGTACAGAAGCCAAGGTAGATGAATTCACAGATGAACTGTGTTTTAGAGGTAGACAGGTAGCACTCGGGTATACAAATCAAGATAAACCGTTTACTGACGAAAAGGGATGGTTTCATTCGGGCGATGTAGGTGAAATACACGAAAACGGGTATATAAAAGTACACGGGCGTCTTGATGATACTATAATAACATCATACGGGAAAAAGATATCACCGATTCCAATCGAGAGTCATTTATGTCGGGTATGTGACGATATAAATGAAGCCATTATAGTTGGCAATCGGGAAAAGTATTTAAGTTTATTGTTTACTATGAAGCCTGAATCTAATATAAATAACGTGTTTAATTGTGTGAATAAGTACAATGAAGAAATAGCCTCTAATAATAGTGAAAAGATACATAGAGTGTGTGTAATCAGAGATGAATTTACTGTAGACGGTGGGGAACTAACACCTTCAAATAAAATAAGAAGATTTAATATATTAAAAAAGTATCATAATGAGATAAAATCTATGTATTACGGTTAAGATAATTTATCACCAGTTTGACTTTCATGGTTCATTTGTGCTATCGCAAATGGATACATAGTGAATCCACATATGAAATCTTCAACGGCGTTTCCATAGATGTTTCTCTTATCTCTCAAGTCTTTTCGCATTTTGGTAACGACTGAAACGAAGAAGATGTACATAGCCCAAGCTGTGGAATGTGCACCATCTGATGTACGAGTGAGGCACAATAGTATGATCCACATCCATTGGAAAAATGTAGCCACAATTGGTAAAATCATAGTCTTGTATTCGCATGATTCGGCTACCGATTTGAGAGGAATAGCTGATAAAACGGATGATATCAATGTAGTTTTAACGCGCTCTTTTACACTTGGTGCATGTGGTGGGGGTGATTCTGGTTTAAATCCTTCTAGGACATCCAACATACCAGTGTTGAATCCCTTTCTTGAAGAAGTAATATCTTCGTCGTTTGTGTCCATTTTAAGTGCTCTTATGAGAGAAACACACATGAAGCATATCATCATTGTGTATGGGAATGTAGCAACAATAGCTGCACCCTGAATGACTCGGATACCACCATTCACAACAAGTGCGTGAGCAAGTGCACCTTCAGTACACGCCCAGTACACCTTTTGAATTGGTGGAGGGTTTTCGAAACCTTGAGAGGCGATGAGGTCGTCAATGTATGATCCAGAATCGGATGAAGTTGTAAAATACAACAATACACCAACGAGAGCCAGCAATTGGAACCACTTGGTCAACCCTTTGTATGGTTCCATGATATCCATAATTTGCTCTGGCATTGCTCTACAAGAAAGTGCATAGTACCCCTTTTTGGCGAGTTCAACTGCTGCTTCACTCGTTGGCTGTTGATTAGTGTAACCAAGTGCGGTACAGTTAACGGAACCCGTAGTCCAGTCAATGTCTGCACCATTACCAAGTGTGTATTCCGCAATTCTCTGCATTTTTATACCGAGAGTACCGAATACATTTCTTCCAACAAATATAAATGCTGGTGTTGCAAAAATACCTGCGATTATAACTTGACCAATCGTTCTTCCACGAGATACACGTGCGATGAATGAACCAACGAATGGAGCCCATGCGGCACCCCACGCCCAGTAAAACACAGTCCAAATATTCATGAAATTATAAGGAGAACGTTGACCCCATGCTTCATTCTGAAGAGTAGAAGACGTGAGACGTGTGTTATCAAATACAGACATAGCAGAAACAGTAGTTTCTTTGGTATTACCCCATGTAAGCGTTTCCCAGTTTCCTTGATTGGTTAATTGACCTGTGAAACTCGGCCACGCATCAGTGTCCCACCCGAGTTTAAGTATCCATTGAATGTAATGCCCGAGTGACTGTACATACGAATTAAATAAGAGGCTTGGGTTATCCGCGCACATGAGACTGGTCATCAGAATCAAACCAGTAAAAAATGCCAAGTTGGACAATGTTTTAATTCCTCTCTTGAGACCAATAAGCACGGAAATAGAAGCTGCGGTAGTTATAGACCAGATGATACTCAATTTAGTGCTCAAAGCAGTTGAACTGATATTTGGATTGAGTCGGTTGATCATTGTAGCGATAGCACCCGTACCCAATCCAAGTGAGGTGCACACACCGAAAGTGGTACAAGCAATAGTAGTCGCGTCAATGATATCACCTACTAGACCGTTCACACTTTTACCCAAAACGGGTTCAAGTGCATAACGCATAGTCATGGGCTTGTTTCGTCTAGAACAGGTTACACCCATTGTGAGAGCGATAACAATATACGGTAACCAACCATGAATACCAGTTTGGTAATAAGCGATCATCATAGCCATTTGAGCTCTCTGGTCGTCGTTTACAAATGGTATCTTTACTACATTTTGGTTGTATCGATAAAACCACATTGGCTCTGCAACTCCATATGTAAATGCACTTACGCCAGTACCACATGAAAACAACATAGCAAACCATGTAAGGTCAGAGAACTCAGGCTTTTCATCATCTCTTCCAAGTTTGAGATGTCTATACTTAGTAAATAATAATCCCGTTATGAAAAATAACCATATATTGCGCGTTAGAATATAAAACCATGTAAAGTTGAGGGACACCCAAGCTTTCCACTCCATGAGTTTGGATGATGCACCGGTAGTATCACCGAAACTCCATGCGATGAAACCCCACATGATAGCAGATGATAGCAGAGTCGTCACCCAATTACATCTTATGAGTCTGTATCCTTTTACATCAACACTTAACCATCTATTTTTTCTAACAAATCGCATGATGTTAGTCTCTTGCGAGAAGTCATTTTCATCGATGTGGTTCATCTTGTATATCTCATGCGGTGCATTTCTATAAGTATATTAACCCCCCACACCCCGCGTCCTCTCGTTCCGAGAGTCCCGCACGCTTCGGTACTCCCAAGCTAGGCTTCGGTACTCCCAAGCTAGGCTTCGGTA
>Ga0102951_1000982_pt1 | contig 10573 bp, 12 predicted proteins | sample SalPonA_B_H2O_MG_FD_78507 | JGI IMG/M metagenome (GOLD analysis project Ga0102951, IMG submission 78507) | Water microbial communities from South San Francisco under conditions of wetland restoration - Salt Pond MetaG R2A_B_H2O_MG | ecosystem: Environmental > Aquatic > Non-marine Saline and...
CCATGTACATCTAAAGGTAAACTAGGACTACTAGTACCAATACCTACGTTACCACTGCTGTCGATACGCATGCGTTCTGCGTTACCTGCGAACAGCACCATGTCATCAGCAGCTGAGCCTAAACGAACATTATAATCTGCTGTTGTTCCTGTGTCCTTAAAGCAAATAGTTGATTGCGTAGTGCCAGAGTAGAAACCAGACCCTACTGAGAAGCCACTTGGGGCTGTCGCTTGAAAACTTAAACTACCTACGTTTGTTGTGCTGTTTAAAAGTAGACGACCACTGCTGTCGATACGCATACGTTCTGAGTCGTCATTAGTAGTAAAGGTAAGGTAGCCGTTACTTGAGCCATCTAAATAGCCTCTGACAGATGCTTTGATTGAGGTTGCCGAGTTAAACGTAACCGCCCCACACAAGTTATTTGCTAGAGGTGTAGCAGAACCTAAAGTCAAAGCTGATCGTTGCGCTCCAAAAACAGTAAGACTTGCTCCGTTAGCATCAAAACCTACCTGATTAGGACTCGTAGTACCAATACCAAGCGACTCTGCCGAGGCATCCCAGAAGAACTTCGCAGTTGTGCCTGTGTCTTCGTAGAAGCTGACATCATTAGTTCCACCATCTACAAATACTGCCGTTCCATTGTCGCCTTTAACTGTAAAGTCTACATCTGCATTACTGTTGTTAAACACAGAAGCACCATCAACCGTAAGACCATCAGCAGTCACCGTACCTGTAACATTCACGTTACCATTAGGGTTCAACCCAAGTTCAATGACGGAAGTACCTGCGGTGTCTTTGGTGTACAAGCGTCCGTTAGTTGTGTCTACGGCAAGTTCACCAGTGTCTACTTGGCCTGTAGTGGGAGCACCTGTCCCGTTCTTAGTAATCAGTTTGGTAGCCATCTAGTATGACCCTCCGTCAATAGTTCCAAGGATTTCAAATGAGTTTAAATCTAAGTTGCCCCCAAGCTGAGGACTTGAGTCACCTACAAGGTCGGGAGCCATAGCATTCCATGAGCTTCCATCGTATATCTTGGGATAACCTGTGGTTGTATTTAGAAACCAATCGCCAGTAGTCACTGGGTCACCATTAAGGTCTACCGTAGGGTCACTTGCCTGAGCACCTAAGTAAACACCCTCCATTGCGTCCAAGGCTGCTTGAGCCTCCGAAGCACTTGTGGCTGCACTGGAAGCACTGTTAGCTGCTGAGGTAGCGTTTAAAGCTGCTACACCCGCTGAGTCAGAGGCGGCTGAAGCACTAGCGGCTGCATTGGACTCCGAAGTACCTGCGTTGGTTTCACTGGTTGCTGCGTTGGATTCCGAAGTAGCAGCGTTGGTCGCTGAAGTTGCTGCATTGGTTTCCGAAGTGGCAGCATTAGTAGCACTTGTGGCTGCGTTAGTTTCCGAAGTAGACGCTGCGGATGCACTAGCGGCTGCGTTGGATGCTGAAGTCGCTGCGTTAGCTGCACTGGTAGCGGCATTGGTTTCTGACGTAGCAGCATTAGTTTCTGAAGTGGCTGCATTGGTTTCTGACGTAGCCGCGTTACCTGCTGAGGTACTCGCTGCGTTAGCTTGGTTAGTCGATGTAGTTGCGCTAGTGGCTGCTTCCGAAGCACTTGTGGCGGCTGCTGTGGCACTGTTGGATGCGTTAGTAGCCTGAGTGGACGCTGTGTTAGCACTAGTGGCTGCATTAGTTTCTGAGGTTGCAGCGTTGGTCTCACTTGAAGATGCTGCACTGGCACTTGCTGAAGCACCTGAGGCACTTGTTGCTGCATTGGTTTCTGAGGTTGCAGCATTGGTTTCTGAGGCTGCTGCTGCGGCTGCACTAGCAGCTACGGTGGATTCACTGTTGGATGCGTTGGTAGCACTTGTCGCTGCCGCTGAAGCACTAGCTGCTGCTTCATTAGCTTTTGTAGTGGCTGTCTGGGCGTAGGTTGCTACCTGAGATGCGTAGGCATCCGTAGAACTATCTCCTGAGCCACCTGTTCCTCTGTAGATTGGCATGTACAACTCCTACAAAAGTTAACGAGAGGGTGGTAAACAAAAGGGGACCCACAAAGAGTCCCCCTAAGAGTGGCCTAGTTTACAGCCATTACGAACGATGACTCAGGACGTACAACCTGTGTACCGTATAGACGGTCAGCAGTGTACAGAGTACCTAAGAACTCTTGTTTGTACTGAGTTTGTGAACGAACGCCTTTCTGCTCGGCAAGCACCATAGAGTCTTTGTGACCCAAGATAGCACCACGGATGTTACCACCCGCTGCGTTGTCAGCAGCAGTTTCGATGACGGGTACGTTAGAAGACACATAGATGTCAACACCGTACAACTCACCGATCTTACCATTAACAACACCTTGGCCGTTAACGAAGTCAGAACTTACGTAACGGTCGATGCCCATGATGGCATTACGTAGCGAAGGTGGGATTACTAGGAAACGGTTGTCCATAGGAACGTCCGCATCGTCCATCTTCTGTACCATGTCACGGAAGAAAGCATCAGTAAACACGTCAGCAGTAGTCACGGTGTTAACAGCGTAAGCTGAAGTACCGCCAGTTGCATCGTTGTAGAAAGTAGCTGAAGTAGCCCAAGATGAACCATCGCCATCACCGAACTTCTTACCTAGTGTGAACAAGGCGTCATCTACGTTCTTAGCCAAAGCGTAACCTGCGTCACTAGTGTAGAACTGACGTAATGAGCTCAAAGCTTGAGTCTCAGTGATGTCTTCAATCAAACGTGAGTATTCAAAGTGTTGGTTGATGGTGACGATTACTTCGTCTTCAACTGCGTTCTGAATAGTTACCGCTTGGTTTTCTACCTTAGCTGCCGCTGTACCACGGGTAGGCTTAGGAATGTGAATGGTGTCACCTTTTTTGCCTTGCATAGACAACTTTTTGACCAATGGGGCCAAGACCAAGTTTTTCTCGTAGGCAGCGATGACTTCATCACTCCAGATTTCTGGGATAAACTTAGCTGCGCTAGTGTTGTCGACTGCGCCAGTCATTGAGGGGAAAGTTGAAGTAGCCATTAGAATCTCCTAAAATAAGCTATTTGACCCGTCCCTCGGCATACGCTTGCATGATCTCATCGGACATGGTTTGGTATCGGTCGGGGTCGGTTTTCATAAGTTTAATAATGTCAGCACGTCTGTATATCTTACGTGGATTAGAGTCGGGGTTGCCTCGGGCATTACCAGTAGACGCTGCTTTAGTCTGCTGCTTACGTGCAGCTTTCTCAGCGTTGACAGCTTGATTTACCACGCCCTGACGTTCCTTCCATAAGGTAAAGAGCTCGTCAGCGGCTTCTGGGTCATACTGTTGGTCTGCTTGTACAAACAACTGTGTACGTATCTTAGACGCTTGAATCCACTCAGCGAACTTAGGGTCACCTAAGATTTGCTTCATGTCCGGATGCTTCTGTTGAAGTGAACCTAGGGCCGTTTGCTTTTTGTATTGCTGTGTGACCTGTTGGGCTTCTTGGATACGTGGGTGTCGTTCTATTGCTTTGGCTACCGCCTTATCAGGGTCTACAAAGAAGTCAACGTCATCGTCGTCGTCCTCCTGAGTATTTCCTGATGTTGGTGCTTGTGTTGAGAGTTGTGTCTGAATGTAACTATCGACAACCTTACGTAACTCACCGACCTCTGAGGATTGACGACCTAGGAGCTTCTCAGCTTCTTGGTGCATCCTAGCGAGTTCTGCTGCTGTCTTACCTTGGTACTTCTCGGGTAAGTCGTCAACGGGTGATTCTTCATGGGTTGGCTCTTCAACAGGAGCTTCCATAGTTTGTTCTTGGTTGTCTTCATTGTCGTCTTCAAGACGCTCATCTATAATCGTTGCTGCCATGTGTTAAACTCCGCTGTATTCAGTTATGGAGATTGAAGGTAAACAAAAGCTACTCCTCACTTGAGGAACTCTTGCGTTCTTGCTTAAGGTGTCTCTCACGTTTCTTAGTCCAACGTTCCAGTGCCTTGCCTGTGACATGACGACCAGTAGTCTTCTCTCGAAACATAGGAGCCTTAAGCACTTTGGTGGCCTCTAGTTCACACTCTTTGCACCTAACAGAGTCTTCACTAGAGTCAACAAAGTATTCGTGGTAGTGCCCGTTAGGACACTTAAAGTCATTCAGAATCCGCATTGCCTTGACTCTCGAACTCATCCTGAGCATTAGCTATTTGAGTCTCAAAGTTCAAGATGTTTGCTAAGATTGCCAATTGACCTTTCCTAAAGAATAGGTCATTAGCGTCCTTAGTGTGTTCCACAGAGTTAATTGATGTGGCTGATGCGTGAATCTCATTAAGAAACAACTTCCATCCGTCCGAACGCACCATGTCATTCAGGTTGCGGAAGTAAGCCTCAGTTTCTTTAGTGTTGTCTTGGGTTGTCATTAACTGTTTCTCCTTAGTTGGACAGTTAGTTGTTAGTCTAATTTACTTACTAGAACGTATCTTAAGTATCTACTTAAGTATAGCTCTATTATACCACATTTCTTAGGAAAAGTCAAGTGTTTTCTTAAGTTTTTTACCGTTATTGGTAGCTCCTTAGATGATGTCCGCAAAGAATCCATCAAACCCTGCAAACACATCTATTCCACTGGTGCTTCCCACGGCAGTGAGGTCGATGTCAGTGTTAGGCGGGATGATTAAGTACGGCTCGAAACGGTGCTCAATACCACCGTAGTTGGAGATGTTTGAAATGCTTACGGTACGGTAAAAACTCGCGCCTACCTTTTGAGTTTTAAATCGAATATCGGCATAGGCTGTTGTTTTCTTACCCAAGTAAGCCCAGTAGCCAGTACAAATAAAGAAGTTGTTGTGCGCTACTGAAGACCCTGCAAACAGTGTACTCTGGTCGGTGGCGGGCATAACATTACCGACAGTCCCAAGGTCGTCAGGGATACCGCCCGTGATAGCACCGTCCTCGTAGATATACACGTCCCCTAGCGTGGGGGTGAGACTCGCGGTGTTAGCAATGCGGGCTACTCGTGAAAGAGGTGTTGCTAGGGCTGTCTTAGTCTGACCGTTCAGCGTGATATTCTGAACAACGAATGTAAGCTCCGTACCAGAGATGGTAAACCCCTCAACGCGAAGGGTCTGGTTATCTGCGGCGTTAGTCGAACTAAAGTGTGTGATCGAGTTGGTGTCGCTATGAACAGGGTCAATACCGAGGTAGTTAATGTCAACCTCAGACGTTCCTACGCTCTCAAAGCGTCCAAACTTGTGGAGACTTTTGCGGTTTACACGCACTCGGTCTCCGTAAGTCGATTCGATCTCGTTAACCGCAAGGTCAATTAAGTTAACAGACTGAATATCATTAATCGCCATTATGCTAGCTCTCCTTAGAGGTTTTCTTAGATGGGGCCGCCTTGGGGGCCTCTTGGACCTTGGCTTCCAACTCCTGTACGCGCTTGAGGAGCTTGCTGTAGCTGTTGTTGATCTCCTCTAGGGCCTTGTTGAATTGTGCTTGAGTTATTACCATTAGTTTCTCCTTTGGTATTGGACTTTTGGTTCATTTGTTTTTCTTTAAGTGCTAGGTTAGCCACTTTGATTCTTCTTTCGAACTCTTTGTCGTCACCTTGGCCTTCCTGTAGGTTACGTGAGGCTGCCTTCATGACGTCAATTTGTAGCTCCTGTGGAGCCAACTCAGCTTCAACTGAGAGTTTACCTGCACGTGCCTTAGATTCTTCGGCTTGTGCCTGTAGGACTGCTGTCTGAGCTTGTTGGAATGCCACTTGAGCTTGCTGAGCTTCCTGTTGTGCTTTCTGTGCTTCAGGGTTAGGCTGTTGTGCTGCCTGAAGTGCCTGAATGATCTCTTCACGGTTGCTTAGGTTCATGTTGTCCACAATAGATTGGATCAACACAGGGTACGCAGGCGACTCTTGGCCCATGGTCTGTAAGAGTTGCACAAGTTGAGTCGTTTCGTACTCACGAGCGATAATACCTAAGGAACTTGTGGCGCAGAAGCTGTAGTCCTTCACAGGGTACAACTCAGGTTCAAACTGCATGTATCTCCAAGCGGCTTTCTCAACGAAGGGTATTAGGAAAGACTCTTGAAAGTTGATAAGAGTACGCTTGTGGCGCTTAATAATAGCACCCAGTCCCATAGAGATACCCGCAGCGGTTGCTTCTCCATTGACTTGTCCTGCAAGACCCGCAGAATCGACAGCACCTGTTGCCTGTTGTACCATCGTTTGAAGAGCTTGAGCCTGAGCGAAAGTAATCTGGTTGACCTGTCCAAAGTTAAAGGGGTGTAGGATTTCTTGAGGGTTTCCATTGGTAAGTAATAGTTTTCCTGCTCTGATTTCGGGTTTACTACCACGCGGGATACGTGTGGCGTCCATTGCCATCATCGGGTGTACCGTGAGGGCTAGTGCATCAATACGTGCACGAATCTCAGCGTCCAACGCCTTTTGGGAGTTGTAGCCTTTCTCGCATATACCACGGCCCCAGAAGCGACTTGGGACAACATCCCATGGGAACGCAACTACGGGGCGATCTTGCATCATGTAGGGGTTTTCTTCGGCCTTCAAAAGTTGACCATTGCCTAGGACAACGATAGCCTCAACGTAGTAACTACCACTTGAGTCGTCCTCCTCAGTACTTAAGTCTTCGTAGTCCTCAGTAGCCTCAAGCAAGTCACGAGGAACTAAACCGTAGTACTTCGTGAGACGTACCTTGTCACTCTGGTACATCGTGAGGTCACTGTCGGGTTCAATCTCGAAGTCCTCAGCGGCTTCACCTAGGAATACGTCTTTGTAGACACCTTGTTCCTGTAGTTGTTCCACAAGGTGACGTGAGACAAACTCATCAATAGCGACACCTAGGGCATCATCTACGGAGGTTGCTACGGGGTCTATGAGGAAGTTCTGAGGCATTACAGGCCTGAGTTTGACCACTGTACGGTCTTGGATGTTAACACCCACGGCCTGCATTTGTCCGTCCATAATGGGCTGTGTGGCAGGCTTCATGTCCTTGACGTCCTCTAGGACTACTTCAGCGACACCTGTGCCAAACACGGCTGCATTAATGAGACACTCAGCGACTGACTTGCGTATCTTAGTTTTCTTAAAGTCATACGTAAGTTGTTTCTTGAGGACGCCAATGTCTTGGGTCTCTTGGTCCATGTAGTCGTCCTTGATGTCAAACCACTGCCCTCTTCCGAAGGTGGCTTCCTCAAGTTCCGCTACGGAGGACTCTACGGCCTGCTGTAGGGCAGGGGAGATGATTCGAGAACGCTCAGAGTCACGAGTTTTATCTTCGTGTGCCCAGATGCCTCTCCACAAGCGGTAGTACTCGTCGAACTTCTGTGAGTAGTTAGCCTCGAAGTGGTCTCTCCAGTCATCACATTTGTATTGGACCCAAGCCTCTAGGGAGTCCTGCATAATGATCGGCTCATCGACGCCTTCATTTACTTCGTATAGTTTTACCATGTTAGTATCCTGTTAGTTCGTCAATGGTTTCGTATTCATCGTATTCCTCAAAGTTACCTGCGTAGGCAACCTTAGCCAACTGATCTATGTAGGCTAATGAGTCAATCATATCGTCGTGGGTCAAAGGGTCTGGAAACTGAGAAATCTCGTCGATAAACTGTGAGTTCCAGTCAGCCTGCTTAATGGTTATCAAGCCATTCTCAAAGCGTCCCTGCAATGCCCAAACGATCCTATCGACCTTCTTTTGGTTACCGTGGGTAAGCTCTTCGACCCTAAAGAAGAAACTTTGGCGTTTCATCATGTCCGTTAGGGGAGACATTACGGCTTGCTTAGCGATGCCTCTTTCGATACCCACTGAGATAGGTCTATAGTCCCTGACCGCTTGGAATATTTTTCTAGCAGTCTCATCAAGTGTCCAACGACCTACGATAATGTTCTCTACGAACCAACCGTTGTCGCCTACTTTGACTACAGCAATACTTGAGTTGTCTAAACGTTTGTTCTTCTTGGAGCCACCTTCGTTAAACCCCGCAAGGTCACATGCGATGTAGTAGTCACCGAAGTCACCTAGGGGGTCCTCCTCGGCAAACTGTAGCCAGTCCTCTTTGAACAACTCTGAACCACGGGCCTCGAAGGACGCCATGAACTCCTGACGGAATGCGTAGGAAGACATAGATTTCTTAGCTACGTCGATTTCCTCGGGGTCCAAGGTTTCGTTGTTGTAGGACGTGAAGTGCCATGCTTCATAGGTTTCATCAGAACCTAAGTCAGCGTACTTATAGAGTTCGTAGAAGTGGTTCCTGCCTTTGGGTGTTCCAATGAACAAACAGGAGCCCTTTTGGTCAGCTAGGGCAGGCCTAAGAATCTCCTCGAATACCGAGGGTTTCATGTCTGCGTATTCGTCAAGCACTAGAAACTTAAGTGAGACACCACGCATAGTGTCCGGACGGTCAGCACCTTTAAGGCTTATGGTGGCTCCGTTGATTAAGGTGATCTGCATGTTGTTCACATGACTACTTTTGACCACTGGGTGTGCTAGGTCCAACAAGAGGGACCACATAATGTCCCTAGCCTGTCCTTGGGTGGGTGCTACGTAGAACACATGACCTTTGTCTGCCTGAAGACCGTTGACGATGAGCATCCAAGCAGCTAACCTAGATTTACCACAACGACGACCTGCTGCAACTACTTTGAATCGGGAGGGGTCATTCCAGACCTCCTTTTGCCAATCCAAGAGTTCTATGTTGAGTTCCATGGGTTATACCTTAGTAGATTTGAGAGTCTTGTCTCAGTAACACATAGGACAAGATGAGACCCACGACACCACCTGAAGCTACAGAGACGTCGATGTGATCGTCTTCGTTCATTGAGAGGAAAGCACCTTCAGGGCCACCAAACTGTAGGTAGTCCCCTGCGCCTAAGGATTTACCACCTAGGAAGGGTACAGTAGACCCATCGTGCCACTTGGCCCCTACGGTTGTCGTAGAGCCTCCTGTGTTACTCATGAAGAACATCGTGACTATCGCTTTATAGCCTACGGGCACTCTAAAGACCTCTTGGTCCGTTATGGCACCACCTGAGGCGTCTAGGTTGACACCAACTGATTGCTTGTGCATCTTGAGAGACTCCTTAGTAGGTCCACATAACGGGGGTTGTTTGACGAGTGTCTACATGGACAAAACCGTTGGCAATACCAATGCCATCGAAGCCCAACTCAAGGGCCTTCTGTACAATGATGAACCTTTGGGCACCTGAGGTAACTTTGATGTCCGCAGCAATCCCTTGGGCATGAGTACCTGCTTTGGCTTTCTTAGCTTCCACTGGGTGGTCCACTGAGCGATAGCCCGAGGTAATCACGAAGGGGAAACCACAGGCGGCCCTGAGGTGCTCTAGGCGAATTATGAAGTCTCTAGACATGCCGTTGGCACCTGAGTGACTACAGTTGAACTCCTCGGGTTTAAAGAACATGAGTTCATCCCAGTCTTTAGTTGTCATCTTCGGGAACGACATCGATGTAGTCCTCTTCTTGGTTTCCTTGGGAATTACTTGAGGTGACCTCGGTGGTCCCGACTCCCGTGATGTTGATCTGAATGGCATTTCTTGAGGCTCCTGAGGTTACGTCTTTTTCAAAGGCTGCGACCGGAAGAATCCTATCCATGACGAGTTTCCAAGCTGCCGCTTGATTCTTATGTTCGTTGTCTAGGGCTGCCTCAAAGATAGCATCCATTACTTTGCGTGACTTAGGGGACGCAAGCATTCTTTGTTTGTACTCATTGATGACCGCAGCGTCACCCTTGGGGCGACCAACAGGTCTCTTTTGAGCCTTGGGGTCCACAGCTGTCTTAGGTGGTCTCCCACGTTTCTTCTTAGGTTGTTCTTGGGTAGTAGACATAGTAGTTCTCCTTAGTGGGCTACTTAGGGTGCAGTAAGTTGGTAAATAGAGAAAAAACCAACCTGTAGTAACTTAGGTGTTCTTAGGAAGTTCACGAGTTAAGGCGAGGATTGTCTAACTTACTTACTTAACGACTCCACCCTCGGTAAATCTCGTGTTACTACCTAAGTATAGCTTTATTATACCACATTTTTAACTAAAAGTCAAGCTTTTTCTTAAAGAAATCTAAAGTTTTTTCTTAGGGCCGCACATTTGGGTGTCCTTTTGTTAACTTATGCACTCTTTTGGTGCACTTTTGGTAAACCCTTGATACTACTTGAGAATCATTCTCGTTTAGTCCTGTGTTTTACCTGTGTTAATTCCTTCGTTTTCACCTTCTTTTTCCTCTAAATTGCTCTCTTGTAAACTTGGGAGCCTACCACAAGTTACACCACAAGTAAACCCCTCCCCCGACCCATGTTATTCACAGGTTATTCACGAGTTATCCACAGGTTTCACACACCATGTACACAGGTTTATCCACAGGTTGTTCACAGGATGTACACAGTGTTGTCCACAGGTTTCACACAGAGTTATCCACAGGTTGTCCACATGTTCCACGTGAAACACTTGAGAGTGGGGACCTAGGTTGGACCCTATAGCTACACCTAAGTTATCCACAAGTTATCCACAACCACAAGTTATCCACAGGTTTATCCACATGTTCTGCCTTAGTTTATACGCATGTGTACGCGAGTATCACATAAGGCCGCA
>Ga0102951_1000985_pt1 | contig 10561 bp, 13 predicted proteins | sample SalPonA_B_H2O_MG_FD_78507 | JGI IMG/M metagenome (GOLD analysis project Ga0102951, IMG submission 78507) | Water microbial communities from South San Francisco under conditions of wetland restoration - Salt Pond MetaG R2A_B_H2O_MG | ecosystem: Environmental > Aquatic > Non-marine Saline and...
AAAGCTCCTGTTTTAGCAGCTGTAGCAGCTGCATCAACACCATCACCAACAACAGAACCAAGAGCACCACCAACCGCACCTAAGGCTGCGCCAGTTGCAACTCCATCTGTTAAATTATTACCAACAATAGCATTATTGCCAACAGTTGAGACTGCACCAATTGCACTTCCCGCAGCAGCATTACTAACACCTCTTGCGACAATACTACTTGTCAAGGTGGCAATACCTCGCCCAAAATGCTTCCTTAATCGGATAATTCCTCTAAAGCATTCTTTGCACTAACCAATAGTTGATCATCATTCAAATCATCCTCATCTCTAAGCTCATCATCAGCACAATAAGCATCAGTATCTATGAACAAATTATTGAGTACATTATAAATATTCTCTGGCAACTCTGCTGCTTCAGCTTTTTACATTTCAAGATAGGAACTCTCAAATTGCGGAGCTGAAATTTTACCTTCAACAAATTTATTAAGCAGCAAAACGTACTTTTCAATCAAGGCAACTTTGTTCATAGCTTGCCATCCTTAAGAACATGCTGTAACTGCTGAGAATTTAGCTTCCAACCACTCAAAAAGTTGCCATTAGGGTTCTGTATTACAGTTAAACCAGAATTTGGATTCGTCTGGAATGTAACAGGATTTCCTCTGTATGTTCCTTGAATTTCTTTAGTGCCTGGTGCGTTTATATGTTTTTGAATAGCTTGGTTAAATTTATCTGCATTTGCTTTACTAAAGTTGCCCTCTACATTGATCAAAAGTCCAACGTTCTGCATGGGAAGAATTATTGTTATTGCAATAACAACTAAAAATATTACCAGCAAAAATAGACGCGCCTAAAGCAAAGAACAAACTAGCTTTTTATTTAAATGGCGATTCATATTAGTTGCATGCTTTATAATCTGAGCAAGAATCTGAGGTTCCAATTTTTGCACCTTCAACATCAGAAGTACCGATTGTTACAAATACTTCTCCCGTTTCTTCATCAACAATAGCCCTTGCAAGAGGCGAGGAAATTCCAAGCTCCTTTTGTAGTTTTGAGTTCCAACTATTCGCTAGGGATTCAGCAATACCCAAAGCTTGGTCAGTAGGTAAGTCATCGAATAAACCTGTTATCTCAAGAAGGTTCATCCAAAACTGAGCCTGAGTGGGGCTATGACCGTTGCTCAATAACTCTTGATAACGCTCAGCACTAAACAACTCCGAAACAAAAATCATGCCATCTACCGTTTTGAAATCAGGCCAGAACAGCCGAGCAAACCATAGAATAAAATCAGCGGCCAATCCCTGTGACTTATAAACTGCATGCAGGTAGTCAAAACCTGAAACAATGCGCCCCACATTCGCGGATACGAAGGAAGCGAAATCAAACGGTTTATTGTCACTCATTTCAAACTCCTGGAATTTCGTCCGAACGAGGAGGTCGCACGCGCCCCTTATCAATGAATTCACCTCCATCTGGAGTGACGTTCTTTCCCGCCTCCTTCACGTTAGGACGCGGGATTCCTCCATGGTCTTGACCTGAACCGCGATATTGTTTCCACGTACCATCACCATTGTGGGTTGTGTACTGACCATCCTTGCCTGACTTCTCAATAATTGAGTGAGGGCGCCCTTCTGCTTCTTTCAGCGGTACTGGTGGTTTATTCCGAGACTTACCTGAAACCTTTGTTACATTTTTAGCACGTTGCTCAGATCTTGCGGCAGATCTAACACCAGCACCCAAACCTGTCGCGCCAGGTACAGCAGCCCCAATTAAATCAGCACCCAATGCGGCAAGATTGGTCTCAGTAACGCCTTCTACCGCTATAGTATATAGGTCATAAGCTATGAATCCTATATCAGCTATAGTGTCGATTATCTTTCCAGAAGGATCTGTATGGTTTGCAGGATCATTCCCCACATAGGCATACAGATTCATCTGATCTTCATACCCAACCGGATCGGTCTGCATAAAGCGGCCGAGTTTAGGATTGAAAATCCGCGTGTCGGTGGTTCGATTCCGCCTCCGGGCACCATTTTCAAAGGGCTTACAGCAATGTAAGCCTTTTTTGTTTGCCCCTTGCGGGACTTTTGCGGGACTAACCCACAATCCTCAACCTTCTCATCACGACTAAATCTGGCTTTTCACTCTTTGAGCAAACCTTATTGGCCGCTTCAATTAGTGAAGCTAACTCAGCTGCCGAATAATGTGTTGTGATCCTACCAGAGCGATGCCCCAAAAGATCTTGACGATCCTCAAAGCTAACACCTGCTGCTCTCAATCTTCTGCCAAAGGTATGCTTCAGGTCATGAACCCTAACCATATCCAAACCAACTGATTTACGAGCACGTAGCCACGCCCCATTGAGCATTCGCTGTACCGGCCTATCCTGATAAGGGAAGACAAAGGCACCGTTCATTCCACGCTGCTCCTCGACAACACGTTTCGCCATGTCATTGAGGACAATGAGACGCTCATCACCATTTTTGACGTACTCACTTGGGACGATAAACACTGATGTCTTCAATTGTGGCACCTGAACCTCCCAATCCCATCTGAGATTACAAACTTCAGAGTCACGACATCCTGTATTTACTGCAAACAACGCCATCTGCTTTAAATGCCTCGGCAAGGCTTCAAACAACACTCCTTGCTCATCCCAGCTTAGTGGATAAGGCTGGCGTTTATCGACATCTGGCAGCAACTTAATTTTCGGTGCAGCAAGGAGCCAACTTAAACCAAACTCATCAACCCATTCGTGCGCCGCCAAGTTGAGGATTCGGCGCACTACTTTCAAACCGTGATTTATAGTGCCAGCGGCAGCACCTTCTGCCCTCCTCTGATCTATCCAAGGTTGCAGAGATCCTAGATTCAAACGACTTATAGGCGTAGCACCAATCCAAGGCAAGAGTTGCTTTAAACGACTTACGTCATTTTTAAGGCTTCGTTTGTGCTGATTTTCTAGCACGTACTTAGCCGCAGCCACCTCAAACGATCTTTCGGGTCTTACGCCATACAATTCAGCTTGGCGAGCCTCATCTATCACTCTAGCTAGGAATCTTTCGGCCTCTACAAGTTGATCTGTTTCAGTGCTTCTGCAAATACGTCGCCCTGAGATTTGCTTGTCGATATGCCATATCCCGGCTCTTTTAATAAGTCCGGGGATCTTTTTACGTCCCATATGGTTTCTCCTTTCGGTTGACCAGGACGCCCGTTGCAAGACTTATATTGCTCCACCCAGGCGTCAAGTTCAAGCCTGTCAAACGCAACTCCTTGCACCCCCATCTTAATTTCAGTGACAAATGGTCTAACTTCTGCACCAAATCTATTGCGATCCATACCCAAATAATAAGGTGCATCACGCAATCTAATAAGACGAGGGAGAAGAGTTTGATTAACCTGCATTATTCCACTCCAGAACAGTCACCACGGGGCTACGACCCACTCCTTGTTCAACTGAGACCAAGCCTGCATCAGACAACTGTTTCAATGCTCTACTTTTTGCATACCGATTGACCCCAAACTCAGCCAACAACTTATTTGAAACGGGGACTGTATTCATTTTCTTAACCCCCGTTAAAAAGCAGATGGCAATGGCCACATGAAGCGCCTTACCCGGCAACATACCGGCCCGAGAAAGCCACAACAAAGGGATTGGCCCCCTTATAAATCGTCCCTCTACATGAACTCTACAGGACTTCACAGAGAGACGGCTTTCCTCTGAATGACTCAAAAGTGGACGGAGCCCGTCAGGTAAAGCGAGGTTTTTGGGGTCAATCGACATACCTACTCCCTACCCTGCCCTTCAGTCGCTAGACTAATGATGGTTTCCCACATTTGAGCTCCTCGCTCATCCGAATAGCGACCAGGGTATTTAACGACATCCACATCCGAACTAAGTCGAAATCCATCTAATACATATTCACTAATATCACCCATTATCATTTGAGCTTTGCTGATAACTTCATCCAACTGATTTAAGGGTGCTTCAATTAGAACGGCATCATGAATGGGGGCACAAACTTTAATCCCTTCTTCTAGCATCGCTGTGATAGCCATCCGAAGCATCTCGGCGCCGTTAGCCTGCATAGGGAAGTTTCGTAAAAATCGCGGGTTAGGATTTGTACCTATATTAATAGTCCAGCCAAACACAGTATGAAGCTGATTACTAATCATTGCTCGATCTACAGCTGCATCAGACCAAGCCCAAAACTCTCTATATGTTTCTCTGTGAAGGCGGAGCAGCTCTCTTGCACGGATGGTAGGCTGATTAATTCGACTAGCCAGTGACTCTGCACCCATTCCGTACTGAACCGCCAGAACACATTCCTTAAACTGATCTCGCTCATTTTTATGACTCTGTTTAGTCGCACTCACAGGAACTGCCCCTGCCTGTTTGGCGAATGCTAAGTAGGGGTCACCAGACTTGTAGGCCTCCTTCATTTTTTTATCGCCAGACAAGGCCGCAGCAATACCAAATTCCTGCTGGGACCAATCAATATAAGCGAGGCCATGCCCCTCTTTAGGCTTGATTAAACTTCTTAGCCAAACTGAAGGGCCGAAGATGAATTTAGAATTACTTGGTTGACTCCGACCAGTTCGGGCACTGAATGGTGACAGCATGCACCTATTCCGACCATCTAATCCTACCGGTAAGTCAGAAAGCCTCATCTTTGAAAGCAAATACCTCAACTCACGAAGAGGGGCTATTTCAGGGTATGACTTTGTCATATCTTTAAATGTGTCATCGCTTAAATCGAGACTACCTGAAGGTAAACGAGGCCATGGGATGTCACGATCAATTAGGAATTGAGCAAATTGATCCTGCTTAAAAGTACGACCATCATAAATTCCTGTACCGCCAGCAATTTTCGTTATTAGCGAATCTTGAATATGCTCCCAAGAATCTTTAAGGAGATGAAGTGAATCGGTATCCAGTGGTACACCATTGAATTCCATTTGCGCTGCCGACTTCATGAATGAGCCGCGAATGAAAGCATAAGGCAATTCTAATTTCCCACGCATTGCTGGGTACAGCCGATTTAATGCGAGTACATCCGACTCACAATAAGCAATTATTTGTTGCTTTTGAAATTCACTCCACGGTCCGCCACTTAAAATCAAATCGCGCATGGAGTCTTTTTCTCCGCTGTCTAATGCATCCAATCCAAAATATGCAAGCGCACCGATTAGCCCTTTTCCACAGGGTGTATCTAGGCCATTGGTTAAGTTACGGAATTCAACATATAGGTCAATTACCCTTTCAGGCAATGCCCAACCGAGCGCCAAGTGGCAATTCATTTCCGCTGAGGCGTAATACGCCACAAAAACCGAATCATTACCGATGTCATATGGAGGCTTGTCCATTGCGGCCAGTTCGTCTTTCCAGTATCGAAGCGTCTCACCGGTAAGATATTCATGAGCAACAAGGCAAACAACCTCTGGAGGATTTCCATCAACTGAAATAAACTCGAAGTCAATGAGCCAAATTGCTTTTATAGGTGCCATTAAATTTTCCACTAGGCACCCCCTAGCAAGTCACGCACCACAGCATGATCAAGCGAATCGATAAACTTTCCCTTGAATGCAATTTCAAGAATCTTTTCAAAAGAAATTTCTGGCCACTCCGGCTCAGGGATATCTCCCAGCGCACTGAAAGTATCGTAAGCTCCAAGTGACATATTAGCCGACACCCGCACCCATGAATCTTGTGCAAGCAATGCTGCATCCCTTGCTGAGTCGTTCCAGGTATTTGCCCGTCCCTCACTATTAGGTAACCCAATAGGCCAGAGAGCTAAAACACCCTGCCTATTAATGTAGGTAATTAACGATTTTGCCTTCCACTCGGATGGAAGCTCATGTAATAGGTCTGGCGCGAGTAGGTAGACTTCACGCTCTTCTTTAAGCTCAATGACTGCGGTATCAATGCGATAATCTGGATTAGGATGTATTCGAACAAAATCCTGCTTACCAGGCTTCCGGACAGGAATTGTAGTTAAGTGTTTCTTGACGCCAGTATTCTCGCGAAAATTCTGTGACAGGCGTAGATCTTCGATTGTTGCGAATTTTTTATCTGACATAGTTTGAACCTCATATATTTTGTATTGAGGCTCTAGTTTTCTAGAATCAGATAAAATTAGATATTTGCTTTGCTAGCATACATACCACCCCTGCTTGCAGGGGGGGTATTTTTACTCTCTGAGCTCACCATTCTTCCGAGCATCCAAAAGCCACTTGTAAATTTTGCTCCACGGCTCATCAGTTGTTAGATAGAATCCCAACTCCGCTCTTCCATATTTCTGAACCATTTGGACAATTGCCCTTGCACCTTGCCTTGGGTTTTTATAATCACCATCATTATAAAATTCTATAGCTTTTTCCTTTAACGCTATGGCAGGTTTATTCTTCTTAAGCCCCCCTTTACGAGCATTATTACTAATCGCGGCCTTCGCGGCCTTCTCAATATCATTTTTATGCTCATCTGAATCTGAAAAGATGTAAGTAATGAGCTGAAATTCAGTTACACATTTATGCGCCATTAAACTGTATGACATGACCAATGAAGATTCATTTTCATCGATCAACTTAGATGCGTGCTCAAGGGCAAGAAAAAGCAACGCTAAAAATATTGTAGGCAATTCGACCTCATCGGTTAAAGCTTTCCAATTAGACTCAGAAAGGAATCTCAAATGCACTAATGCATCCATGACATCGTCGATACCAAAAATAATTTCTCCCCAGTAGTTTGAATCCACAGCAAAACCAATTTCCCATTTTTTTCTATCAACGAATTTATTTGGGTAATTTAATTTAAGCCATGCTTGTATTGCATTTAAAATTTTTAGCTGAACTTCATGGAGCTTACGACTATCAAGCCCTTTATCGGTTGCAGCCGACTGCGCAATATATGTGGCAGAAATTAGTCCAATACTGGGGGGCCTTCCATCAAGTAAATTCTTATACAACGCAACAGCCATTCTCTCTCCAATATACATATTAAATATATATATAAATATATTGCACAGGAGGGTACATATGCACGTGTTATGTTGCATTAACGCACAAGTGGCTTAATTGATTATTTGGATAACTGACTTAAAAGGTTGTTTAGTTCTAGAAGATCTTGACTATATGCGCCACCTTTCAGGGCATTCATAGAACTAATAATCTTACCTGTTTCAGTTTTTGGCCCTGTCGACTTTAACCATGGCTTCCATTGCTTTATTTTTTCTGCCTGTGCTTGGCGTGATTCCTCTGTCCACCTCATAAAGGTCACCGTTGTTTAGTTCGTTATCGGAAATTTTTTCTGAATAATTGATCTGCTGATTAGTTGCAACATTTGCTGTATCTGTGCGGATATAGTTATTGGCAATTTTTGGATGTGTCAGCTCATTGATTGTACTTGCTGTACGACGGGCGTTATTTTGCACTTTCAGCGCCATATCCATAAGCGCCAACATTCGTTCAGTTGAATCCTGATTGACGGCTAGCTGAACCGTACGAGTAAATAGTACATCCAGTAAGTGTGCCTGCGATGCCAGTTTATCTACCATCGGAGTGTTATCACCTAACTTGAGTTGTTTGGCTATTTCACGAGCCTGTGTTGCGAATTTAGAAGGACTTAATTTGGTTCCATCATTGGAGCTGTAAAGCTCGCTAGCAAGTTTTGAGGATACAGAAATATTACCCTCCCCTGATACTATAGACTTCTCAAACTCTGTATTTTTTAAAGACATGTAGACTTCTCCACTGTACTTAAAAGCAGAACAATTTTACCATATATTAAGTTTTGACAGATGCAACAACGTGGTTTTTAAAATTTTTAAATAATCGATTTACGCGGTATAAATCTATATGATTAACCCACCCCTATAACTACTCTCAATGTATAGTTAATTATGAGATCTCTCGTGCAAAAACTTTCCATCATTTTGAGCATAAGTATTTTGGCGTTCAGCATGTCATTACAAGCTGCGGATCCTGTGACCACTTATAAATACGATGCAAGAGGCCGTTTGATACAAGTAGCCGATGACTCAAATAAGCAAATTAACTATGCGTATGATGAGGCTGGCAATCGCGTGAGTGTTGCGGATCACGAAGTTAGTGCTGCGACACAACCTGTCATTACGTCCTTTATTGCCCCTAATAGTGTCGCTTCCTATGGGGCAAATGCCACCATTTCTTGGGCTACCACCGATGCAGTATATTGTGCTTTGGGTATCTTTAACGATTACAGTAATTACCCAAATTTACCTACCACCGGCTCGCAAACCATCAAGATCTTTGAAAATACGGGTGTGACTGTCGTTTGCTATAACGGCACCTTAAGTGCTTCGGCCGGTAAGATTATTAAACTCAATCGTGGCCCGACCGGTGGCGTATTAAATTAGACGAGCTTATGAACAACACCTCCGCGGATTCACGGCCTATGCGTAAGTACACGTTACTTGTCTTGATTTTTGGTTTACTGATATCCGCGTCGCTTTTGGCCGAGGAAGTCATCGAGCTCAAACCACCCACTGTCGCTCCTGATGTCAATTCAGTTGATTTGATGACGGGCACGTACCGCCCACAGTTGCCTGTTCTTAGTATTCCGGCGGCCCCCAACCTATCTCTGCATACGCTACAGCAGTTTGATTCAAAAGTTACTGGGACACTCTGGACGACAGATTGGCTGGGTGGTTCAGGCAGTCGATTAGAAACGATCTCTCTTACGTACGGTGGCTCAACCGCTGAAGCGTTTACCTGTAAAGACTATGACTGTACTCCCAACGACAATACGGGATCTCAGTTGCTAGGTAACATTGACTCGGGCAGTTTTACCTACTTTCAGGGCGGCACTGGGCTCAAAGTGCACTACAACAAGAAATCCTCATTGATCAACATGGGTGGTGCAGGCAATAAAGCCAGAGAAGGGACTTACTATGCCGATAAGGTGTATTTTCCCACAGGCGAAACGTTAACAATTAATTACAGTACAGCGACCCTTGGCATGGTGACGTACCACCGCCCGACCAGTGTCGTCAGTAATACGGGTTACACATTGAGCATTGGCTATGCCTCTAATGACGTTAATACCGGTGCGTCCGGCTGGTCCAAAGTTTCAAATGCCGCCATTTATGCTTCAGGTACTACTTCACCGTTAGCGCAACAAATTTATTCAGGCACTTCATCATCGAGTGTCGTTGATCTTTTAGGAAGAACCTGGACCTATACAGGATTTTCGAATGCGCTGGGTGAAAAGGATACAGCAAAGAACTTTTCACTCAAACGCCCCGGATCAACCATCAATAACGTATTAGCCACATCAGCACTGCGTTACTACAGTGGGGTATCGAATAATAATTTTGTGACTAACGTTATCAAAGAGGGTGCCAGCTATAACTACAGCTATACCCCGGTTGGAACATCAGGGACGTCAGCGAAAAAATTTACAGCCTTGAGTATCACAGGTCCTGAGGGTTATCGCCGTGATCTGACATATTCTGTATCAAATTATCCAGAATTTAGGCAGTTACTGACAGCGGATACCAATGGTCTCAATGAAACAACGTACTACACATATTCGGCCATCGGTAAACGGTTAGAAAGTATTACTTATCCAGAAGGAAACCGCGATCATTATACGTATGATGAAGTGGGCAACGTTACTCAGCACCGGCGAACTGCCAAACCAGGTTCTGGGCTGGCCGATACCTTAGAAACTGCCTCATACAATAATAATTACTGTACCTCGGGTAGTTACGATTTTCGGTGCTTTAGACCCGTCTGGATCAAAGATGCTCGAGGCAATCAAACAGATTTTACGTTTGATCCCCATCACGGTGGACTACTGACAAAAAATGAACCTGCGGATGATTCAGGGAAGCGACGTTTAACCACCAACACCTATAGCACAATAGGTGGAATCTCTCGTCTTACAAAAACATCAGTATGCTCAACAGGAGATTGTGGCACGGAGCGGGAGGCCATCACTCAATACACGTATTGGGGATTGACAGGATTGCCGAAAACCGTCACCCAAACTAACGGTGCGGGCACCTTATCAGCAGTGACTACCTATACGTATGATGCTGCAGGCAATCTAACCGTTGAGGATGGACCGCTCCCCGGTACTGCTGATGCTAAGTACTATCGATATGATGCGGCGGGAAGACGTACATGGGAGATAGGCGCGCTTAATCAACAAAACAAACGCGTAGCAAAACGATTTACCTACCGAGATGCCGACGATCAAGTCACCCATATTGAGACAGGCACATTAACCTCGCCATCTGATAGCCACTTGATTGTTAGCACCACAGAAACGCGAGATTACGATAACTACGGTTTGCTGGTTAGCACTCAGTTAGCGTCAACGCTTGAGACGAAACAGCTATCACAAATTGACTACGATGCACGCAATCGTCCTGTTTGCAAAGTCACCCGAATGAATCCCCTCGAGTTCTCAAGCCCGCCTTCTTCAGCGTGTAGTTTGGATGCCGAAGGCGATTTTGGAGAGGACCGAATCGTCAAAACAGATTTGGATGTGTTATCTCGCCCTATCAAAATTACTGAAGGTTACGGAACACTTG
>Ga0102951_1000988_pt1 | contig 10544 bp, 8 predicted proteins | sample SalPonA_B_H2O_MG_FD_78507 | JGI IMG/M metagenome (GOLD analysis project Ga0102951, IMG submission 78507) | Water microbial communities from South San Francisco under conditions of wetland restoration - Salt Pond MetaG R2A_B_H2O_MG | ecosystem: Environmental > Aquatic > Non-marine Saline and...
AGACGCGAACCCTAACGATGCAGTACCAGAAGGTGCTCCTCCGGCAGAGTTTTACAGGTTATTAAGAAAAGCGATGCTTGCGTGGGCAAGCGATGCATTACCTCATGAATTACTAGATGAGTCATGGACAGACTTCGAGCAGCGAGCATTCAATATGCTTCAACATTTACAACAAAGTGACAAAAAAAGGGTCTTAGTTGTTAGTTCTGGAGGCGCGATATCAATGATGCTAAAGCATATCATAGGGTATAGCGCGCCAATGGTAATCAACATGAACTTACAAATACGAAATGCGAGTTTTTCACAATGCTTCGCTAACAAACGAGGCGTTCATTTAAATAATTTCAACAGCGTTCCTCACCTGGATGTGATTGACAGGTTACACGCCATTACCTATAGCTAATTGGGGCAGATATGAACTTTGAATATAACGAAAGAACACAAACGCTTTTGACGAAGTTGAAAGACTTCATGCAACAAGAAGTTTATCCGATAGAAAAAGAATATATCCACGCTGTAGAAACGTCGAAGGATCGATGGAAAACGCCTGAGATGATGCAAACACTGAAACAAAAAGCGCAAGACGCGGGTTTATGGAACTTGTTTCTCCCAGAAGAATACAAGCCATATGGTGCCGGTTTAACTAATGCTGAATACGCACCACTATGCGAAGAGATGGGACGGGTGTTGTTTAGCGCTGAAATTTTTAACTGTAGTGCTCCAGATACGGGCAATATGGAAGTGCTAGCGAAATACGGAAACGATACGCACAAAAAAGCATGGTTAGAACCGCTACTAAAAGGGCAGATTCGTTCTGCATTTGCGATGACTGAGCCTGCCGTTGCCTCCAGCGATGCGACCAACATCGAAACATCAATAAAGCGTGATGGCGATGAATACGTAATTAATGGGCGCAAATGGTATACCAGCGGGGCGATGAATGAAAACTGTAAGATAATGGTGGTGATGGGCAAAACCGATTTTGATGCACCACGTCATCAGCAGCAGTCTCAAGTGCTAGTTCCGATGGACACGCCAGGGGTAACCGTAGTGCGTCCTATGGCAGCAATGGGTTATTACGATGAGCCTATCGGTCATGCTGAGGTGTTATTTGAAAATGTTCGAGTGCCTGCTGAAAACTTATTACTTGGCGAAGGCCGAGGCTTTGAAATTGCGCAGGGGCGTTTAGGCCCAGGTAGAATTCACCACTGTATGCGATTGATTGGATGCGCGCAACGAGCACTAGATATGGCGTGTGAGCGTGTAGAGCAACGCGTTGCATTTGGAAAGCCGCTTAGTAAACAGCAATCTATTCGAGAAACGATAGCCAAAATGCACTGTGATATTGAACAAGCTCGTTTGCTCACCCTGAAAGCAGCAGACAACATGGATAAATATGGCAATAAAGTGTCTCGCGAAATCATCGCTGCAATAAAAATTGTTGCACCTACCATGGCGTGTAATGTTATTGATGAAGCCATTCAGATGCACGGTGCAGCGGGTACTAGCCAAGATTACGTTCTGTCTGCAATGTATGCGTATGCGCGCACCATCAAGCTAGCAGATGGCCCTGATCAGGTTCATATGATGCAACTTGGACGTAATCTTATTGCGGCTAAAAACGCATAAGGAGTTTGTGTGACAGTTGAAAATAAACAGTCGCCACATGCGCTTGACTTGCCAACGCTTAATAATTATTTGGCCGTTAATTGTGCTGAAATTGGTGTTGTAGAACGTGCTGAAAAGTTTGCGGGTGGTCAATCCAACCCAACCTTCAAATTAGTGACGAATGAGGGGACGTTTGTATTACGCAGACAGCCCCCAGGTAAGCTTTTGAAATCGGCACATGCTGTGGATAGAGAGTATAAGGTCATTAATGCATTGCAAAATAGCGATGTTCCTGTACCAAAAGCTTACCATCTTTGCGAAGACGTCGATGTTATCGGAAGTATGTTTTACATTATGGCTTACGTTGATGGACATATTTTCTGGAACAGTGCGTTGCCAGACATTGAGTCCTCAGAAACACGAGGCAAGATGTACGGTGAGATGAATCGAGTTCTTGCTGCGCTTCACAATGTCGATGTTGAGCAAGTAGGTTTGAGTGATTACGGCAAACTTGGCAGTTATTTCGAACGCCAATTGAGCCGCTGGACTAAACAGTATCGTGCGTCTGAGATTGAGCATATCGAGGAAATTGAACAGCTCATTGGTTATCTCGAGAAAAACCTTCCGGATGACGACGGGCAGGTTTCATTAGTTCACGGTGATTTTCGTCTAGACAACATGATGTTTGATATGTCTGATACGTCAACGCCCCGTGTTATTGCTGTGCTCGACTGGGAACTGTCTACGTTGGGGCATCCCTACGCCGATTTGGCGTATCAATGCATGCAATTGCGGTTACCTTCTGATATCGCTCATGCAGCGGGTTTAGGTGGGCTTGATAGAGATGCTTTAGGCATTCCGAATGAAAAAGCGTATATAAAAGACTATTGCGAGCGACGTGGTATTGATGGAATTGATAACTGGACTTTCTACTTAGCTTTCAGTTTCTTTCGATTAGCAGCCATTGTGCAAGGTGTGGTTAAACGAGCACATGACGGCAACGCATCAAGCGAGAAAGCCATGCAGCTTGGCGCTATGGTGAAGCCGTTGGCGCAAATTGCTAATCAGACTATACACCAAGACGCGTAACACGCACTGAGCGACAAGCGAGTTAGAGTAAAAGAAAACAATTAGGATAGGTTATGAAAGCGATTGTATGTGAAGCCTTTGGGCCAATTGAAGACTTACAGTGCAAAGAAATAGCAGATCCCCAGGTAAAACCGGGGCATGTTATTGTCGATGTACAGGCGGCGGGCGTAAACTTCCCCGACGGACTATTAGTGCAAGGCCTGTATCAAATGCAGCCAGATTTTCCCTTCATTCCAGGCAACGAAGTGGCAGGTGTTATAAATGAAGTGGGCGAGGGAGTTAAGCATGTTTCAGTCGGTCAGCGAGTTATTGCGCTGTCTAACCTCGGAGGTTATGCACAAAAAGCGTTAATACCCGCCACACACGTTATGCCTTTGCCTGATCCTATTCATGTAAATGAAGGGGCGGCATTAGTCACGGCGCACGCTACCGCTCATCATGCGTTAAAGCAGCGCGCAAAATTGAAACCCGGTGAAACCTTAGTGGTTACCGGTGCGGCAGGCGGAACGGGCCTAGCAGCGGTACAAATCGGGAAAATCATGGGGGCAAAAGTTATTGCCGTATGCTCAACCGAAGAGAAGCTCGCACTTGCAAAAGAACACGGCGCTGACATTCTAATCAACTACAAAGAGCATGATCTCAAGGATAAGTTAAAAGAAGTGACCGGTGGTAAGGGCGCTGATGTTGTGTACGAATGCGTTGGCGGAGACACGTTCCATGCATGCAGTCGCAGCATGGCGTGGGAAGGGCGCTTATTGGTTGTTGGTTTTGCTGGGGGAGAAATCCCGAAGTTTCCTGTAAACCTCTCATTGGTGAAAGGCTATTCAGTTGTAGGTGTATTTTGGGGCTCATTTACTCAGCACGACCCCAAAGGTTTCGCCGATAACATGAAAGAGTTACTGACGTGGTATGTGCAAGGAAAGGTAAAAGTAGTGGTTGATGAAGCATTACCTCTTGAACAGGCGACAAAAGCCATGGCCAAGGTCATGAACCGTGAAGTAAAAGGCAAAATGGTAATTGTGCCTTAAAGTTCTACTGTCCATCAGTGAGCGGGTGATAGATACCCGCTCTTATCTATACCGCGATAGCGTATTTGCGTAACGCACCCATGCTTCTTAAACAATATGAACCAAATTGGGCTATAGGCTTGGGTTATGGCAGCACTCACAATCATGCGAGTATAACGACAAGAAGTAAATGACTAGCTGATGATGCGGCTAGTTACTGGGCAGATTTGTTGTCACTTGGAAGCGTGAGATGGATTAATTGCTGAGTTGCTTGATGGTCTTGCGTTGATTCGCGAGATGAAATAATTGAAGCTAACTTGTTACTATTTAACGAACCGCTTCGCGCTTTTTTAACTACGTTATGTGGTGTATTTGAGAACAATGATTCAGCGGCAACGTCTGGATTTTCTGAATTCGACGATGCAAGTGGGCTGACAATTACAAGCACGGCTGCAAAAACTGACGCGCTTAAACGTGTATTTTTCATCTTAGCACCCTCTATTCAGTAAAAAAATGAGCGGGGTAATTAATCACCCCGTTCACCGACTTTTTGTTTGTTCTTAGCTATTACATCGAAATCAGTGCAGTAGTACTAGTCACGGTGCTATACGTAGGTATTAAAAGTCATACGTTTTTAATGCATGCCATGGACTGTAGCCTGTTACCAGGCTGTCACACCACCATCAACAGCAACTGTTTGGCCGTTCATATAACTGTTACCCGGTGAAAGTATCAGCATCATCGCGTTCACGATTTCTTGCGGTTCACCCAGTCGCTTCATCGGGCTACCAAGTCCCAGCTGTTCACGTGCTTCAGGCGTATTGTAGCCATCAACGTTTAAGATATTAGTAGGACTGTAGAAAGGACATATGGCATTAACACGAACATTTTTTCTACCGTACTCCACCGCGGCGGTGCGGGTTATTCCGGATACTGCGTGTTTCGCTGCCGCATAAGCGCCGCCCTTAGGTGCGCCACCTAAACCGGCTAACGAGCTCACATTTAAAATGTGTCCTTCCTTTTGTCCGAGCATGGCAGGTACCTGATACTTCATGCCAAACATCACGCCTTTAACATTAACTGCAAACTGCTGGTCGATTATTTCTTCTGTCATCTGATGAAGCGGAGCGGGCGTATGGGCAATTCCTGCATTATTTACCGCTATATCGAGGCGCCCGAATCTAGCCAATGCAATATCAACAAGTTCTTTATTAAGAGCCTCACTTGATATATCGCCTGCTAGCATCTCAACATCGGTGATGGGCAACAGTTCATCTGTGATTGTTTGCAATCCTGTTTCGTCAATATCCGTTAATATCAATTTAGCGCCACGCTCCGCGAGCCCCTTTGATAGCAGCCGACCAAACCCGCTTCCCGCGCCAGTAATTAAAACAATACGATTGGTAAAATCTAATAATGAGTCCATGATGCCTCTTATGCTTGGTTAGTGTTATTAATGAATTGAATAAGGCGTTCAGCGAGTTCTTCACCCTTGTCTTCTTGAACAAAATGTCCGCCTTGTTTGATGATGGTATGGGGCATACCGTTACAGCCCGGTATCAGTTTCTGCATTATTTTTTCGCCTCCTGCTGTAACGGGGTCGCTGTCACTAAATGCTGTTAGAAAGGGTTTGTTAAACTGTTTAAGGCTTTCCCACGCATCTCTGTTGGCTTGCGATTCTCTGCTATCAGGGCTTGTGGGAACCAATAGAGGAAAGGCTCTAGCACCAGATTTATATGCTTCACTCGGGTAGGGTGCATCATAAGCATGGCGTGCTGCCTCACTCATTGCCTGTACGGTTGCACTCGCTATAATATTCGACGTAGGAAATACCGGAATGTCTTGGGAAAACCTGCGCCACTTAGTAAACGCTTCGCTGGGCGCATGATCGCCTGTCGGTAGGCCAGTATTAGAGGCCATTACCCCCGAAAACTTCTCTGGATACTCAGCCACTAAGCGAAGCCCTATTAGCCCGCCCCAGTCTTGACAGAACAGTGTGGCAGGTGTCGGTACGCACTCGTGCAACCATTCCTTGACCCATATTAGATGCCGAGCGTAGGTATAGTCTGATTGAAGACTGGGTTTATCTGAGCGACCAAACCCTATCAGGTCAGGGGCTAACACGTTAAAACCCGCATCAGCTAGTAAGGGTATCATTTTTCGATATAAATAAGCCCAGCTTGGCTCGCCGTGAAGTAACACAATAGGATGACCGTCTTTAGGCCCCGCTTGATAATAGGCCATTGACAGTTCACCGCCTATCGTATCGGTCACCTGTATATAAAGTGGTTCATAAGAAAAATCTTGAATAGAAGAAAAAGCACTTTTTGGTGTTTTTAGCACTTGCATAACACAACCATCCTTTGTGAATTATTTGTTAACTTTTTCATTGCTCGTTAACAAAAGCACTCTGTTTCTCACGTGTCAAACTTTAGTCATGCCACTAAAACCGTGGAGTAGCCTCGAATTTAGGACACAAAGCGGGGTGAGCGGTAATATTAAATATTCTGATGAATGTCTATAACACCAATAAACTTGGATGATTGTGCCTACTGCAATAACATCCCGTTAACGTGATAAACAGGATACGGTTATGACTGAGATGGAAAATAAAGTGGTTTCATATGCAGTAGAAGAAGGCGTTGCTAAGCTGGTAATGCAAAGCGGGCCGGTAAATGCGTTGTCAAAAGCGCTCAGAATTGGGCTTATTGACGGTGTTGAACAGGCATTAAGCGACGACAGCGTCATGGCTATTGTTGTTACCTCTTCGCTACCCATTTTCTCCGGCGGAGCAGATATCAGTGAGTTTTCTGGTGGCGACCTTTCTCCTATGCTTCCAGAAGTGCTGGATAAAATTGAAAATGCCTCCAAGCCTGTTATCGCGGTTCTCCCTGGGCCTGCATTTGGCGGCGGTTTAGAAGTCGCATTGGCATGTCACCACCGTATTACTTTTGCAGATAACCAAGTGGGCTTACCTGAGGTTAATTTGGGTATTCTACCAGGCGCTGGCGGAACACAGCGTTTACCTCGCCTAGCGGATGTACAGACAGCGCTCACTATGATTGCTTCTGGAAAGCCAACTTCTGTCCTTAAATTACCAAAAGTATTCGATAAAATATCGGATAAACCAGAACACCTTCTAGACGATACGAAGCAATATTTAGCTTCTCTATCGCCAAGTAATGCTATTAAGCGTACTAGCGACATAGCGCTTGAAATGACAGATGAAGTTCAGGCTATATTCGACGCAGTCACGGCGCAAACAAAGAAAGCAGCACGAGGCTTTTTCGCACCGCTTAAATGTATTGAAGCGGTTCATGGTGCTTATACCTTAGCGTTTGAAGAAGGCTTGAAGCATGAAGGTCGCTTATTCATGGAGTGCATGAATACGCCGCAAGCACGAGCGCAGCAGCACTTCTTTTTTGCTGAACGCGCAGCCGGTCATGTGAGTGATTTTGATAAGTCTACCCCTGAAAGAACAATACAGAAGGTGGCTATTATCGGTGCAGGAACAATGGGCGGTGGCATTGCAATGAATTTTGCAAATGCTGGTATTCCTGTAACTATGCTCGAACTTAAAGAGGAAGCGCTAGAAAAAGGGTTAGCGTTAATACGTAAAAACTACGAAAACTCTGCAAAGAAAGGCAAACTAACACAAGAGCAAGTTGAAACCCGAATGGCGTTATTGTCGGGCACAACAAGCTACGATGATTTATCTGACGTTGACTTAGTTATTGAAGCCGTTTTTGAAAAAATGGAAGTGAAGAAAGCGGTGTTTTCTGAACTAGACCGAGTCTGTAAGGCTGGCGCAATATTAGCGTCAAATACATCAACGCTAGATATCGATGAAATTGCGACATCAACATCGCGCCCAGAAGATGTTATAGGTCTTCATTTCTTCTCACCTGCCAACGTTATGCGTTTACTTGAAGTAGTGAAGGCAGACAAGACGTCGGCTGAAGTAATCAAAACATGTATGAAGCTGGCCAAGCGCATTAAGAAAGTGGCTGTGCTGGTAGGCGTATGTTTTGGCTTCGTAGGTAACCGTATGATCGAGCCCTACGGCCGTGAAGCAAATCGCTTGTTACTAGAAGGCGCATCGCCAGAGCAAGTAGACAAAGTTCTGACTGACTTCGGCATGCCTATGGGACCCTTTACAATGGGTGACATGGCCGGTTTAGATATTGGTTATTATGTTCGCCAATCGCGCCAAGCGTTTATCTCTCATGACCCTGCTTATGGTGCAGTAGCGGATAGGCTTGTTGAGATGGGTCGAAATGGTCTTAAAACTGGCCGTGGTGCGTATAACTATGATGCGGGAAGTCGCGTTCCCATTCCAGACCCTGAAGTGCTAGATATTGCGCGAAAAGAGGCCGAGCGTCTTGGTGTTCCTCAGCGCACTGATATTAGCGATGAAGAAATAATGGTGCGTGTGTTGTATACCCTCATTAACGAGGGGGCGCACATTTTAGATGAAGGTATCGCGGCAAAATCGAGTGATATCGACGTAATTTACGTTTATGGCTACGGATTCCCTGTGTACCGCGGTGGTCCGATGCAGTATGCCGATGAAATCGGTCTAAGCACAATTCTCGAGAAATTAACTGCTTATCGAGATCAGCTTGGCGACTACGGTAAAATGTGGCTAGAACCAAGTGACCTACTCGTTAAGCTGGCGCAAGAAGGCGGCAGCTTCAAGAATTATAAAAAATAAGCCAAACATAAGGAAAGAATTGTATGCGTGATGCAGTAATTGTAAGTACCGCGAGATCTCCAATTGGTCGTGCCTATAAAGGCGCACTCAACAATTTACCCGCGCCTTCGTTAGGCGGACATGCTATTGAAAACGCTGTCGCACGTGCAGGTATTGACCCTTCAAGTGTTGATGACGTGATAATGGGCGCTGCACTTACACAAGGCAGTGGAAGTATGAACATCGGCCGTCTAGCCGGTCTTGCTGCAGGTTTACCTGTTACGGTTTCAGGAATGACTCTAGACCGACAGTGTAGCTCTGGTATGTACGCCATTGCTACGGCGGCTAACGCTATCCGTAGTGGCGACACCAATATTATGGTTGCCGGCGGTTTAGATTCTATCTCGTTAGTTCAAAACAAACATATGAATATGCACCGCGTTGTCGACCCTCAACTGGTTGCAAAGCACAAAGACATTTATATGCCGATGTTGCAAACCGCCGAAATAGTCGGTCAGCGTTACAATATCAATCGTGACGTACAAGATGAATATGGTTATCAAAGCCAGATGCGCACGGCAGCGGCGCAAGCGGCGGGTAAGTTTGACGATGAAATTGTACCTATCACGGCCACGCAAACCTTATTTAATAAAGAAACAGGTGAGACGTCTGAGCGTGAAGTTACACTTTCAAAAGACGAGGGTAATCGCCCTGAGACGACACTTGAAGGTTTACAGTCCCTTAAACCGGTAATAGAAGGTGGACGTATTACAGCGGGTAATGCAAGTCAATTATCAGACGGTGCAAGTGCGACTGTTATTATGGACGAAGCATCAGCAGCAAAAGGTAATGCGTCTCCTCTTGGTATCTATCGCGGTATTGCGGTAGCAGGTTGTGAACCTGACGAAATGGGCATAGGCCCTGTTTTTGCTATTCCAAAATTATTAAAACAACATGGGTTAACCATGGATGATATTGGTCTGTGGGAACTAAATGAAGCTTTTGCGGTTCAGGTATTGTACTGCCGAGATAAATTAGGTATCCCAGACGAATTATTAAACGTAAACGGTGGAGCCATTTCTATTGGTCATCCGTACGGCATGAGCGGTGCTCGCATGGTGGGCCATGCGCTCATCGAAGGTAAACGACGCGGTGCAAAATTTGTAGTTTGCACCATGTGTATCGGTGGCGGCATGGGCGCTGCTGGTTTATTCGAAGTTCTATAGGTATTTGGTATGGAAGGTTATAAAGCTCCACAACGCGACGCCATGTTTGTAACACATGAGCTATTAGATTTTCAGAAACATTATCAGGCACTTGGTTTTGATGAAGCATCTGAAGACCTGGTCTCTGCGATTTTTGCTGAAGCGGCAAAATTCTCGGAAAATACACTTGCTCCTATCAACCAATCGGGCGATGAAGAAGGGTGTAAGTGGGAAGATGGCGTGGTAACAACGCCCAAAGGTTTTAAAGAAGCCTATCAAACGTATGTTGAAGGTGGTTGGCCTAGCATGGCGCACCCAGAAGAGTTCGGTGGTCAAGACCTACCGTATTCATTGGCGTCTATCATCGCTGAATGGTTTTCAGGTGCAAACCACTCTTGGGCCATGTATCCAGGCTTAAGCCAAGGCTGTATGGAAACACTAAAAGCGCACGGTACTAAACAACAGCAAGATATGTTTTTGCCTAAGCTTATTAGTGGTGAGTGGACAGGCACAATGTGCCTAACTGAATCACACTGTGGTTCAGACTTAGGTATGCTTAAGTGCCGTGCAGAGCCGCAAGACGATGGCACCTATAGCCTAACTGGTACGAAGATTTTCATCTCTGCGGGTGAACACGACATGTCTGAAAATATCGTACATATTGTGCTTGCGCGTTTGCCAGATGCACCAGAAGGTACAAAAGGTATTTCATTGTTTGTCGTACCTAAGTTTAACGTGTCAGAAGCGGGTGAAAAGCTTGATAGAAACCCTGTGGCATGTGGCAGCATTGAACACAAGATGGGTATCAAGGCGAGTGCGACTTGCGTAATCAACTTTGACGGCGCTAAAGGCTATCTGATTGGGCCACCGAACCGTGGCTTAAATTGCATGTTTACGTTCATGAATACTGCACGTATCGGCACCGGCCTTGAAGGTTTGGCA
>Ga0102951_1000989_pt1 | contig 10535 bp, 10 predicted proteins | sample SalPonA_B_H2O_MG_FD_78507 | JGI IMG/M metagenome (GOLD analysis project Ga0102951, IMG submission 78507) | Water microbial communities from South San Francisco under conditions of wetland restoration - Salt Pond MetaG R2A_B_H2O_MG | ecosystem: Environmental > Aquatic > Non-marine Saline and...
AAAAGTGGGCCGATTAGATCTGTTTAACGCCCTTGAAAACCGCTCGCCTGTGGACTTCAAAACCTATGAGCTTTGGCATAATGAGCGCCTCACCGCTCCGCTTTCTCCAGAGAAGTCCGGATTTACGTTTACCGGATTACGTACGGAAGAGAACCAAGAATTCTTTAGAGACTATACCTTTACGGCTTAACTCATGAGTGACGGTACCATTGTAAACAAAGTAGCGGCAAGTCCGCTAATCACCTTTAATTTGGAAGATTTCCTTCCAAAGAAGGTGCATGCAATGGACCTGAGCCAATGGCTTGAGCAAGGCTTTATTCTGCGCGAAACGGAATTCAGGAATGCGCTTAAAAGCACTGACTTTTCGCTGTATGAAGGCTCCGTAATTCATCTTTATTGCAGTACAGAAGCCATACTACCGGCCTGGGCGCCCCTCTTAGTTGCCAGTAAATGCACTGAGGCTGGACTTACCTGCATCTGGTCAGAAAACGAAGAAGGATTCTATAGTGCATTCTATCGCGAGCGCATGACGATGCATGATTGGAAGGAATACACAGGAAAACCAGTTATCATCAAAGGATGCGGAGATAAACGCATTCCTAAAGATGCCTACGTACTGGCCACCCAGTACTTAAAACCCGTTGCGAAAAAAATCAGCTACGGAGAAGCGTGTTCAGCCGTTCCTCTAAAGTAATCTAGAGCGTAAAGCTCAATCCTACAGTTAACGGACGTGTCTGTGCCCACTCTGGCAACATGGCGCCTTCTACGACAATCGCGCTCAATCCATAATACACATACGCATTCACCGGACCCCTTCCCGCTTTTACATGTACACCATATCGTATCGGGTTAAAACCGGATATTTGGTAATATTTGACCTGGTATGCGTCGTCTTTATAGTAGGAATAAGCATCCGTGCGGTACCCGAACGTACCTCCTACATACAATCTGTTGTACCTGCCCTTTCTATTGGCTTTACCTCTGTAACGGAAGGCAACAGTCGCGTCCAAATATTCCGTCGCGAAACGGTTGGAAATGAAATCGCGCCCACTAAGATCGACGAGTGTTTGTGTACCGTCTTCCGCAACATCGATACGTACGTTTCCATGATAAAACTGTGCACTGTAGCCTACCCCATAAGCAATAGAGAAATGACTCAAACCAATGACATTATCGCGCATGAATTGAAACGATTGGCTGTTCGAACGAACGTTCGACTGAAAAGATGCTGGCGCATCGAGCACAGACAACAAACCTGTATTAAACGAAAAGCCCTCTCCCGGTTCAGGCAAGAAGGCAGTTTTCGATTGGCCATGTCCTAAAAGGCCCAACGCCAATAAAGCAAACAGTAGGTGGTACGTTTTTTTCATACTACCAAAATACAATTTACTTAGTCGTCTAAGTCGTCCGATTCGAAATCTTCGTCTTCTGAAGAAACGCTTTCTTCAAATTCCTCAAGGTCGAATGCTTCGAAGTTTTTAGTCAAAGTGCTACTCACTTTAATGAGGTACTTCGTGTCCTCCGTTTCCAAAGGAACGGCTTCAACTTTTTCGCCTTTCGCGTTTGTAAAGTATATGGTATCGTATTCGAAACCATCCGGGTACGCTTCGACCAATAGCGCCATTAGGTCTGGTGTCATGGACTTATAATCCTTGATCACGTTTTTCTTTGCCATCTCTTTTGATGATTAAGTGAGCACCTGGCCCACGCAAAAAACACAACTATAAACTAATCCATTGAAAATGAAAACGCTCAGGAGCGCATACCCTCACTGAAGGTGCCTTCATTTTACTTGCCCAATATCCAAGAAAAAATCAATGGTGCAACAATAGTTGCATCACTTTCCACAATAAATTTTGGAGTGTCTGCATCCAGCTTTCCCCAGGTGATTTTTTCGTTAGGAACGGCACCTGAATACGAACCGTAGCTTGTCGTCGAATCTGAAATTTGACAGAAGTACCCCCAGAACGGCGTATCCTCTAATTCCATATCCTGGTACAACATAGGCACCACACAGATTGGGAAATCGCCTGCAATACCACCACCGATTTGGAAAAATCCGATAGACGCCTCCTTCGAGGTTTGGGTATACCAACCTGCGAGCCACATCATGTATTCAATCCCGTTCTTTACCGTGCTTGCCTGAAGTTCTCCTTTGATGCAGTACGAAGCGAAAATATTCCCCATTGTACTGTCTTCCCAGCCTGGAACTACGATAGGAAGGTTGCGTTCTGCGGCAGCAATCATCCAACTGTGCTCTGGCGGAATTTCATAGTATTGTTCCAAGACTCCAGATAAAATCATCTTGTACATGTATTCGTGCGGAAAATAACGCTCACCTGCAGCCTCTGCTTTTTTCCAAATGTCCTCAATGTGACTCTGTAATCTGCGAAAAGCCTCTTCTTCCGGGATGCACGTATCCGTCACGCGATTCAAACCGCGGTCTAAAAGTGCACGTTCCTGCAGCGCAGTTAGGTCACGGTATTCCGGAACACGCTCGTAATGCGTATGTGCGACGAGATTCATTAAATCTTCCTCCAGGTTCGCCCCGGTACAGGAGATGATGTCCACTTTACCTTCGCGAATCATCTCCGCTAGAGAGATGCCCAATTCCGCCGTAGACATGGCGCCGGCAAGGGTCACCATCATTTTACCGCCAGCAGTTAAATGCGCCTCGTATCCTTTGGCGGCATCCACCATAGCTGCTGAATTAAAATGGCGGTAGTGCTGCGCCATAAACTGTGAAATTGGTCCCTTATTCATAACCCAAAGTATTTAACATATTAGCTGAACTTTGCTCATCAGCAAAAAGCTTCGAAGTAACATTTCCCTCTTCATCACGATCGACGACAACGTGCCTCGGTGCTGGCAGCAAACAGTGCTTCGTTCCGCCGTAGCCGGACAACGACTCCTGGTAGGCGCCTGTATTGAAGAACCCAATCATAAGGGGTTCCTCTTCTTGAGGACTCATTCGTGGTAGGAAGATCGCGTTCACGTGCTGTTCAGAGTTGTAATAATCGTCCGAATCGCACGTCAATCCACCTAGTAAAACGCGGTCGTACGGGCGGTTCCATTTGTTCAATGGGAACATAATGAAGCGCTTGTTGATGGCCCAACTGTCCGGCAACGTAGTCATGAACGAGCTGTCGATCATGTACCATAGCTCACGGTCGTTTTGTTGTTTTGCGCCGAGGATGCTGTAGAAATTCGCACCACTTTCACCCACTGTAAAAGAACCAAATTCACTGAAAATATTAGGCTCAGGCACATCGGCAAAATCACACATGGTTTTAATCTGAGAGATGATTTCCTCCGCCATGTATTCGTAGTCGTAATCCATGCCTAGACTCGTCTGGATTGGGAATCCGCCCCCAATATTCAGGCTATCGAGCGTTGGGCACAAACGCTTCAAGTCGATATATACGTTGACACATTTACGCAATTCATTCCAATAATATGCGGTATCCTTGATGCCGGTATTGATGAAGAAGTGCAGCATTTTGAGCTCCGCCATCTCATTCTCGGCAATTTTCGTTTTGTAAAAGTCTACGATATCCCGGTATCCGATGCCCAAACGCGAGGTGTAAAATTCGAATTTAGGTTCCTCTTCTGAAGCAATGCGAATGCCCACTTTTGCCTTTTCCGTCAATCTTGAAGTCAGTTCTTCCAACTCCTCCACGTGGTCAATCACATTAATGGTGTTCGTATGTCCACTATTGATGAGTCCGGCAATGTTATCGAGGTATGCTTTGGTTTTGTAGCCGTTACAAACGACGTACTGCTGGTCTTTTAATCGGCCAGCTTCCTTCATTTTTTTAATGATATTGATATCGAAAGCACTGGAGGTCTCCAAGTGTACCTCGTTCTCTAGAACCCGCTCCATCACAAAGCTGAAATGATTGCTCTTCGTGCAGTAGCAGTAGTGGTAATTTGCCTCGTAATCCACCTTTGCCATGGCCACATGGAACATGCGTCTGGCGCGTTGAATGTTCTCATCAATCTTGGGCAAATAGGTCATGCGCAAAGGCGTACCGTATTGCTTTACAATAGGCATTAGATCAAGGTCGTTCCACGCTAGCGTACCGTTTTCAGTCAGCTCAAATTCCTCCGCTGGCCAATCAAAGGTCTGCTCAACGAGGTCGATGTATTTGTTTTTCATTTCAGTAAAAAAGTGCGCAAATGTAATAGAAAAATGGAAGGAACAAAGTCTATTCTAATTATCTGATCGACTGAACTTTAGATTTCGTTATTCGAAAGAGACCATGGTGCTTAAAAATCCTTCTACACGCAATTCAAACGCATCACCACGTTCCACAGGGACCATGGGTCCTAAGGCCCCAGAGAGTAGCACCTCACCTTTCAATAGCGGTCGGCCCATTCTTGCCATCGTTTGCGCCAGCCATAAAGCGGCATTCAGGGGATCGCCCATACACGCCTTCCCATTGCCTTCGCTCGCTACAGCGCCGTTTTTAAGCAGCGTCATTTCGATCGTAGCGGTGGGTACCTCTGCCAACGGCTTTGCTTGTGCGCTTAGTACATAATGCGATCCCGAGGCATTGTCGGCTATGGTATCTGAAATCTTAATGTCCCATTTTTCTACTCGCGAACCTACAATTTCAATGGCCGGTCGAACGGCAATTATGGCAGATTTCAATGTTTCCATATCCACATCCGGATCACGCAAGTCTGCGCCCAATACGAAAGCCAATTCTCCTTCAACTTTCGGTTGCATCAACAATTCCACGGGAACAGGACCTTTACCGGTCATGTCCATGGTATTAAAGAGCACTCCGTAATCGGGTTGATCGACGCCGAGCTGGGCTTGAACTGCAGGACTCGTTAATCCAATCTTCTTACCCACAATTTGTTCACCTTCGGCCAATCGCAACGCCACAACTTTATCCTGTATGGCATATGCGGTCGGAATATCGTTGTTGATGGAATCGCGCAATGGCGCAATAGTGCGGCCGTTGCGCAATGCTTCAAACAAGTCCTGGGCATGTTGATCAATAGCAGACATAACTGAGAAATTACCCCCACAAGTTACACTATATTTGTAGTGAACCCGCAAACAGAAGACCATGCCGTTTTACCAAAAATCGGGGCGTATTCCGCACAAACGCCATACTACCTTCAGAAAATCGGACGGTAGCTTGTACCACGAAGAACTCTTCGGAACCATAGGATTCGACGGTATGTCAACCTTGCTTTACCACGAACATCCACCAACCATGGTTAAGGAAGTACTCCAAAGCACGGATGTTGCCCCCAAGATTGCCGTAGATAAAAACATGAAAGCCTATCGTTTAGAAGGCTTCAAGGTTGCTCCAAACGAAGATTATTTAACCTCCCGCGTACCGGTATTGACGAATGCAGATCTGACCATTTCACTGGCCGCACCTTCCGCTTCGATGGTGTCGTACTATTATAAAAATGCACAAAACGATGAATTGGTCTTCGTACACGAGGGCTCCGGTTCACTGCATACGCAAATGGGAAAGCTCGATTTTGGGCCCGGCGACTACCTGCTCATCCCCCGCGGAATGATTCAGCAGTTTCATTTCGACAGTACTGAAAACCGATTGTTTATTGTTGAAAGTGCTTCACCCATTTATACCCCGAAGCGCTACCGCAACTGGTTCGGCCAACTGCTCGAACACAGTCCCTATTGCGAGCGCGACCTGCGCACACCTGAGGCGGTAGCGCCTACAAATGCCTTAGGGGATTTTGACATCCGGGTGAAAAAACAAGACATGCTTCACCACTACATTTACGGTTCACACCCCTTCGATGTGGTTGGCTGGGACGGCTACAACTACCCTTATGCATTCAACATCAAAGATTTTGAACCTATAACCGGGCGTGTACACCAACCGCCACCAGTGCATCAAACCTTTGAGGCCAGCGCTTTTGTAGTGTGCTCCTTCGTACCCAGATTGTACGATTACCACCCAGAATCTATACCCGCGCCATACAACCACAGCAACATCGATTCTGATGAAGTGCTCTACTATGTGGACGGCGATTTTATGAGTCGCAACAACATCGGGCGCGGACAAATCACCCTTCATCCGGCAGGTATCCCGCATGGACCGCACCCGGGAACCTATGAAGGGTCCATAGGCAAAAAAGGCACCGAAGAATATGCCGTGATGGTAGATACTTTCAGGCCGTTGAAGCTCACTGAACAGGCATTGGCATTAGATGCAGGCGATTACCACAAGAGCTGGATGCATTAAGAAATACGGACCGCAAGTAGCGTGAACCCCTGCTTGTGGCTTAAAACCGCAGAACATGAAAAAAGAACCACAAACCGCCATGCTTGGTCATGGCTACCATGCTGCCGATTACCACGGCAGTATGAAGCAACCCATTTACCAAACCTCCACCTACGAGTTTCCCAACTCCCAAGCAGGTAAGGATTATTTCGCTTGGGCCACTGGAAAGGAAGAGATGCCGGACGGTGCAAAAATGGGAAACATCTACAGCCGACTTGGCTCTCCAAATACCCAGCTGCTCGAACAACGTTTGGCGGTTTTAGACGGAACGGAGGACGCACTCGTCTTTGCCAGTGGAATGGCGGTTATTTCAGCGACCATGTTGGAATTGGCCACCCCAAACACGGTATTTCTCTACACCGCGCCCGTTTACGGCGGTACGCACAGTTTTATTGACCATTACCTGCATAAATACGGAGTGATTAATCACGTTGTGGAACACCACAAAAGTGCGGAGGAAGTCGTGGCAGAGGTCAAAGCAGCCTATCCAGGACTGCAGGTGTGCGCATTTTTTACGGAGACCCCAGCAAATCCAACCATGGATCTGTATTCTGTAAAGAAAGCGCGTAAAATCGCAGACGCGCTTGGATCAGAGGAACACCCCGTGCCGGTCGTAGTAGACAACACCTATTTAGGCCCTACGATGAGTCGTCAGCACGAAAACGGTGCAGATATCGTAGTGTATTCTGTGACGAAGAATCTCGCAGGACACAGCGATGTAATAGCCGGTGCAGCAACTGGAAAAACGGCGTGGATCAATAGATTACGCGTCGCACGTACCTTTATTGGCGGAATATTAGGTCCGATGGACAGCTGGCTCATCTTACGCTCGCTTGAAACGTTCACCCTTCGCATCGCTGCCCAGCAAAAAACCACGCATGAAGTGGCTGCAGCGCTGGCCCAACATCCTGCGGTTAAAGAAGTGCGGTATTTAGGAAATCTTGAGCAATGGAGTCCGCAACAAGCCGCTTTTTTCGAAGACGAATACCAGGGCACGGGTTCCATGATTGCCTTGCACATTCATGGGGACGAGAGTGCCGCTTTCAAAGTACTGGATCATTTAAAGGTGTTCCGTCTTGGTGTAAGTTTAGGAAGTACAGAGAGCTTAGCGGAACACCCCTATTCTATGACCCACAGCAAAGTAGAAGACGCTGTAAAAGAAAAATTAGGGATTACAGAAGGACTCATTCGTTTGAGTATTGGTCTTGAAGCGACCTCGGACCTAATCGCAGATCTGAATCGGAGTTTAGATACGATCATTTAATACCTTTAACCTCACAAAGAACAACCCTATGAATACAGCTACTTTACCAAAGCAATACGAAGACGCTCAAGATTTCCTAGAGCTTTGGGGGACCGATTACGTTGAATTCTATGTAGGCAATGCAAAGCAAAGCGCCTACTACTTTAAAACGGCTTTTGGCTTTCAGGAAGTCGCTTATGCCGGTTTAGAGACGGGCGTAACCGACCGTACTTCATACGTGCTCCAACAAGATAAAATCAGATTGGTCATTACTTCGTCAATGGTAGAACATAGCGATATCAATCGCCATCTGAACGAGCACGGTGACGGTGTAAAGATCGTTGCGCTTTGGGTACCGGATGCTGCGAAAGCCTTCAAAGAGACAACTGCGCGCGGTGCCAAACCGTTCCAAGAACCGCAGGTTAGCGAAGATGAAAACGGTAAAGTGACCACTTCCGGGATTTATACCTACGGAGAAACCGTGCATCTGTTTGTGGAACGTAACGACTATAACGGGCCGTTCCTGCCAGGATATGTGGCACGTAGTCCCAAATACCAGCCTGAATCGGTAGGACTCAAATACATTGACCATATGGTGGGTAATGTGGATTGGGGCCAGATGAATACCTGGGTGAAGTTTTATGCTGAGGTAATGGGCTTTTCGCAAATCATCTCGTTTGACGACAACGATATATCTACGGAATACACGGCATTAATGTCGAAAGTAATGTCCAATGGAAACGGGCGCATCAAATTTCCTATCAACGAGCCGGCAGAAGGCAAGAAACGTTCGCAGATTGAGGAATATATCAACTTCTACAACGGAGCGGGTGTACAGCATCTAGCTTTGGCGACGGACAATATTATTTATACCATTCATGAACTGCGCGAGCGCGGGGTGGACTTTTTGGACGTTCCTGATTCCTATTACCTGGACCTTCAAGATCGCGTAGGTGCTATTGATGAGGATATCGAGGTGTTGAAGAAATACAAGATATTAGTGGACCGTGACGATGAAGGGTATTTGCTCCAATTGTTCACTAAACCACTGATGGACCGCCCTACAGTCTTTATTGAAATCATTCAGCGCAAAGGCGCGACAAGCTTTGGAAAAGGAAACTTCAAAGCGTTGTTTGAAGCCATAGAGCGCGAACAAGAGCACAGAGGAACCTTATAATAGAACCCTAATAATTACAGCACAGCATGATCGAAAATCAAGCAAACGATCCATCAAGAACCTCCTGGATTCCCGTTCCACAAAACAGTGATTTTCCCATTCAGAATTTGCCGTTCGGTGTGTTTATTCCTGAGGACGATATCATCACAACGGGAACGCGCATTGGAGATACAGCGATTGATTTAAGTGCCCTGCAGCAACTGGGTTACTTCAAAGGCATTGACTTGCCGGACGATGTGTTTTTGCAAGATACTTTGAACGATTTCATTGCACTGGGTCGTCCAACATGGCGCCGCATCAGAAACAGATTGGCGGAGCTTTTCGACGAAAACAACACCACGCTCAAAGCGAATGTCGCGCACCAAAATCAGGTACTGTTTCCTGTAGATCATGTACAAATGTTGATGCCGGTATTCGTTCAAGATTATACCGATTTCTATAGCTCCATCGAGCACGCAACCAACGTGGGCAAAATGTTCCGCGATCCGGAAAATGCGTTATTGCCCAACTGGAAACACATTCCCGTTGGCTACCACGGACGCAGCTCTTCTATTGTGATCAGCGGCGTGAACTTGCACCGTCCGAAGGGGCAGCGCATGGCGCCAGGGGCGGATGCACCGACTTTCGGTCCGTCTGTTCGTATGGATTTTGAATTGGAAATGGCCTTTATCACAGGAGAAGGAAAGCCCCTTGGCCATAGAATTAAGGCGGAAGAAGCGGACGAATACATCTTTGGGATGGTCGTCTTTAACGACTGGAGTGCGCGCGATATTCAAAAATGGGAATATGTGCCGCTAGGACCGTTCTTAGGGAAAAACTTTGGCTCAAGCATGAGTCCTTGGGTCGTGACCATGGATGCTTTGGAGCCGTTTAAAGTGGAAGGACCGAAGCAAGATCCTCCTGTATTGCCGTATTTGGAAACTGCTGGTAAGAACAATTACGATATTCATTTGGAAGTCGGTTTGACGCCCGAAGGCAAAACGGAATCGGTCATTTCAAGGTCCAATTACAAATACATGTATTGGAACCAGCGTCAACAATTGGCGCATCATACCGTCAATGGCTGTAACATCAATGCCGGCGATATGATGGCATCAGGGACAATCTCTGGACCAACAAAAGACAGCTATGGATCAATGCTAGAGCTCAGCTGGGCAGGAAAAGAGCCCATTACGTTAGATACGGGAGATGTTCGCACGTTCATTGAGGACGGCGATACGATCACTATGCGTGGCTGGTGTACAAACGGTACGACGAGAATTGGCTTTGGCGAGGTACGTACGAGGTTGCTACCGGCCATTGAAGATTAAGCGAACCAAGCCCGCTTCCTGAAAAGGTTGGGAGCTTTTTTATAACTTGGGTATACCCCTATTACAGCACTTATTATGTCAGAAAAACACACCTACATCTCCAAGGTGGTGGCCGGCGCCACTGAGGCCATTGCAGGATTAGAAGATGGGATGAATGTGATGTTTGGCGGATTCGGCCTTTGCGGTATTCCGGAGAACAGCATTACCGCCATCAAAGCCGCCGGGATTAAAGACATTACCTGTATTTCCAACAATGCAGGCGTGGACAACTTTGGTCTAGGGCTACTGCTTCAAACCAAACAGATTAAAAAAATGATTGCCTCTTACGTGGGCGAAAACGACGAATTCGAGCGGCAAATGCTGTCCGGCGAGCTAGAAGTCGATCTTATTCCTCAAGGAACGTTGGCAGAACGCTGTCGCGCTGCTGGAGCAGGGATTCCAGCTTTTTACACCCCTGCAGGCTACGGTACAGAAGTAGCAGAGGGAAAAGAGGTACGTGTGTTTGATGGCAAGCCGCATATTTTAGA
>Ga0102951_1000993_pt1 | contig 10496 bp, 10 predicted proteins | sample SalPonA_B_H2O_MG_FD_78507 | JGI IMG/M metagenome (GOLD analysis project Ga0102951, IMG submission 78507) | Water microbial communities from South San Francisco under conditions of wetland restoration - Salt Pond MetaG R2A_B_H2O_MG | ecosystem: Environmental > Aquatic > Non-marine Saline and...
ATTTGACTCGGTACTTTTCGGTATGTTGTATCTTAAAGCATTCCCGGTATTGACAACATCAAAGCGATATCGTCACCAATCGATACCTGATTCGAGCTGACCTTTCCCCGAAAAGCTAGACCATGACCTCGATGAGATTTCCATTTAACCTAAAGAGATGGAGATCTCGATATGAAGAAGCGTTACAGCGAAGAACAGATCATTAAAGCGATCAAAGAACACGAGGCAGGTGCCAAAGTAGACGATATTTGTCGGCAGTTGGGTATCTCTTCAGGCACGTTCTACAACTGGCGTAGCAAGTATGCTGGATTGGAAGTAAACGAAGCTAAGCGGTTACGTGAGCTGGAAGCCGAGAACAACAAGTTGAAGAAGCTTTTGGCTGAGAAGCTACTAGAAGTCGATGCCATGAAGGATGTGCTCTCAAAAAAGTGGTGAAGGCCACTCAGCGAAAGCAGGTGGTCATACATCTGATGCAAGACCATAAACTATCCGAACGAGCGGTTTGTCGATTGGCGGGTATTCGCCGATCAAGTTTTCGTTACAAGGCAGTGCCTCGCGATGATGCAGAGCTCAGGGCTCGGCTCAAAGAGTTAGCAGCGAAGCAGTCCGCATACGGGTATCTAATGCTTCACAGTCTCCTGAAAACCGAGGGCCTTGTAATAAACAAGAAGCGAACTTATCGGATATACACGGAGGAAGGGCTTCAGGTACGGACTAAGAAGCGTAAGAAGCTGACGCGACCAAGACAGCCGTTGGAGCTGCCGACTTCGGTGAACCAACGCTGGTCGATGGATTTTGTGTCTGATCAGCTTGCTGGTGGGCGACGCTTCCGAGTTTTGAATGTTGTTGATGACTACTCGCGAGAGATGGTTGGACAGCTCGTATCTATATCCATCAGCGGACGTCAGGTGTCACGCTTCCTATCTCAACTCTTTGAGCAACGAGGCAAGCCGAAGAAAATCATCTGTGACAACGGTACCGAGTTCACGAGCAAAGCCATGTTCTTCTGGAGCAAAGAAACTTCAGTGCAGCTTGGCTTTATTCAACCAGGCAAGCCAACTCAGAATGCATTCGTTGAGAGCTTGAACGGTAAATTCAGGAATGAGTGTCTGAATCAGCACTGGTTCCGCACTCTTGATGAAGCCAAATATGAGATAGACCAGTGGAGAGAGCACTACAACAAAGTACGTCCACACAGTGCTCTCGGATATGTGTCACCAGAAGAGTTCGCTAGGCAGGCAGCGTAACAAAAATCTCATCGAAGGATTGGTACAAACCGAGGGGAAAGGTCAGTCGAAGCAAACATCAATTGGGTACGGACGTTTACTGTTCAAAGCACTGAAAAGGGCTATGCTACTATAGTGAGCGTCGAATATTCTTATGTGTATAGCGGATCTACGAGAAAGATGCCCTTTGACGTAAATGTACTGTTAGCTAGAAAGGCGTATCGTGAAGCGTTGCTTATCTTTTCTTTTCAGTTTTCAGGGACACACTTCAAGGCGTGATTTTTGGATTGTAGTTCTAATTTTGTTGATCTGGGGCGACATTTTTAGTCGCCTTGTAGGGTTTATCCAACGGGATGAGCCAGTCACTCTTGCCTTGAGCGCAATCAATCTAATCAATTTTATCGGTGTCATTTGGATCGCACTTGCAGCGCAAACGAAGCGTCTGCGTAATTTAGGCAAGTCCAAATTTTGGCTACTTTTCAATTTAATACCCGTCATTGGTGTCTTAGTTATCGTGATTCTTTGTGGTTTTTGGCGCGGATCATCAACGACGTTTAACAAAGAAGGAAAACCTATATGAATACCTTAAAAGTTGTTATCTCAGTGATGGTGTCTACGATTCTGCTCAACGGCTGTGTAAGCCAGAAGGAGTCGATGATACAACAAGGCTATCCTCTCGCTTACGCGGATGGTTTCGATGATGGTTGTCACTCTGGTCGAAAGGCGGGTGGCAGCATACTTGATGACTTTAGAAAAGATGTGACAAGATTTTCATCCGATACGCAATATGCGCAGGGATGGTCAGACGGGTTTAGACAATGCGAAACAGAGCAGGAAGCCATTCAACGAAAGGTTAGGATCAGTCTTGAACAATTGAAATTGCAAGAGCTGCGCTCACAAGGAAATAATGCAAATACACTTCACCTCGATGGGATAGATACCAGTAATTTTAAATATTTGAAGTAAGCGGCTCGATTAAGACTCGTGCAACTACTGGTCGAAAAAGTTGAATGTGAAGGGGTTTTGGTGAGCAATTGATCGAGCGCGGCGTAACGAAGTAGTTGCAAACGATAGCGGCAACTACTTCCTAGGTGATTGAATAAAGCATCGCTTTCGTAGTCAGAGTAGCTGCTAAGAGAAAGTCGGTTGGTTTGATAGTTAACAACGAGCTAACCACAGTTGCAGATGATCTTTACTGTGCCGTTTACAAAAAAAAAGAGAGCGCCTTGCTCTCCTTTTATCACTGTTGAAAGCACTTAGTTGCTGAACACCACGGTGCGTTTTCCGTGAAGAAAAACGCGCTTTTGGATGTGGTAACGCACCGCATTAAACAGTGTAACGCGTTCAACATCCTGCCCTTTAGCCACTAGATCTTCTGGGTAGTGAGCGTGATCAACGGTCTGTATGCCCTGGGTAATGATAGGGCCTTCATCGAGGTCATTGTTAACGTAGTGCGCCGTCGCACCCACCATTTTAACACCTTTCTCCCATGCCTGATGGTAAGGTCGAGCGCCCTTAAAGCCGGGTAGTAAGCTGTGGTGAATATTGATCGCTTTGCCATCAAGATACGAACACATCTCGGGTGACAACACCTGCATGTAGCGCGCCAGTACAGCGAGATCGATTTCATAATCTTCGAGCAGGCGGATAATTTCAGCTTCCTGCTGGGGTTTGGTTTCAGGCGTTATTGGCAGATGGTAGTAGGGAATACCGTGCCACTGGGCCAGATGTTCAAGATCTGGATGATTAGAGATGATCACGGGCACTTCAATCGCTAACTGACCGGTGCGGTAACGATAAAGAAGGTCATTGAGACAGTGATCGAACTTGGACACTAAAATCGCAACACGTGGGCGATGATCTGGCGGCGTCAGCTCCCACTCCATCTGGAACTCTTGCGCACGGGCTGCGAACTGCTGGTTGAACAGCTCGATATTGCACTCTCCCGACTGAGGTCGAAACTCCACTCGGATGAAGAATCGGCCCGCAACGTTATCATCAAACGAGTGAATCTCGTCAACATAGTATCCATTCTCTGCCATGAAGCGGGTGGCAACATCGACTGTACCGAGCACACTTGGACAGCTGGCAGTGAAGATCCAGGAATCTGGTTTTTTCATAAGAATCTCTGGGTAAACGGGGCGTAGCCTGAAGCACAGACTCGCCCTCTATAAGTTTTAGGCTTCTACAACAAGTCCAAACTCTTGGCTGGCACTCTGAATCCAGAGCCAGAGGTAATCAGCAAAGCTGCGGCGAACCACCAGTTCGAACTCAGTCGCGCCCGTGCGACGAATGATTGCACCTGACTTGGCAAAAACGGTAGATACGACCTTGCCCACGGGGAACTCTGAGTCGTGCAGATCAACAGGGGTCGCCTTCTTCAACATATCAACGACTCTGTCGCCACTCAGTTTAAAGAGAGTCATGCCACCGCTACCGTTAACGAGAGAGTAGTGACCACTCATCTCAGCACGGAAACGACTCTCCAAGTCAAAGGATTGATCGTTCGGAACAGTAATCAGCCACTCATCAGGCGAAATCCAGCGCACGATTGTGCTACTTGATTCAACACTAGTGAGGGGCTTCAGCGGCAGCTCCACACCCAAAACACCTGCTGCAGCTGCTATCAGATCAGCATTTTTAGGATCACAGCGTAGCGTCAGATGACCTAGCAGCCCCATTTCGCGGAAGTGGACACCCCCGCTTTTTAGTCCTTTCTGCGCTACTGTGCCCAAATCGGCGTGATGCAGCGGTGATTCAGCACGCACGCCCGCAGCTGCGTCTGGCACCTGGTTCATGATTGCAACGTTTTTAGTGTCAGACATTTTGACGCTCCCCTTTAGGATCCAGGAAGATCGGACTACAAATCTCGGCTTCTACGACCCGACCGTCAGCCAGTGGGTAGTAAACCTTCTCACCCATGCGGTCTAAACCGCCTTTTACCAAGCCCATCGCGATACTGTGGCCAAGGTTGGCACTCCAGTAGCTCGACGTAATGTGACCCACCATAGGCATTGGGATTGGCGCTTTAGGGTCGAACACCCCTTGCGCGCCCTCTGGCAATACAACGCTTGGATCTGTGGTTTTAAGACCAACCAACTGCTTACGGTTATCACGCACACAGTCCTCGCGAGCCATACCGCGTTTGCCGATAAAGCTGAAGGGTTTCTGCTGTGATACTGCCCAGCCCATACCGAGATCGTAAGGGTGTACAGAGCCGTCGGTATCCTGACCGGCAATGATGAAGCCTTTCTCGGCACGCAGAATATGCATGGTCTCCGTGCCGTATGGCGTTAGGTTGTACTTGGCACCCTTCTCAAACAGTTTTTCCCACACATGCAGACCAAAGTTCGCCTGAACGTTGATCTCGAACGACAGCTCACCGGTGAACGAGATGCGGAAGACGCGCGCAGGAACACCCGCGACTTTCATCTCACGCCAGTCCATGTAACCAAAGTTCTCATTGGATACATCTGCATCGGTCAGCTCTTCCAGCAGTTTACGGCTGTTCGGACCAGAGATTGTCATAGTCGACCAGTGATCGGTGACCGTGTTGAAGTAGACCTCTAGCTCCGGCCACTCCGTCTGATGGTAGAGCTCTAGCCATTCATAGACACGTGCTGCACCACCGGACGTGGTTGTCATAATGAAGTGGTTTTCGCCCAGACAGGAGGTAACACCGTCGTCGAACACCATGCCATCTTCGCCACACATCAGACCGTAACGGCACTTGCCGACGGCCAGTTTGGCCCAGGCGTTGGTGTAGACTCGACCAAGGAATTCACGCGCGTCCTTACCCTGAATATCGATCTTACCCAAAGTCGATGCATCCAGAATACCGACGGACTCGCGGGTCGCTTTACACTCACGATCCAGTGACTGCTGCATCGTTTCGCCCGCCTTCGGGAAGTACCAGGGACGTTTCCACTGACCTACATCCTCAAACAAAGCACCATTTTCTACATGCCACTTGTGCATCGCCGTATAGCGTTTAGGATCGAAGAGCTCACCACGGTCTCGACCTACCAGCGCACCGAAAGTGACCGGAGTGTAGTTCGGACGGAAGATCGTAGTGCCTGTTTCAGGAATCGTACGCCCGGTCGCTTTGGCCGCGATCGCCATACCGGCGATGTTGCCCAGTTTGCCCTGATCAGTACCGAAGCCCAACGCGGTGTAACGCTTGACGTGCTCAATCGACTCAAAACCTTCACGACACGCCAGCTCGATACCCGCAGCAGTCACGTCGTTCTGATAGTCAACGAACTGCTTTGGCGCTTCAGATGTCTTCTTCACATGCGGAATATGGAACAGCGTCATCGCTGGATGTTCAACACGTTCTTGGGTTGTGGGCAACTCTATGATGGGTTGATCCATACCCAGTTCAGCGCACGCCTTGCGTCCTGCCTCAGCACCCTGTGCAAGCGCGCCAGCAGTCGTAAAGTCACCAGCAATCGCACCCGCTATCAACCGCTTCTCAACTGTCGGCCCAGGCAGGAAACCAGCCACCTTCTCATCCCACACCGGACGGCTTCCCGTGTGGCCAGCAAGGTGAATAACTGGACTCCAACCGCCGCTAGTGGCGACTGTATCTGCGCTCAGTTTTGTCACTGAGCCGTTTACGGCAGAACCGTCTGCACTTAGAGCCGCAATGCTGACGCCGGAAACGCGCTTGCTACCAGCGACATCAATAATGCCAGAGCCTTTGATTAACTGAATGCCGCGTTTGCTCGCCTCTGCTACCTGGGCACCCTGAGGGTTTTGACGGGTATCGACAATAGCAACAACCTTGCGACCCGCGTCCTGCCAGTCAAATGCGGTCTGATAGGCACCGTCATTGGTCGTCATTACGACCAGCTCGTTACCCGGTACGACGCCGTAGCGGTTGATGTAGGTCGATACTGCACTGGCGATCATACAGCCCGGTACGTCGTTGTTGCCGTAGACCAGTGGACGCTCGTGTGCACCAGTTGCCAGAACGACCCATTTTGCTCGCACACGGTGCAGTGTCTGACGCGCCTGACCTGCAGGTGCTTTATCAGCAATGTGATCAGTGTTGCGCTGATGAATCGTCAGAAAATTGTGATCGTGGTAGCCATTAACCGTAGAACGTGACAACAACATCACATCCTTCATACCCGCCAATTCAGCGGTTACATCAGCCACCCAGTGAGCAGCCTCTTCGCCATTCAGGGTCTCTCGAGTACCCAGCAGGCTGCCGCCAAACTCAGACTGCTCATCAGCCAGAATAACGCGTGCACCTGCGCGACCAGCAGTTAGCGCAGCCGCCAGACCTGCAGGGCCTGCGCCTACAACCAACACGTCACAGTGCTGGTTAATTTTTTCATAACTATCGGGGTCGTTCTCCAGCGGAGAGCTACCCAGACCCGCAGCCTTGCGGATAAATTTCTCATAGGTTTCCCACATCGACTGTGGGTACATAAAGGTCTTATAGTAAAAGCCGGGGGGCATCATTTTACCACCGACCTTACCCACGATACCCATCAGGTCATTATCGACGCTCGGCCAGCCATTGGTCGCACCCGACACCAGACCGTCAAACAACTCCTGCTGAGTTGCACGGACGTTGGGTACCTGTGTGGCTTCAGTCGCACCCAACTGCATGACCGCATTTGGTTCCTCTGCACCAGCCGCTACGATACCGCGGGGGCGGCTGTATTTAAAACTACGGCCGATCACATCGATACCGTTAGCCAACATCGCAGAGGCCAGCGTATCACCCTCAAAACCCTTGAACTGTTTACCGTTGTAGACAAAGCTCAGAGGCTTGCTACGATTGATGCGCCCACCAGTCTGGAGGCGGTTTTTCTGTGTCATGACTCCACTCCCTACTTGGCGCTGCCTGAATGAGCGACGACCGATGGTTTTTCACCTACCAGGTAGACCTCTTTAATTTCGTAGCTAACCGTATCGCGCGTAACATTGAAAAATTTGCGACAACCCGCAGCATGCACCCAAAGTTCATGGTGAAGACCGCGGGGATTCTTACGGAAGTAGAGGTACTCACCCCACTCCTTGTCTGAACAGGCATCGGGATCCAGAGGACGGGCAAGGTGCGCCTGTCCCTTTACGTGAAACTCTTCCTCTTCGCGGTACTCGCAGCAGTGAGGGCAGTAAATATGTAGCATTGCTTATTCCTCGTTAGTGAGCCACGCCAGCTGCGCCGTGTTCATCGACCAGGGCACCATTATGGAAACGGAACATCGAGAATGGCTTAGTCAGGGGATGCATCTCACCTTTTGCCAGTGACGCGGCAAAAACGTGTCCGGAACCCGGAGTCGCTTTAAAGCCACCCGTACCCCAACCGCAGTTGAAGTAGAGGTTCTTAACCGGCGTTTCACTGAGGATAGGACAGGCGTCAGGACAGGTATCAACGATACCTCCCCACTGACGATTCATTCTGACGCGACTAAAGATTGGGAAGAGCTCCACAATGGCCTGCAGCGTATGCTCAATCGTTGGGAATGAGCCGCGTTGGCCGTAGCCGTTGTAACCATCAATACCGGCACCGATTACCAGGTCGCCTTTATCCGACTGACTGACATAACCGTGCACGTGGTTAGACATCACAACGGTATCAAGGATCGGTTTTATTGGTTCAGAGACCAGTGCTTGCAGAGGGTGAGATTCTAGTGGAAGCTCAAAACCACCCATCTTTGCAACGACACTTGAGTTACCTGCGACAACCGCACCCACGCGGTCAGCCATGATGTCACCATAGCGATTGGTCTTAACACCAACGATGGTGCCATCTTCGATGATCAAATCCGTCACCTCAGTCTGCTGCAGCAGATCCACACCGTGCGCATCAGCACCCCGTGCATAACCCCATGCAACTGCATCATGACGCGCAACGCCGGCGCGTGGCTGCCAGGAGGCCCCCAGGACCGGATAGCGGGTATTAGCTGAGCAGTCCATGTGAGGCACTAACTCCTGTACCTGCTTAGTATCCAGTACTTCGCCATCAATACCGTTTAAGCGGTTTGCGTTCACACGACGCTGAATATCGCGCATATCCTGCAGAGTGTGACCCAAGTTGAGCACGCCACGCTGAGAGAACATCACGTTGTAATTAAGATCCTGCGACAGACCCTCCCAGAGCTTCATCGCATGCTCGTAGAGATGAGCCGCTTCGTCCCAGAGGTAGTTCGAACGCACAATAGTTGTGTTACGTGCGGTATTTCCACCACCCAGATAACCCTTCTCGATGACAGCAACATTTGTCACGCCAAACTCTTTAGCAAGATAGTAAGCGGTCGCTAAACCATGACCACCACCACCGATTACGATGACATCGTACTTTTTCTTTGGTGTTGGGTTGCGCCATGCGCGCTGCCAATTTTCGTGATGGCTGAGGCTGTGCTTAATAAGCCCAAAACCCGAATAGTGCTGCATCGTGTCAGCTCCCTCATCTATGCCCGGTGGCCCTAGCCAACGAGACTCAATCAATTATGCGTAGACAGGATACTCTGCACAGAGCGCCTTAACTTTGCTCTGAACGTCAGAAATTTTTGCTTCCAGCGCCTCCGGCTGATTGAGCACATCCAGAAGGTCCGCTATCCAGCCCGCCAACGTGCGACACTCCTCTTCGCCAAAACCACGCGTGGTAACAACCGGTGAACCGATGCGCAGACCCGAGGTCACAAAAGGTGACTGAGGATCATTCGGCACCGCATTTTTGTTTACGGTGATGTTTGCGCGTCCTAACGCGGCGTCCGCATCCTTTCCGGTTAGCCCCTGTTTAATCAGACTGAGCAGGAACAGGTGGTTGTCTGTCCCACCAGAAATCACGTCGTACCCGCGATCGATAAACACCTGCGCCATCGCCTGAGCGTTCTTTACCACCTGTTGCTGGTATGCTTTGAATTCAGGCAACAGCGCCTCTTGGAAGGCGACCGCTTTAGCCGCTATCACATGCATCAAAGGACCGCCCTGCCCGCCGGGAAATACGGCTGAATTCAGCTTCTTCTCCAGTTCGTTATCGCGCGCCAGAATCAGACCACCCCGCGGGCCACGAAGCGTTTTGTGGGTGGTTGTGGTAACCACATCAGCAAAAGGTACTGGGTTGGGGTAGACACCGGCCGCAACCAGACCGGCAACATGCGCCATATCGACGAACAGGTACGCGCCGACTTTGTCCGCGATCTCGCGGAAACGTACCCAATCGACGATACGTGAGTAAGCCGAGAAGCCCGCTACAATCATTTTTGGTTTGTGCTCGAGTGCCAACGCTTCAACCTGTGCGTAATCAATCTCACCTGTGGTTTCATCCAGACCATACTGCACAGCGTTATAGATCTTGCCCGAAAAGTTGACATGAGAACCGTGAGTCAGGTGTCCACCGTGCGCCAGACTCATCCCCAACACAGTGTCACCGGGGGCGCAGAGCGCTAGGTAGACGGCAGCGTTTGCCTGAGAACCCGAATGCGGTTGAACGTTAACGTACGCAGCACCGAATAGCTCTTTAGCGCGATCAATCGCCAGTTGTTCAACAATATCGACATACTCACAGCCCCCGTAATAGCGTTTCTCTGGGTAGCCTTCAGCGTATTTATTCGTCAGGACTGAGCCTTGCGCCTGCATTACCCGCGGACTGGTGTAATTTTCAGATGCGATCAGCTCAATATGTTCTTCCTGACGTCTATTCTCGTGCTCAATCGCACTCCACAAAACATCGTCGAACCCCTGAATTAGATCGTTTTTTTTGAACACTGCTATGCTCCCAAACCGCAATCACGGTTAGTCTTATTTATGATGGGAGTGATAATAGGGATTCTTTTTTCGCCACCTATGCACAGAAACGCCCCGCGAATTTCCATTTGCGACAGCTTGCGCTCGCCGAGTATGCGCATGGATTGGCGGCTCGGTGTTCAATTCTGAACTGGGGTGTTCACTGTCAGTCGATTAAACCGCACCGCCGTCAGTTAAAAGCGAGCGAATCGTTTTACCAATCCCGATCCCGACATATCCTGATTAAACACCAGCTCGGCAGATGCAGCAGAGCCTGTGCTGCCCAGATCACGCGGGTAGTTCTAAGGGTGTGCTCTTCACTGAAAGACCCTTCACTTTTTTGAGTCGTGGAAACGCCTACAAGCATCAATCTCAAAAAACCCAAAGCCAATGGCCTGAAGTTTGCCTAAAAAACTGAGAATTCAGCGAGGATGAGAAAGATGAAAAAAGAAGAAGCATGTCGCGATCTAGGCATACCTGGAGTCGCACGAATCAGACAGCAGATCCGTTTCAACGCGGGGC
>Ga0102951_1000994_pt1 | contig 10493 bp, 15 predicted proteins | sample SalPonA_B_H2O_MG_FD_78507 | JGI IMG/M metagenome (GOLD analysis project Ga0102951, IMG submission 78507) | Water microbial communities from South San Francisco under conditions of wetland restoration - Salt Pond MetaG R2A_B_H2O_MG | ecosystem: Environmental > Aquatic > Non-marine Saline and...
AGACCAATCGTGCCGCTCAATGGCGCCGGGTCTTGTATTGGGTACTCACGACGATCCAGAACGTGCAGCAGTGTCAGTGGGGCCTGGAGCTTTGCGCTGGCCCACGCGGCCGTGTCGCAAACTGCTTCTGAGCGTGCGCCAATTCCATCAATGCATGCAACTATCTTGGTCATCTCGGTCTCCCTAGTGTCCCATCAGCTCATCAATCGCTTCAGGTTTATCGTGTACCGCGAAGCGATCAACGATGGTAGCGCTCGCCTCGTTCATGCCAATAACTTCAACCTCAATCCCTTCGCGTCGAAATTTGAGGACAACTTTGTCGAGCGCACTGACGGCGGTGATATCCCAAAAGTGTGCGCGTGATAGGTCGATTACCACACGATCTAGGTCAGCCTTAAAGTCAAAGGCGGAGATGAACTTATCGCTCGAACTGAAGAACACTTGCCCAATAACATTGTAGGTTAGTTCGTTTTCGGCCGTGCTTTTTGTACCAATAAAGAGGAACTGGCCGATCTTATTGGCGAAGAAGAGGGCAGCGAGTAACACTCCAGCAAAAACGCCGTAGGCGAGGTTGTGCGTCGCGACAACCACAGCAACCGTAACTAGCATTACAACGTTGGTCGAAATTGGGTATTTGCGCATGTTAACAAGCGACTCCCAGCTGAAGGTGCCGATGGAGACCATAATCATGACGGCAACCAGAGCAGCCATGGGTATCTGCGAAACCCACTCATCCAGGAAGACTACGAGGATTAGCAGCACAACCCCTGCAATCAGTGTCGATAGGCGTGTGCGACCGCCAGACTTCACATTGATAACCGACTGGCCAATCATGGCACATCCAGCCATTCCGCCGAACAGACCGGCACCGATGTTAGCAAGCCCCTGACCTTTACACTCGCGGTTTTTGTCACTCGGGGTGTCGGTCAGTTCGTCGACGATGGTGGCTGTCATCAGGGATTCCAGCAGGCCAACCACCGCCAAGGGCAGAGAGTAGGGCAGTATGATCCATAGCGTCTCGAGATTCAGAGGCACTTCAGGCCAGAGGAAAATCGGTAGGTCATCTGGCAGCTCTCCCATGTCGCCGACCGTCCGAATGTCCAGTCCAAGCACCATAGCAACACCCGTTAGCACCAGGATGCAGACTAAGGGCGATGGAACCTTCGTCGTTAAAAGCGGGAAGGTGTAGATAATAAAAAGACCGGCAGCTGTCATGGCGTAGACATGCCAGGTGACGTCAATCAGCTCGGGTAACTGAGCCATGAAAATCAGAATAGCGAGCGCATTTACGAATCCAGTCACAACGGAGCGAGAGACAAAGCGCATCAGGGATCCAAGGCGTAAGTACCCGGCAATAATTTGGAAGACGCCGGTCAGCAAAGTCGCTGCGAGTAGATATTCCAGTCCATGCTCTTTCACCAGCGTTACCATCAAGAGCGCCATGGCTCCGGTTGCCGCAGAGATCATGCCGGGTCTACCACCGGCGAAAGCTGTGATAACCGCGATGCAAAACGACGCGTACAGACCGACCTTTGGGTCAACTCCTGCAATGATAGAGAAAGCGATAGCTTCTGGAATCAATGCGAGTGCGACGACCAAACCAGACAGAATGTCACCGCGTACGTTTGAGAACCAGTTGTAGTGAAGAGAAGGGGTCATAGAGCGAAGCCTTGGTTTAGCGCAGTAAAGCGCGCAATACTACCAGAAAAAGCGGCGAGAGACCTCTTCCGTCGTGTACTCTAGTTGCCCTTGGGCGGTATATAAGATTGAAACAGACTGATGTGGGTGTTGAAGCCACGCGATAGTTTGAGGGCCCGCATGTTGTTCATCGGCAACTCGCCACAAAGAATGGCACTAAATTCCTCAACGTCTAGCCCGCAAAGCGCAGCGGCTTCCTTCTCAGACATTCCCGTCGGGTTGAGGTAAAGTTCGCGAATCAGCGTGCCGGCGCCGGCATTTGGATCGAGTTGTAACATAGTTTTAGTAGCAGGATTAACTGAGTTATCTTATGAGTAGTGAATACATATACACCCTGACAGGGGTCGGAGTTCTTATTATCGTCGCTTTGGCGTTTGTGATCTACAAACAACTTGCCAAAGCAAACAGACAACGTAAAGAGCGCGAAGCAAGCCTGGCTCGCCATGCCGAAGAGGCTCATAAACACCGCTCTTATCTGCTTGAAAGTTCGAAGGCAATTGCCAACGCCATCCTCAATGACGACAAGATAACGCTGACTGAGGGCTGTATCAGACTCAAAGTGATGTTGGACAACATAAATCCTCAGCTACATCAGCACCCTCAGTACGGTGTGTTTGAGGAGGTCTATAATCGCACCTCTCATATCCCATTTCTCGCTGGCTGGCGTGAGCTCGACCGCAAACAGCAGCGTGCTTTTGAACGCGAAATGAGAGTTGTTGAATCTGAGTGTGAAAGCAGGATTCATCAAGCGGCCAAGGCACTGCTACAGGACCCAATTCTTAAGGCTCACTGATGGAGATCTTGCCGGTTTTCTTGGTGACCCTGCTTGTGTCCCTAGGGGTAGTGTTGGCGCTGACATTCGGTCGAGCACCTACCTATCGCCCCACGCGTGAGCAGATCGTATCTCTGCTTGAGGGGGTACTCGATGGTAGTGCCCGCCAGAGTCATTGGGACCTTTTCATCGGGATGCCGATTCAGCACGATGAGGCCTTAGAGGCGATAAGGGTTGAGTGTGTGACCCATCATGAGGGTTTAGATGGCGCTCCACCTGCGCGTGAAGGTTTGGATGGTTACATTTATGACCGAGCCGGACGTGAGAGAATAGCCGCGATTTTGCAGTCACTCCGTGCTGTAATAGAGAAGTCTCCAGTGACACGAGAGTTTTAATCAATGAACTACCCTGCGAGTAAATTGCCGAATCTGGGTTTAACCATCTTCTCGAAAATGTCAGCGCTGGCCGCTCAACGCGGCGCCATTAACCTGTCGCAAGGTTTTCCCGATTACCAGGGGCCAGAAGCTCTACTCGATTCCGTTGCACAGCAGGTGGCTGCGGGCTTCAATCAGTACGCGCCTATGCATGGAATGCCGCAATTGCGGGAGTTGATTGCTGAAAAAGTTAAGCGTCTCTACGGACGAGAACTAGATGCGGAGCGCGAGATTTGTGTAACCCCTGGAGCTACCGAGGCGCTCTTTAGCGCGATTTCTGCAACCGTATGGGCTGGCGACGAAGTGATTATCTTTGACCCGGCTTATGATAGTTACCGACCGGTGGTCGAATTGAACGGCGGGGTGGCTGTTTCGATTCCTTTGATGCCCCCGAGTTTCGCTATCGATTGGTCAGCTGTGCGCACCGCGATTACGCCGCGCACGCGCATGATTATTATCAATACGCCGCATAATCCGACCGGTCAGGTTTGGAGCGCGGCCGACCTGGACCAGCTTGAATTGGCGGTAAAGGGTACAGATATTCTGATTCTCGCTGATGAAGTTTACGAACATCTGGTCTTTGACGGTCTGCAGCATCAGAGTATCAATCTACGAAGTACCTTGGCTGAGCGCAGTTTTATCGTCTCCTCCTTTGGTAAGACCTACCATGTCACCGGCTGGCGAGTTGGCTACTGTGTAGCGCCTCCTGCGCTGATGGCAGAGCTTCAAAAAGTGCACCAGTACGTTACATTTAACACCCATACTCCACTTCAGTGTGCCATTGCTGATTTTATGCAACAGCAGCCGACATACCCGGCGACGCTGCCGGCCTTCTTCGAGCAAAAACGAGATAGGCTCAGAGATGGATTGGCTAATAGCCGTTTTAAGCTACTCAACTCATCCGGTACTTACTTTCAGTTGGTAGATTACAGTGCAATTAGCGACCTGCCCGACTATGAGTTTGTTATATGGCTGTTAGATGCCGCTGGAGTTGCTGCAATTCCTCTATCGCCCTTTTATGCGAACGGCCAACAAACTCAGTGCGTCAGACTCTGCTTTGCCAAGCAGAATGAAACGATTGACCGGGCGTTAGAGGGTCTCTGTCGCGTCTGATTTCTTGCTAAACCCTGTGTGAATCGCGCCAGTACAGAATGATCAATTTTCACTATCATTTTCACTGTCGGTTCAGTTTTCTTCGGCTAGAGTCTAGATAGTATAAAAGCGGTAAGTCGTTAGGGCAGCCATGACACAACTCAATGTAAAGACCATTCAAACGGATCTGATTTGGCAAGATGCAGCAGCCAATCAGCAAAGGTTTGAGCAGCTAGTCGAAGATGCGGCTGATGCCGATATCATCGTTTTACCCGAGATGTTCTTGACCGGCTTTACCATGCAGCCGGAGTCTCTCGCCGAAGCGCAGACCGGCGCACAGGTTAAATGGTTGCTCGATTTAGCTCAAAGGACTGACACGGCTCTGTGTGGCAGTTTGATCATCGAGTCTGAGGAGGGTTACCGCAACCGTTTTCTATTTGTAACGCCAGATGGGCGAATTACCCGCTACGATAAACGTCACCTTTTTCGAATGGGTAACGAGAATGAACATTACGCATCAGGCACAGAGCGGGTTGTTGTGCATTATCGCGGCTGGCGCATTCTTCCAATCATCTGCTATGACCTACGCTTCCCGGTTTGGTGCAGAAATCAGAACGACTATGACCTGCTACTCTGCGTCGCCAACTGGCCTGCGCCACGGCGACAGCATTGGCGTGTTCTTCTGCAGGCTCGAGCTGTTGAGAACCAGGCTTATGTTATTGGTGTCAACCGGATTGGACGTGACGGCAAGGGGCTGGAGTATGCGGGTGACTCCATGGTGGTGAGCTACAACGGGGATCTCCTAGTCGACTCAACTCCCAATGAGCCTTACGTTGGTAATGCCCACCTCAATCTTGATGAGTTAATGCAGTTTCGAGAGAACTTCCCGGCTTGGGCCGATGCTGACCAATTTGAGATCGCTCGCACATCCAAGCGAGTTGCGCCTCTTTATGATGAGGGTGAGAGCTGCAGTGCCCTGTAGATTTTAGCGCGCTCTGATTTTGCTACGAAATAGTGGCCTCTCTCGCCAACGCTCTCAGAGCGACCGAGCATCAATATACCCCCAGTGTTCAGTGCTTCGTGGAAATTTACTAGCACCTGACTTTGCGTCTGGGTTGAAAGGTAGATAAATACATTGCGGCACAAAATCAGATCAAACTGCCCAAGTGGTTCGTAACCCAGCAGGTTGTGCTGTTGGAATCTGACCGCAGTGTTTACCTCTTCACAGAGATCGACTGGCTGTGTCGCCTCGATCAATTTTTCGGGGAGAAATTCACTCGGTATCTTTGCTAGCTGTGCCAAGGTGAATTTGCCCTCTGTAGCGAGTTCGATAGCCTTGGGATTGAGGTCTGTACCGATCACCTCTGCTGTTAGATCGGGCTCAGAGCTACGGCGTAGCCGATCACAGATCAGTGCAACCGAATAGGCCTCTGCTCCTGTCGAGCACCCTGCGCTCCAAATACGCAAACTTTTAATTGGCTTTTGGCTCAGATACTCCTCAAGGTAGTGGTAAAGCTCGAGGAAGCTCTCTGTGTCGCGGAAGAAACTGGTCATACCGACGAAGAGATGTGCATAGAGAGCATCCAGTTCGACGCTATCAACTCTCAGCCTCTGCCCGTAGTCAGCTAGATCAAGGAGTCCCTGTCGGTGCATTCGCTGATCGATGCGATCGAGTAGAGAGGTCTCTTTGTAGAGGGAGAAATCGACGTTTTTATGGACCTCGAGTAAGTTCATTATCTGTCTGAACGCTTCCGAGTCAGCTGAGCCCCTTCGCTCGATACGCCGATTCATCCTGGGAATGGGTGTGTTGGCAGCAACCGCCAGTGAGCTGGGGTCATCGTATACCTCAATACTGAAGTGAGACGCGAGCTTTTCAGAGAGGAGAGGGTTTTGCTGTGCGATCTCAGCGGTTGTTAAAAGGCTCAGCTTAATATCAGTAAGGTATGAGGATTTAGCGAGCCGTTTGAGAAAGGTCTCGCCTAGAAGCAGAACTCTGCTGCGCTGAGGGAAATTTCTTTTTAGGTGGTTCAGAAGATTAGGCGCGCTGGCCGCGTTTGGATTCAGCCGATATATCTGTTCTGTCGCGTTTATGCCGTAATTTAAATCTGTGTTGAGCCAGTAAAGTTTGCCGGGGCTAAGGCTTATGCTGCGTTCGACATTTCTCAGGCTAAGCTCGCTGGCCTCGCGAATCCGCTGTTGAACCTCTTCGGCTAACGCCTGTGACAGGTTACAACACAAAAGCAATGCACCGTCGTATTCACTTCTGAATGTGCCGACTAGTTTGATTAAGTTCTCGACCTGATCCTCGTCAACGAGAAGAAGCGTGAGAGAGCGGGGACGGATACGGGGATCGCTGAGGACGCTATTTTCCATTGGTCGAGTTTCTTAGCGGTTGCATACACTCGACAAACGGTAGCATGCCTCCGCGTGGAACTCGTACTTTGAGCTGAACCAGAGATTCTAAATCCTCGGCGAATCCATCGGGGCGTTTGTCGGTAAATGGGTCTTTACTCGCAAAAAAAGTTTTCAACCGATTTGCTCGCAAGAAACCTAGCTGTGCACTTTGGACGAGATCGCAGATGTTCTGCGCCTGGAGCTCGGATCTCTCCCGGTCGGCTGTCTCATCGACCGTTGTCTCAATTACAAGAATCATGCTGGTTTCCTGTCCCACAGTTATATAGGTGCGCATGCGAATGCGATCGGGCAGGATATTCATGAAACGTGCCAGTTCCGGCCGCAGCTCGGTATCAAGTGCCAAATCCAGTCGATAGAGGCCAAAATCCAGATGGCTGACCGGAGTATCCGAGAGAATATAGAGGGTACGAGAGGAGTTATCTTGGCCCAGTGCCCAGCAATTGATACTCAGAAACAGCGCTAGTAGCAGTGATATAGGCTTCATCAATGCCTCGGAAACAGTTAATGTTACGGAATAAGGATATCACAATCTGTGCTGTCGAAATTTAGAGAGAGATACGCAATGAAACTATCGAATTTGCTAGGTCGATCTATTCTAGTAGCGGGGCTTTTTGCGGCGGGTTCTCTGGCCGCTATGAACCACTCGAGCCATGACGGTTCGATGCATGGGATGGATGGAAAGCACGCTGGAATGATGGGCAAAGAGACACCAGAGGATACACGCGAATTGGTGCTTTATCCCCGTCCTGTTTACGAGTCAACGTTGCGCAACATGCGTGAGCATCTGCGTGGTATTCACGAGGTCCAACGGTTAGTGGGAGAGGGTATGTACGCTGAAGCCGCCGCTGCAGCTGAGAAGGGCATGGGCATGGGTCATAACCATGGTGCCGAGGGTAACGCTAGCGAACACCAATTTATGCCAGCTGGGATGATGATGCTGGGCAGGGGTATGCATACTGCCGCAGCTGACCTAGCGACAGCGCTTCGAGACGCAGAAGTAACTGCTGACCTACAAGCGGTTTTCGCTGCAATGGGAAAAGTGACGGCAAACTGTGTCGCCTGTCATGACGCCTACCGTCTGCAACCTATGGAATAATCGAGATTGAGTCCAACACTCCTCGCCATCGTTGGGGCCTCTGGATCGGGGAAGACTACGGTGGCAAAGCGCTTACTCGCAGCGTTACAGCGAATGGATCTGCGCACTGATTTAATCAGTATGGACAGCTACTACAAAGCCATCGGTCATCCGCTCAACAACTACGACCGACCGGCGGCCTTTGATTTCGATTTGATGATCAACGATCTCAGCCGTCTCAAAGCGGGCGAGGCTATAGAGGTTCCAACCTATGACTTTGTAACGCACCGCCGGCAGGCTGAGGTTACCCGGGTGGATCCCGTCGATGTCGTGCTTGTCGAGGGGCTATTTCTTTACGCGCTGGAAGAGTTGCTCCATAACTTTGACGTCAGGGTTTATCTGGATGTCGACCCCGAGCTCTGTTTTCAACGTCGGTTTGAACGCGATCAGATCGAGCGAGGGCGTGAGCCTGAGGATATAAAGCGCCAATATTTCGATCAGGTCTTTCCGGGCTATCAGCAATATATAGAACCGTCGCGAGTTCATGCGACCCATGTTATTTCTGAATTGCCGAAGGACGAAATTGATTGGTTAAGATCAGTACTGAGGGCGGATGAAAGCCATTAGAACGGTGCAGAGATAGTTATTAAAGCCGATCAATGAGGTCAATCAGCGGTTGATTGACCTCATCGACATAGAGTTAGAAAGCTGTACCAGCTCTTAGACCGAGCTTTTTGAGAATAATAGCGAGCGGGCAGAAGCCGGTAAAACCCGTCTGAAAGAGATTCGCGCCGACAAACGCGGTGAACCACAGCCAGTTTACAGAGTGAAATAGGGGGCTTGCCTCAACACCGAGCGCGAGACTCAGCAGAATCATGAAACCAGCAAAAACAAAAACCGAGCGTTCAATAGACATCATGGGTCTCCTATGAGCATTTATTAGATTTCGCTATATTAGATAACTCTAAAATAAAGGTCAACGTTAGTATGTATCTATACCTTTCACTCCATTTGGTCCTTGGGCTTCTAGCTGGCGCCACACTGGCAGCTCTGCGTTGGGGACGCTCGGGTGATCAGCACTGTCCGCAAGCTTTGACACAAACACCGGTGGCTAAGATCAGTGCTGTCGCGGCGCTCATATTTTCGTTTTTAGCTTTGTGGGGAGATTACGTCTATCTAGGTCCGCAGATGGCAGTTTACGGCTTAGGAGTTCTGCTTCTGGGCCAGGTGCTGCAAGGCTTTCTGATCCACCGTAAGCTCGGCTACTACCTGACACTGTTAGGCTTGCCGCTCTTTATCGCTTGCGTGGGGGTGATCTCCAAGCTCTGGCTTTTGCTGGTTTAACTGTTACGGTACAGAGTTTTAATCAGGTGATAGCCAAAACGGGTTTTTACAGGCCCGTGAACCTTGTAAAGCGGTTGTTTGAAGACCACATCATCGAAAGGCTTAACCATCTCGCCGCGTTTGAATTCGCCTAAATCACCCCCCCGTTTTCCGGAGGGACAAATTGAGTGGCGCTTAGCAAGCTTGGCGAAGTCGCCACCCTTTTTCAGCTGTTCCAGAATAGACAGCGCTTCAGACTCAGTTTTCACAAGAATGTGTACTGCAGATGCAGTTGCCATAGTAATGCTCCTAAAACGCTGTGTGGTCGGACTTTAATCGCTTAAAGTTCGCCCTCTACGGTGGTTAAACCGTGAATCGTCCAATCCTGATAGCCGCCACGGTAGTAGTAGATCAGATTTGCAGGGTAGCCTTCTCTAATCATTGCACGGATGCCGTTGGGGCTTTGAGGGCAGGTGCTTGAGTTGCAGAAAGCGTAGACCTTAGTTGTTGCGCCATTGCAATTCCAGCCGTCGCCCGCCTTTTCGCAACCAAAAGCGTCCATGTTCAGGGCAACCTCAGTGTAGGGTATGTTAATTGATCCTGGGATAGTGCCAAGTTGCAGAACGTGATCTTGCTGGCGCATATCCACAATGAGGCTGTCAGCCCTGCCCATAGCCTCGATTAGATCGATTTCCCCGACAGGGGTTACACCTTCCGCAGGCACCATGGGCTGTAAATAACCTTTGATTATTGCCGGTGGAGTCTTAATGCGGGTAATGGTGAAGGGGCCATCTTCAAGCTGGACGGTGTACTCTCTCTTTTTATCCCAAAGCTGAATGTTTTCATCACTGGCATAAGCTGGCGTGAAAGTGCTAAGTGTGATGATGCCGGCAACGGCCGCGCTGATAAATATGTTCATCTTTTAAAAACCTTAACAGCACCGCCTGCTGACAAGGTAATGCTCTGTTATCCATCCAATTTAGGGCGCAAGGTGTCAGCATTTCGCCTAAGTGTCTCAGGTCGGTAGTATGCCGCTGTTTGTAGACCTTTCCAAATCGCCTTTAGCCTTAGATACCCTTGTAAGACTGAAGTAGCTATGCATTAAATGGGCTCGTTGACTAAATAATCAAAGTGAGTTTGCCGATGCTGAAGTCGTTTGTTGTATCACTCTTCCTGCTACCTACTCTCTCAGCCCAGGCTGATGAGCTTACAGCGCTTCAGTCCAATACGATAGCGGCTCAAATCGAGGCAAATCCATTCATCGCCAATCTTGTTCAACAAGGTCTGGTTAAGTGTGTTTACGCGGGAGATAGTGAGCAGGAGAGCGCCCAGTTTGTGGGGTGTATGAATAGCTTTGTTTTTACTCAAGTAGGGCGTTGGGGCATCTGTGCTAAACGTTTTCCAACTTTAGATGCGCGATCGCTAGAGCCGTGCATCCGGGATCAAGAGCGCGCTCAAAGGCTAGCGATCGCATCATTGGCTCAGGTTGATCCTGATAAATTCAACCGTTGCGCGGGTTTGTCTCTGTATGAGCCTGAGCACGAAGTAATCAGTGCATTTTATCTGGATCTCGGAAAAGAGATTATACAGACCGACTTCAAAACAAACGCAGCGAACAGTTTTGTACTCTCGCTGGGACCCTTCGATTCAGAGGTAATGCTCAGTTGCGTTGCGAATTAAAAGG
>Ga0102951_1000997_pt1 | contig 10487 bp, 15 predicted proteins | sample SalPonA_B_H2O_MG_FD_78507 | JGI IMG/M metagenome (GOLD analysis project Ga0102951, IMG submission 78507) | Water microbial communities from South San Francisco under conditions of wetland restoration - Salt Pond MetaG R2A_B_H2O_MG | ecosystem: Environmental > Aquatic > Non-marine Saline and...
ATCTTTACCCGCTTGCCCGACAAAGATGAAGCCGCACAACCGAGTTGTGATATGGCGCAGAGTCTTGCGCGACAAGCCTTTGGAGTTAATGCCAACATCGCGGGCATCGCGGTGAACCTGATCGCGCAACTGCTGATGGAGGGCGAACTGAGCTATCACGGCGTGTTGCTTGACCAGCGTTCAGGTTTCACCTCACCCATTCAAGTGAACAAAGAGGTGTGGAAATCGTTTGGATTTACGGGGGAGGCGACTGAACCAGCCGTCTAACTTTGGTCAGTTGAGAGATACTGGACGTAGAAATAAGTGCCACTCAAACGAACTGTTGGGTGGCCGCTAACACACTAGAGGTGCTGAGTATGAGCTTCCAAACATCACATTTCTGCATTAGCGATTGCCGTCTGGGCTGGAAAGTCACCGATCTTCGTTGCCCTGAATCTGTCCACTTTTTTGCGACATGCGAAGAAGCGGTGAATTGGGCAGAGCACCACTGAGCTGGCCTGCAAGTTGCATTGATTAGCCAGAACAGAAGCAATTTTCGATAAGGCATATCGATGTGGTCATTAATTCCGTGGCTCGCCCCTCCAATCGCCTACATCCTGATGGCAGGACTGGCGCCGCCGTTCTGGCAACCTGAACGCAAGCGTGAACAGTGGGAAATCAACCTACGCTACGGCGCGTGCGCCTTCGGCACTCTGACACTCGGCTATCTGACAATTGAGGGAACACCCTATTGGTGGACCTCGACGCTCGTGTGTATCAGCGCACTCATTCTGATTGATATGGGGTTCGAGCAGCATTATCGGGCTTGGGTCGCAGAGCATGGTGCTCACTCACCCGCGTTTCGAGTTCTGTTCAAGCTGATACGCGGCACGCTCTACCTACCGGTGGTAATGGCAGGAGAAGCAGCATACAACGTGGTGGGGTTAGCCGTACTCGCTGCGCAAGACCAAGCATCCCCACCTCTTGAACCGTTTCCTCATGATCCGGAAGAAGATGACTGGTACTGGCACTGGTGGTGACTTTTGGCCGGCTTCATTACCACAGACGAAATTTTAATAAAGGAAGATAGATGCAGACGCTACTCTCGACGCTGACCGAATGGCAAAACGATCCTGATTTTTGCGGACTGTGGATCGTCCCCGACCCGAAGAAATCGAAGCGCCCATATGCGGTGAAGTCGTTGGACTTCAATACCGCCTCTCACCAGTTCCAGCTGGTATTCAAAGCGAACAACACACGGCACATGGCTGTTGTACCGGACTCAGGGTTGCAGAAGTTGTTTGATACTCACTTGGTCGCATCGCTCGAAAATGGCCACGAGGTCGTCATCTTGAACGGTCAGTACTACCCGCAATTGCCTAAGCCTGCGCTGTTAAAACGCAACCCAATTGCGCCAGCCATTAAAGGGCAAGTGCACTAAACGGGGATTCATGAGCTATGAAGTAGGGTAAATTTTTCATCGTAAAGATCGATCAGCATTGTTCTTTATCCTCATATGCAGCAGCAGGTTGAAACTCCTTGATATGCCTGTGTCGCCATGAAAGAATCTTCGAGCTGTAATGGAGAACGACCACTCCGCCAACCTAACCAATAGAGGGTCTTTCTCATGTACATTTATGCCGCCGTCACGCCTTCCAAAACAGTTTTCTGTCAGTCCGAAGAGTTAGCCCAGGAGTTCATCGACCGGTACGAAGAGGAGTTCTGTGACGTTCGCGACGACCCTAAACTCTGCCGAGTCGAGCGTCATTGGTTATGCACGTCGATCCGGCAAGTGTTAGACCAGCACTTCGATACACCGAGCTAGTCAGCCGTAGGTATAACGCCAACAACTCGCCATTGTATCCCTTAGAAATCGTACTTTTTGAAGAGCGGTGACGCTGGGTACAGTCGATCCAGCTCGAAGGTTTCAATAGCAGCGGGGGAGACCGTTTCGATCTCAACCGCGATAAAGTCCAAGAAAGGCTGGGCGAAATTGGTTGTTTCAACGAGTCGGACGTATTCCTCGAGTTGACTGATAATGACATCAGCGGTGTGCCGTATCCCGATCGCAGAATTCTGATCATCACATACGAACTGACCTTTCTGAACCAAGGCTGCAGTTTCAATCAGTTTCTTCTCGTCCGGTGTAAATTTTTCCATAAGGTCATAGTCGGCCTTTTTATTGAATAGCCAACCAATCGGCCAGGTCACTATCAGCAACACAAGCGCAACAGGCATCAGAATCGCTTTGAGCAGGACGCGAATTAGACTCATTACAAACTCCCTAGCGGCTAGATCCGCATCAAATCGTTAAATATAGCGAGTAGCATGACCGCCCCTAAGAGGCCCATGCCCACGCGTGCGGCGTAGTGTTGAAACTCGGCACTGAGCGGTTTACCGCGCAGTACTTCATAGATGTAGTAAGTCAGGTGGCCACCGTCGAGCACCGGAATCGGGAGGAGGTTCAGGACACCTAAGCTCACACTCAGGTAGGCCAAGAACGTGATAAAGGATTCCATCCCAGATGCCGCAGACTGACCCGCGACCTTGGCTATCGTTATCGGACCGCTGAGGTTATCGAGCGAGATCAGCCCCAGAATAATTTTCTTAATGGCGGAGAGGGTGAGCATCGACATATCCCACATCCGCTCAACACCGCTAATCAAAGCGTCCACCGGTGCTTTCTTCACCTCAACTAGGTGATCTTCTGGCCACTCGACAGTGTTCAGACCAACACCCAGAAGACCGACGCCCGTATCTGGGTGCAACGTTGGGGCCACTGAGACATCGGTGCGTACGCCTTCACGCTCAACAACCAGCGAGAGTTCCCGATCCGCGTTGGATTGAATCCACTGGGCGAGCTGATCCCAGTTTTGGATAGCTTCACCGTTGACGCTCAGTACACGATCACCTTCCAGCAGACCCGCATTAGCCGCTGCAGAACCTGATTGCACAGGCCCCAGAACAGGTTCGAGCGTAGGACGCCACGGTGCGATACCGAAGGCGCGAATCGGTGACACGCTGTCGATATCCACGCTCCACTGTGTCAGGTCCGCAGAGTGGCGCGTCTGAACACCGTCAACCTCAGTAGTGAGCGTGATCATGCCTGTGTCACCAACGCGAGCTGCGAGGGCAAGGTTAACGTCCGGCCAGGACACAACAGGCTCACCATCAATAGCGGTCAGCACACCGTTCACCGGTAGCGCGGCCTGCTCAGCGAGCGAGCCTTGTGAGATAGCACCAATGGTCGGCTTGATCACGGTCTGCCCCCAGCCAAACAGAAAGGCATAGGCGGCCGCCGCAAAAATCAGGTTTACAGCCGGGCCCGCGAACACAATCGCCATGCGTTGCCAGACACTCTTGTTGTTGAACGCGTTTTGACGCTCGGACGGCTCGACAGGCCCTTCGTTCTCATCCAAAAAGGTGACATAGCCGCCCAATGGAATGGCGGAGATCATGTACTGCACACCGTCTTTCCCCGTGCGACTCCAGATCGGCTTGCCAAACCCCACTGAGAACTTCTTAACGGTCACTCCGCACAGGCGAGCCACATAAAAATGCCCCCACTCATGAATGGTCACCAGAATTCCCAATGTAATTAACAGTGCCAAGAGCGTTTGCAATACCTGCACATCTCATCCTCTTTCGAGCGTCTAAGTTTTGATTTCGAGTGCACCCTGTAAGTAACACCCCACAACGAAGGAGCCGGTCATGCTGACCATCGAATCCAACGGCTACGAGATTTTTCGTATCGGTACCCTGTTCTTAGTTTCCGATACCCGAAACCGCGCGCATCGCCTGACCTTTACCGATCGTAAAGCCGCGTTGGAGTACACCTATGCCGCAAACTTAACCTTAGTCTTTGATAGCGAGGCTGACACGAAAGAATAGGGCAGAGGTTATGCCCCATTTTTGGAGGGCATACCGAACACGCTGTTCTAGGCTCAAAGTAAGCTATTAAAGAGGTGTACCTATGTCCGGTATGGCGCATTTTATTATTCAGCATTGGCCTTGGTTCCTGCTTGGGGCAGGAGTCGTCATTTTGCTGGCATCGTTCTTCATCAAATCAAAACCCGCGCCCAAGCCCAGTGCGCCGACCGTTGATCTCGACTCTATTACAGACCCAGCAAAGCGTGCGGCTGCCGAGGAGGAAGAGCGTCTCAAAAAGCAGATCGAGGCTGAGCAAGCTGCCGAGCGTGAACGGTTCCGCCAGCAAGAGCAGAAACGCTTAACGCGTGAGCGCCAGGAGCAGAAGGAACGCCAGCGTTTAGAGCGCGAGAAACAACAGCGCTACGAGCGCGAGCGACGTCACCGACACAATATCGACCGTCAGAACGATCATCGAGCAGAAGAGCATCGACGCCAGCAGGAGATGATTCGACTCGAAGAGGAGCGCAGGCTCGAAGACATGCGCAGAGAAGAAGAACTGCGTCTCGAGCGACAACGCGCTAACTGGTGAGGATTTCAAAAGTGCCAACCGATAGTTGCTGGGGCTGCAATCGCCCATTCAGAGCGGGTGAGCAAGCGCGCGCACCCCGCCAGAGTTCAGCGACCCGAAAGCGAGAATACGGTGTCGACCGAGAGCTGTGTGTATCGTGCATGGAACTGCTCAGGATGTACACCGCAGCCGAAGCCTCCGGTTTTACCCTGTCACACCCGCCGCGCCAGAAAACAGATTAAGTCTAAATGGGAGGCTTAGTTGGTAAGAGTTTTGCATCACATACGCAAATAGTTAGGAGCCGAGCATGAATACAAAGATTCCTGAGAACATCACCCCTAAAGGTCAGGCAGCACTCCAGTCCATGCAGGACTATATGGATGCAGAAGCTGCAAAACAGCGGGCATGCGATGTGGCCGATAACGCCTATTCTGATTCTGAACTCCTGTGGGGTCTAGAAGAGCACATTGACTGGACGCAACCCGGATTCTTCTCGCGTATCGAGCGCGTGACCCAATGGAGCAGCCGTAAGCGCCAACAATTTTTAGCACTCGTCAGCGCCTACGATCAAGCCTATGACCGGATGGCGAACAGAGCTAAGCAGGAGGTGATCGGAGATCAACACGTCAGCGCAGACAAGCTATTCAAAGTGTTCGAAGAAACCTACGAGCAAAAGCGCAAAGCACGCATACAGGGCGACCTATCCGATGCAGAACTCAGCCAATGGAATTCGGCGCACGTCATGCTCGTCACACTCTTTGCCAACAGAACTGTGTTTATTGATGATGAGGTCGAGCGCGGAAAAAAAGCGCAGTGGTTTGATTGCTCGCCAGATTTTCAATTCCTGCGCACCCTCAATACAAAATTTGATCTGGGAATTCCGCACAAGGCGATCCTCAACTATAAGTCTGCGGTCGACTTCTATTCCCGAGACACTCTCCACAGCTGGCACCTTATCGGCTACTTCATTAAACGCGCTGAGTACTCATTAACAAGCATTGCATTGGCAGATGGACTATCCCGAATAATCGTGTGGCTTAACGAGCTTGATCGAGCGCTCACAGAAGAGGAGATAGAAACGCTATCGCTGTTCGGCGCGTTCTTGAATACAGCGTATCAAAGTCCGTTCGCGTCACTGGTGCTGCATGGACGGATCGCCCAGCTCACCCCAACCTACACACTGCCACCGGTGGCACTCCTGCGTACTCTGTTCTGGAATGCTTTTGAGAGTAATGAGGGTCAATTTATCCAACATCTCTCCGACTCCGTGATTAATGAGATTACTGGCGACTCGACGGCATTTGAGCTGGCGCTGCTGTATCGACAGTTCGCCACACAGTTTAATCGCAGCGCACTCGACCTCGCTGTGTCGAAAGTGGAATTTGAAGCACCGTCATCACAAGTGAAGCTCACATTTGACGGCAATGGAGTGGTGACTGAGAACGTCGAAGACATGCTCAAGGAGTATGCCTCGTGGTTGAACATTACCATCGACGGTGAGCGAAAAGACTTAAGAGCCCTAGAGCAACGCTTGAACGGCAGCGAGGTGGTCGATGACCCGAGTGCGATTATCGAAGAACTGACAGATTTTCAATCACTCTACCTGGCGATCTTGGAGCGCGACCTGCTTGCGTGGCCTGAGCTGATCGAGTGCGTGCGAGAGGATCTTACCCGCGGATTCACTGACTTCGCAGATATGATGGAGGCAAGCGTAGACGCAAAGAGCCATATCGCCGATCTCAAAGCACAAGCTGCTGAAGCGCTGGAAGCTGGCGACTTTGATCGCGTTGCCGAACTCAGTCAGCAGGCGAGTGCCGCCGCCAGTGAAAATCCAGACGCTACGAAAGAGGCTGTGGCAGCCGTCTTTGCCGTTATCCCAGCGATGCTTGAGAGCCTGATTAAACTGGATGACAAACTCAAGCGACTTGAGCCTCAGGTCATCAAGGATACGGCCGAGTCTGAAGACTTGCGCGAGCAACTTTCACAGTCCCGAGCAGACGCAAAAGATTTAACCGATAAGCTCGAACGCACACTGGCTGAAAACGACAAGTTAGAGCGCCAGCTTGCATATGCTTCTGCTCAAGAGCATCACCAGCCTGTTCAGATCGATACGCTTACGTCAGCTGACCTGTTACAAGCAGTGGTCTCCGGCACCTATACACTCGAAGACGCGCTAATGTTCGCAGCAAGCTCATGTCCGGGCCTGCAAATCCTTCCGTCCGCGCTGGAATCAGCGAAGGAATCAAGTTACGTGCATACCGACAAGCTGCTCAGCGCGTTGCTCAGTCTCGGGGGTAAATATCTCGAATCCATCAAATCCGGCACACCCGCGCTGGAAGCGGCAAAAGCCTGCGGCCTCGGTGGTGTCTATGCCGCGCAGGAGTCGAAAACGGTTAAATCGGACGAGCGCTTGCGCAAAGCGCGTGAGTTCACGGTCGATGGCAAGACAGAGCTGTTTAAGGAACACCTAACACTCGGCGGTGGCGGCAAAGACCCGCGTTATGTTCTGCAGGTCCACTTCAAGGTGATCGGTGACAAGCTGTACATCGGTCGGGCGGGTGAGCACCTTGATACGGCGAGCATCAGTTGAGGAGCAGCCCAATGAAAAACTTCTTTTTTAAACTGCCGTTTTTTCTAGTAGGTACCTACTTCATTGGCAGCTTCATTTTTACGCCTTCTAAAGGCGACTGGGACGAGTGGCGACCGAGTAATATGCTCTCCCAAGATTTTCCGAACCTGGCTACGTGCAGCAGCTGGGGACGAACGCATGCCAGCGGTGGTTTTATCAAAAACTATGAGCAATCAAAGGGCTATGATTGGGTTGGTAACGCGGCTACAACGGGCGCACACATCAGCTGCAGAAAGGTGGATTGGTATTGGGTCGGTCGCGCCCAAGAGATGAAACGAATCGATCAGGATGACCCTCAATTTCAGCCCGTTGTTTACGTACCCGATAACAGCCCTCGCGACTTGAGCTGGGTCGAGAATCGAGAAACAGAATACACCGGTACCACCGACGGTCCTTACCAAGCGCTTCTCAACGAACGGCGTCTGGATATCGCGCTCGAGTCTTCCTTCTTCACCAACAAACACGCGATTGAGCCCCTGACGGATGCGATCACGATTTTGAGCCGCGACAGTCTGTTTACCAGCTCGTGCAACTCATTGACCGACTTCTTCGTGATCAACGAAGCAAAGCGCGAGTACAAGGTTGCATGCAACCAGGATACCCGTAGCTTCTTCATTCGCTTCGATGACTCCAGACCCATTATCGACATACAGGGGTGAGTTCATGCGTGGCAATATTAAGTTCCACTCCGAGGAAACAGGATTAGGGTTCATTTTTGCAACTTAAAGCCTCCATTTGTTCCCCTGCCCAGAAGCTCTGAACCGTGCAGAGCGAAAACTTGCGTGATTTAAAATCTGTGGAGAATAGGTAATCGGTTATATCATTTGGAGACCGATCACCATGAAACATCATCCTCTCAACACCCGCCTGCAGGCGGATTTTCTGGCCAGCTTCTCGCACTTTGAGGGAGGCTCTAACATCAAGATCCAACAGAGCTGCTTCTGGTTTTGCCCCGTCTTGCGCTGCTGGATTATTCAGAACCAAACATCGAGCCCAGCCGACGATAACTGGGAACGTTCGCCCTTGGCGCTGGCCTACACCGCAGCTCAGGCTCAGCGCGCTATCAATGATGAGCAGATCTATGCGCAGTTTATGGACATGAACTCAGCGGAGGTCAACTCATGAAGGACTTTAAAACGATGATCATCGCGCCACCCGGCCACGAGCAATTTGAGCTGATCGCCCATGAAATCGCTTATTTAGCTAAGCCCGACTGCTACAGCTTCCCTGACTGGGATATCCGGGTCGTCGAGGAGCAGGAAACAGGAACGTTTTGGATTCTCCGCTACTTTTGGGAGTTTGACGATTACAACAAACCACCGCGCCTACATCGGATGGCGATTGAGCACTATGAGACGTTGTTTCAGTTGTGTCGAGCAACACGACGTCACCCGATTGTGATGGACGCCCTTCACGAACAGGGCTATATCAGGCGCCGTAAACTCTCGGAAGCTCTTAACCGCGGACCCCGCCTAAGTTAAGAATCTCATGGGAAGCTGAAGCTCTAAACACAAAGAGGGCTTCAGCAACATGGCTATCATCCTAAAACGCACCCCCGAGGGCGCAGCCTGGCTGCGAGAACACAAGTGGCAGTGGAAGGCGAGCACCATTCGCTCGACCGTGTATTTGACGTGGAGTTCCGCGGATGGGTGGGTAGACCACTTCGGTAATCGCCATGTCGAAGTCGGACGTGAGGTGTGGCATCACGGTGCAACCATCGTGCTAGCCGACCAAGCGCAATTGGCCGAGTGGGTCAGCCAACTCAGTCAGCCGGTCAGACGAGGCAATCCGCGCCTGCCTGCGCGAATGCTCGAAGCACTCGAGGTCGACCCAGCACTGCACGCACGCTGGCGCGAAATACTGAGGTCGGCGGCATGAGTTATGCGTCGCCCATATTGATACTGCCTTGCAGCGGACCCAAGCTCACAGGGCCTCAGCTTGCTATCGACAAGTACACCGGTACAAGCGTGTGGGGATTGCTACGATCCAGCGCGGATTGGGAGCGTCTAAAATACGCCGCGAGCATCTATATCGTCTCCGCTGAACACGGCCTTTTGCGCTGGTGCGATACCGTTGATGACTATGACACTGCCATGACACCGCAACGAGCTGACTATTTGCGCGCTAGGCCAGGTGCATCACGGCATTTTCGAATGCACTGCATGCCACTACCGACGCGCACGCCAATCTACGTCGCCCTCCCCAAGTCTTATCGAGAAGTTGTGTTGCACTGGGCTGGCGGCTTCAAAGGTCATCCAAACGTGCATTGCTACCCTGCTGGCGCGGGCATCGGGGTTCAACGCCGGTATCTAAAGCGCTGGATGCAAGAGATCGTAAGTCTCTAGCTTGGCACAAGCATCGCAAGTTGATCACACCAACAACAATAAGAGGGCACACGATGACTCTAGCAATTCCAGCGCGAAGCACACGCCGCCGCCTGAGCGATTCAGATTACAAGTATCAACACATGGCATTTGCATCGGCATGGTCAACCTTCCAGCTTGAGTTCCAGATAAAGGAAGCACGGGCTTTACTCGCCAGCAAAGAGCTTTGTGAAAAGACAAGCCACCGCACTCGGCTCGCTCTTGAAGTCTTCGAAACGGTTCTGACCTCACGTAGCAACACCCGGCGGTAAGGGTCAGTCCGCGAGCAGGAATTGCTCCACCGCCCTGTGCACCAATAACCGCTCACCCAGAGACTAAAACCGCTAGGCTGGTAGTGGAGGTAACCGATTATGTTAATGGATTGGATATTCGCGAACTGGCCGTACTTATTGGCGGGAGCTGGCCTGCTGCTTGTTGTTTTGAGCTTCGCGATTAAGAGCAAGCCAAGCCAAGCTGCACACCCACCCGTTGAAGCGGCGACTCAAGCTGCTCAAGCGGTTCAGTCCGCAACGGATACAACAAGTGCAGCCTCTGCGACAGAAGATGACGCTGTACTGAAACAGCAACTTGATGATGAGCAGAAGGCTCAGCAACAGCGCCAGCAACAGGCAGAGCGTCAACGACTTGAACGTGAACGGGCTGAGACAAAAGAGCGCCAGCGACTTGAACGCGAGAAGCGCAATCGTCAAGAACAGGATCGCAAACTCAAACAGGATCGTCAGCGCGACAATGACCGGCTCGAACAGGAGCGACAGGATGAGTGGTTGCGCCTTGAAGAAGAACGCCGTGAGGAAGAGCTACGCTTGGAGCGAGAGCGATCTGCATGGTGAATCTAGGGCGGCGGGTTATTAGAGACAGTTTGCGTCCGTTTGTTCAGGACGATATCTGGCGACTAACACTCTTCGATCTCAACGCGCTGTATGGCCCACGTTTGAACCAGCGTGATCTTGCTTTGTTGCGCCAGCCCCCATACTCGATCAGAACGGTTGGCGATGTGCTTATGCAGCCGCTGGCGACGTACAAAGCGATAGCCGGATTCGGAGCTGCTAGGCGCAAT
>Ga0102951_1001005_pt1 | contig 10458 bp, 5 predicted proteins | sample SalPonA_B_H2O_MG_FD_78507 | JGI IMG/M metagenome (GOLD analysis project Ga0102951, IMG submission 78507) | Water microbial communities from South San Francisco under conditions of wetland restoration - Salt Pond MetaG R2A_B_H2O_MG | ecosystem: Environmental > Aquatic > Non-marine Saline and...
GGGCAGTGAAGCCTATTTTGAACAGATTGACCGGTTCATTGGGGCCACGTTGGGTGCGCGCGCGCAGTCCAAGTATGAGGTGATCATAGATGACCCGGCACAAGTCTCAAAAAGGATGAATGAGGGACTGCAGCAGGTGACCGCTTACCGAAAATCGGTCGGTCAGGCGTACCACTACAACTGGCAGCTGTTTATCCCTGATGAGCTACAACACCCCTTCGAACCGACGCATGAAAATATGGCCAGCCTCAACCTTCATATGGATCAGCCGGACCATCTCCTCGCCTCTGAGCTGCGCAGGGCGCTGTCGGGGATAGTTGCGGGGAATGTCAAGGAACCTGGAGTACGTGCAATTGAACAGTACGGGCCTTTTCAGCTTGATGGTGATAAGGCGATCATGCGTGAGCTCAATACATTGCTTGAAGGATTTATTGAGCAGCGTCGGATGAAGATCGATTACAACGCTTACGTTCCCTGCTTTGAACTCGCCTGCGACTAGACACCTTTATAAGTCACGATGGTTCGTTCAGACGTAAAGTGCTTGAGGTAGTTGGGTCCACCAATCTGTGGACCCGTACCTGAGGGGCCGGTACCCCCAATCGGGAGTGCACCCGCGCTCGCACGTGGCTCCGGGTGATTGAAGTTGAGATTGCCTACCCGCACTTTTCGTTCAATTTTGTGAAGCAGAGCAGGGTTTTCACTGTAGACACTCAGGCTTAACCCATAGCCTGTCCGGTTAATCTCATTCAACACTCGGTCTATCTCATCACGATTGAAGCGGATGAGGTAGAGGAGTGGGCCCGGTATGACCTCCTGCAGTTCATCAAGGGTGTAGAGACGAATAACCGTGGGTGCAACGTAGAGTCCATGCTGGTGCTCTTCGGCACTCTCTTGTTCAGCGAGGATGCGTCCCTTGGCACGCATTCGCTCTATCTGATCGTGCAAGGAGTTTAATCTGTAGATACTGCTGACGGGCCCCAGATCAGTCGTCAGACTGAGCGGCGAACCGACACTAATTAAGGGTAAAGCATTGATAATCGTCGTCTCGAATTGATCCGCGATCTCCTCCTCCAGATAGATAACATGTGAACAGAGCGGGTACTGGCTGGCGGAACTGAAACTCTCTCGCAGCAAACGTGGTAGATGCCGGTGTATCTCCTGATCACGATCAAAGATTGCCAATGATTGGCCCTCAGAGTTGACTGAGATAGGAATAAGCTGGGTTCCAGGGCGGTTAGCCAGTTGAGCGCTAATCTGCGACCCTTTTACACCCAGGCCCGTGTAGATAACACCGCTGACACGGTAATCTTCCAACAACCATTTGCCGATCTCGCGAAGGCCACCCGGGAGAAAGGCGATCAGCTCTTTCGGAACCAGGGCCTGTAGTAGAAGCTCGAAAACGCGCATTGATGTCAGTGACGCATTCTCGGCAGGTTTAACAACTAGCGCATTGCCGGCTACGAGGGCTGCGGTACCGCTGCCCACCAGCTCCGCCACCGGGGTCTCTGCACTGGGAATCGCCAGAAAAACACCGCGTCCATGAAGTTCCAGACGATGGGTTGAGTCCTCATCCGCATAGAGCTGCCGATCAGCGAGTAGCTCCTTGGCCGCATTGCAGTAGTAGTAGGCCAGGTCAATTGCGTCGCGCACCTCATTCAGGGCATTTTTGATCGGTTTCCCGGTCTCATAGGAGAGTAGGGTTGCCAGTTCCATCGATTTGTCGGATATGAGCTGAGCAAACCCCAGCAGAATCTGACTGCGCTCCTCGGTGGATCGGAGGTCCCAAACCTCATGGCCTGCCTCAACGACTGCAAGCGCTTCGCGTACCTGACTTTCGCTGGGAATTATACGCTGGCCTATAATCAGGTTGACGTCGTGACAGGCAAAAATGTCGCGTGTCTCTTCACCCTCTTGCAGTGTGCCGTTGATAACCGCTTGAACGGGTCGCGTGTCTGCTTGCAAGGACTCTAGTTCACTGGCGATATCATGGCTGAGCCCGGGTTGCGACAACATGAAGCCCGGTGCACGGAGACGATTCTCGCTGTAGAGCTGAAGTGGGGCAGGGATGAGGTCCAGCTCCGCCCGAACCTCGCTCCAGTGAGTTGCGCTGAAACATGGCCAGCCGTAAGAATTAGCCCGAACCTGCAGATCCGGCGGTGGATCGATTAACAGCGGCTTCAGATGACTGGCGTTTCCAGATGCGAGGAACTCGAATGCATAACGATACTGTGCCTCAATGAGGGCAGTAGAGCGCAGCATAGGATAGTCTGGCAAAGCGTCTACGAGCGCCGATCGTACCTGAGGCTCAAGCTTTTCAGCTCTCATCAAGCACACTGGAATTTGCACATCTTCGGTAGCGGCCAGTTTTTGTAACCAGCCCAACGCCGGTATGGCACGTTTCGAACAGCTGCTGATGCAAATGCCCACCTGATTAGAATTTCCATCACTATGCAGCAGTGTTGACAGTAGCTTAAGCTGTGCCGTCAAACGGTCCTCATCAATCGGGCCTAGATAGACCTGACGCGCCTGGCTTTCGGGAATCAGCGGCATAATCCGCTTTAACAGGTCTTTCTCTATACGCGGAAACAGTAGGGTATCAAAACGTGGATGTAGATGCTGAGGGTAGATAATCAGTGGCTCTTCACCGCCAAGCTGGCTTCTGATCAGATACTGGTTGAAGTTGCGGTTAGCCTCAGCCGGGTCGATAGGTTCGTAGAGACTCACCGGCTCCAGCGTTGGTAAATCGTTATCACCGTGCAGCTCTACTGGTCGTAAGAGCATACTCTCCAGCGCTTCCTCAAGCTCCCTATCAGGCATGTAAAGGTAATGCTCGACAGCACGATAAAGTGTTCTCAGATCCAGTACCGAGAATTCAGCCGACAGATAGATCGATAAGGGCAACATTGAGCAGTTCGAGCCTGTAAGAGAGAGTTTTATTCAGTGTAGACCCGATCCCGTCAGCGTGTGCGAATTATGCGAAAAAGCGGCTGGAGATGGACCAAGTCACGCCGTATAGTAAGGTCTCTCTATTTTCAACAGCTGGATGTGCAAGGGTGCGCCGTAAACTCGTTATTACTCTGACAACTGTGCACGGAACGCGTCAGATTACTCTGTCGCAGTTGACGCGTTATCTCGTACTGGTGCTGTTGTTAATGGCAGGGGGGAGTTTCGCGCTGTCCAACTACCTGTTGGTGCGAGCGACGGATAACCTTGAACTTCTGGAGATGGAGCATCTGGCACTGAGCTCGGATTACGATCAGTTGAACCAGACGCTGGAAGAGGTGACTGAAGAGCGGAATTCCCTTGAGGACCGCTATCAGGAGGCGCTGGGCAGTCAGCAAGTTTATCTTGCAGAACTCGATGATTTGAGCGGGCGCCTCACATCGCTCTCAAAAGAGCGCGAATCGCTTGCCAATGAGATTGATCGTGTGGCATCCGAACGTGAAACGCTTGAGCAGAAGATGGAGCGTCTGGCGCTCGAACGCGAGGAGAGCTCAGAACAGCTTAGTGCGCGAATGCAAGAGCTGAATCTGCTTGCTGAAGAGCGTGCGGCGCTCGCATCACAGAATGAGGCGCTATCACAGAGCATTGATGAGCTGGGCGCCACACTTGGCTTGACCGAGGCGCTGCGGGGACTAGATGCAGATGCACGTGTAGAGTTAATCGAGGCGACCGCTCGCGAGCGGCGTCTGCTGCTCAACACCATACCCAACGGAACACCCGCGCAGTTCAGCAGGGTGAACTCTGATTTTGGCCCGCGTATCCACCCGGTAACGAAGAAACGTTCTCAGCACCGCGGGGTTGACCTGAAAATGCCCAAGGGAACGCCGGTTTATGCAACGGCAGATGGTATTGTTGAGGCCTCCGGTACCGATACCAAGGGTGGATTTGGTAAGATCATTCGAATACAGCACAGTTTCGGGTTTAGAACCTACTATGCTCACTTAAACAAGTTAATGGTAAGCCCCGGCGAGTATGTGGTGAAAGGCCAGCAGATTGCTGAAAGTGGCAATACCGGAAGATCAACTGGACCGCATCTGCATTATGAGGTGCGCCAGCTATGGACGGCGCTGGATCCGGCGCCCTTTATGAGCTGGTCACTGGATAACTACGATCAGCTGTTCAAGCAGGTTGAGGAGGTCAATTGGGATTCCTTAGGAAAGCAATATCCGCTTCGCACGGCAATGATAGCGTCACCATAGTTCCTAAAGGCGCGTGCATTACCGGCGACCTGCTGATCAATGGTGCGTTGCACATCAACGGCGAATTTGATGGTTTGTTGGATACGCAGAGCATGTTGATGATTGGTCGTGGGGGTGTATTTAAAGGACGTGCGAGAGCGCACGAAGTGATGCTAAGCGGGCTCTACGAAGGTGAGCTGCACTGCGATCGTCTGCACATACTCAAAGGTGGACTCTTCCGTGGTCGGGTCGCTTGCGAGCAGTTTGTGCTAGACGAACAGGCGGAGTTTTTGGGTGAACGCATTGAGCCGGGCAGCGACCTCGAGCTTATCGAGGAGGCACAACAGATGCTGGCGCAGCCGGTCCCGGTTAAACCAGACCTGACGCTAGATAACTTGCTCGATTCATTGCCCACCCAAGTCAGTTTCAAAGATCGATAACAGAGGAACAGCATGTGTGAGTTGCTCGGGATGAGCGCTAACGTCCCAACAGATATCTGTTTTAGTTTTGCCGGTCTGATGCAGCGTGGAGGTGCCACCGGACCGCACAAGGATGGCTGGGGTATAGGTTTCTACGAAGGGCACGCGCTGCGGGCCTTTCATGACCCGAACCCCAGTTTCGACTCGCCCATCGCACAGTTGATCTGTCAGTACCCAATCAAGAGCCACACAGTTATCAGCCATATCCGCCAGGCCAATGTGGGCGGTGTCAATTTGGAAAACACCCACCCTTTTAGTCGCGAACTCTGGGGCTACACCTGGTCCTTCGCTCATAACGGCCAGCTTGACCAGTCACTGTTCGACTGGCCGCTGGAGTTCTATCGTCCGGTGGGCACGACTGATTCAGAGTATGCCTTCTGCTGGCTGATGGGGCAGATACGCAGCGCTTATCCGGAGCGGCCAGACGATATCAGCGAACTGGTGCAGTTTATCGAGCAGTGCGCGGCAAAACTCCGCAAACTTGGGGTATTCAATATGTTGCTGAGTGAGTCCGAATACCTCTTTTGCTATTGCACAACCAAGCTGCATTGGCTGACACGCAAAGCTCCTTTCGGAGAGGCTCAACTTAAAGATACCGAGCTAACCGTCGACTTCTGTAGTGAGACCCAAGACCATGATGTCGTCTCGGTTATTGCTACCGAACCGCTGACTCACAATGAGTCTTGGCAGGCGCTTACCACGGGGGAGTTACTCGTCTTCCGACACGGCGTGTTGGAGCATCGCTCCGCCGCGACGGAGGAGGAGTAATTGGCATTCGCCAACCTTGCCGAGTTTGTCAGTTGGCTGTCGGAGCGACAGGGCGATGCTCGGGCACTGGTCTGCGCTGGTCGTGAGCTGAGTTTCAGGGAACTTGATGACAGTTCGCGCTCAATTGGACTCTGGCTGAGCCGCAAGCTGGGGCTCAAACCTGGTGCCAGGGTATTGTTACGCCTACCCAACGATCTGCACCTACCCGCTATACTGTTCGGCGCAATTCGTGCGGGTCTGATACCCGTGCTCATTCCCGCAACGGCCAAAGCAGAAGAGGTAGAACGCATAATCGGAGAGACTGAGGCGGTCGCCACCATCTCTCTACCGCAGCAGTCTGAGCACATGGAGTTTTTGCGCCGTATGGAGCAGCCACCCCTGGTGATCTTCGTGGGTCAACTGGAGTTTGGCAATGCCATCGAACGGCGTCTGGCACACCTGATTCGCCCACTTCGCCGCTCGCTCGTTGGGCTTAGGACGCATTGGCTCAGTGAGGCGCTCGATTACGGTCGCAGTTCACTCCACGCCTGGCCGCGTTTGGAGCCTTCTGATGTGGCGTTGATACAATACACCAGCGGAACAACAGCGGCCCCCAAGGGGGTCGAGATGACCCACGATAACTTACTGTCCAACATGCAACAGTTGGCAGAGTGTATGAGTCGAGCCGGTTCCAGCCGACAAGAGCGGATGATGATCTCGCTGCCACTCTACTACTCCTACCCCCTGATGTTGATGCTAACCAACTGGATGCGAGGCGGCCCGGTGGCACTGGTCCACAATGTGCGGGACACTTCGTTGATCGCTGAGCAGTTTGATCGGTTCGATCCCGAGGTATTTGTCGGTATTAATGCGGTGTTTCTGGCGCTCTGTCAGGACCTGCTCTTCCCGCAATTAAGTTTCAAGTCGCTGCAGTACACCATCAGTGGCGGGGCAAACCTGAATGAACGGGTGGCCGAGCGCTGGAGCCTGATTACGGGGACCCGAATTGCTCAAGGCTACGGACTTACGGAAGCGGCTCCGGTAGTCACATTTGATATCTACATGCGTGGTCGTGCTGCTCGTCTGGGTAAGGCGCTTTATCAAACGCAGGTTCGAATTGTCGGTGAGGAGGGTGAGGAGCTTCCGCCCAACACGAACGGAGAGATTCAGGTGAAAGGGCCGCAGGTGATGCGTGGTTACCTTCGACAGTCGGAGCGAGGCCTCTTCCCATTCACCCAAGATGGCTGGCTGCGTACCGGTGATATAGGACGTCTGAGCACTGACGGTGAGCTGCGATTGATAGAGAGGCGACACGAGGTGATTCGTGTGCCCGGTTTTCGCGTATATCCATCAGAGCTTGAAGCCGTGATCAGCATGCACCCAAGCGTGCTCGACTGTGCGGTGATTGGTGTGCCGACTAGCAACGGCTATCACAAGATCAAATTGATTGTTGTTACCAACGATCGTCGACTAACACAGAGGCAGATGCGCGAGTACTGTCGCCAACGTCTGACGCGATACAAGGTGCCTGAGTTGGTGGAGTTCCGAAACGCCCTACCGCACAGTGCGAGCGGTCGTATGCTTCGCCAGCGCCTGGTTAAAGAGAGTATGCTCGACAGTCAGGTGGGCGAGCGACAGACTTTACGTTAAAATCGCGCCCTCTCAACGCTTTGGCCGCTAGAACGCATGTCCCTAAAACCGCTCTACTCACAGCTCGACCACTGCCGTATTTGCGACCGTTTCCCTCTACGGCAAGCTCTGGGGCGGTTAGCCGCTGATGATGTTGAAGCACGTGCCAAGGTAGAGGAGCGTATCGCTGCCTCCATCGAGCGCGTCAAGTCCTTCGAAACGCTCAACCAACAGCCGATCAACTATCCAGATCTACCGGTCTCTGAGCACCGTGACGCCATTTTAGCAGCGTTGAGCAACCATCAGGTGGTGGTGGTAGCCGGGGAGACAGGCTCGGGTAAAACCACTCAGCTTCCCAAGTTGTGCCTAGAGCTGGGGCTCGGCACAAAAGGGCTTATAGGACACACTCAGCCACGTCGTTTGGCTGCGCGTACTGTGGCTAACCGTATTGCTGAAGAGTTACACACACACCTTGGCGGGCGCGTGGGGTATCAGGTCCGTTTCCATGATCAGGTGAGCGATGCTACCCAGGTCAAACTGATGACCGACGGTATTCTGCTTGCGGAGACACAGAACGACCGGTATTTGGAGAAGTACGAGGCGATCATCATTGATGAGGCGCATGAGCGCAGCCTGAATATCGACTTTCTGTTGGGCTATATCAAGCGCATCCTGCCCAAACGTCCCGACCTCAAACTTATTATCACGTCGGCCACCATCGATCTTCAGAGGTTCTCGGAGCACTTCGACAATGCCCCTGTGATCGAGGTCTCGGGCAGAACCTTCCCAGTTGAGATGCTCTATCGTCCGTTATTGGACCAACAGGATGAAGATGAGCGCGCAATTGATCTGCAACAGGGGATACTGAGTGCCGTTGATGAGTTGATTGAGATTGATACAGCCAAAGAGGGAGCTGGCCCGGGCGACATTCTGATCTTCTTGCCCGGGGAGCGCGAGATTCGCGAGACTGCAGAGACTCTGCGTAAAGCGCAGCTGCACAGTACAGAGATTATGCCACTCTACGCGAGGCTGTCGCTGGCGGAGCAGAACCGTGTATTTAGCGGTCAGCGCGGCAGTGCTCGGCGAATCGTGCTCTCGACGAATGTGGCTGAGACTTCGGTAACCGTTCCCGGTATTCGCTACGTGATAGACCCCGGACTGGTGCGAATGTCGCGCTACTCCTACCGTGCGAAAATTCAGCGTCTGCCAATTGAGCCTGTGTCGCAGGCCAGCGCCAACCAGCGCGCAGGTCGCTGTGGTCGTGTCGCACCGGGCACCTGTATTCGCCTCTACTCGCAGGAGGATTTTAATGCCCGCCCTGAGTTTACAGACGCAGAGATTCGCCGTAGTAACCTGGCTGCGGTGATTCTCCAAATGTTGCAGCTGCGCCTGGGCGATATACATAAATTTCCATTTATAGATGCACCGGACAAACGTTTTATTAACGACGGCTACAAGCTCCTCGAAGAACTTCAAGCAGTTGATAGTAAGAGGAATATTACAGGACTAGGTAAGCAGTTAGCGCGGCTTCCGGTGGATCCTCGCGTCGCGCGAATGTTGGTTGAGGGGCACCGGCAGAGGTCGCTGCGCGAACTCATTATACTGGCGAGTGCATTAAGTATTCAGGATCCGCGAGAGCGTCCGGCAGAAAAGCGCCAGGCAGCTGATCAGCAACACAAATTATTTGAGGATGAGCACTCCGACTTCATTACGTTGCTGAATATCTGGAACGCCTACGAGGAGAAGCGCCTGGAAGAGACACAGTCGCAGCTGCGTAAATGGTGTCAGAAACACTTTCTCTCATTTATGCGCATGCGCGAGTGGCGCGATCTACACCGCCAGCTACACATTAGTTGTAGGCAAATAGAGTTGAAAGAGCAGGAGTCCGAGGCCTCCTACGAGTCGATCCACCGCGCACTGCTCAGTGGGCTGCTAGGTAATCTGGGCTTTAAACAGGACCGAAATGAGTACCTTGGTGCACGCAACCGCCGTTTTAAGATCTTTCCCGGTTCCGGTCAGTTTAAGAAAAACCCGAAGTGGTTGGTGGCAGCTGAATTACTCGAGACCAGTGCCCTCTATGCACACACGGTTGCCAAAATAGAGCCCGAGTGGATCGAACCTCTGGCGAAGCATTTGGTTAAACGTAGCTATCTAGAGCCGCACTGGGAGATGAAGCGAGCACAGGTGGTCGCCCAAGAGCAGGTGCGTCTATACGGCCTCACGATCGTTGCGGCCCGCAAGGTACATTACGGTGCAATTGATAAGCCGCTTTCTCATGAAATTTTCATTCGCTCAGCGCTAGTCGAGGGTGAATACCAAACTAACGCTCCCTTCTTTAAGCATAATCAGGCGTTATTGGAGTCGGTGGAGGCGCTTGAAGACAAATCGCGCCGGCGCGATCTTGTAGTGGACGAGGAGACACTCTACCAGTTCTACGCTCAGCGGATGGAAGAGCAGGGCGGTAATGAGGTAGTCAACGGCATCGGCTTTGAGGCTTGGCGCAAGCAGGCTGAACGCACTAACCCCAAACTGCTGTTCTTCACCGAGGAAGATGTGATGCAGCGCCCCGCTGATCATATCAGCGCAGAGCAGTACCCTGATCAGGTTCAGTTAGAGGGGATTGAGCTCGAGCTCGAGTACGCCTTTGAGCCTGGTAAAATCCACGACGGTATCAGTATTGATTGCCCTCTACCTTTGTTGCCGCGACTTGATGTTGAGAAGCTGGAGTGGATGGTACCCGGCATGCTGGCTGATAAGCTCGAAGCTATTTTGCGAGGGCTGCCGAAGCAAGAACGCAAGCATTTCGTACCCATACCGAACTACGTCAAAGAGCTGTGCGACAAGCTCAGTTTCGGGGAGGGCGACTTGTTTGAGGCTATCTCGCTTCAGCTGCTGCGTCTCTCCGGTCGCAGAATCTCCTCGCAGATGTTGCGTGAGGTTAAACTCGATGCGCTTTATAAGACCAATATTCGGGTCGTCGATGCCAGTGGCAAGTTATTGGGGCAGGGACGTGATTGGGAGGCGTTGCAGCGCCAGTTTGGTGGTGCTGCCCAGGAGGCATTGGATAGAGCTCCCAAGCAGCACTGGGGTGAGACGGGGCTCACCGACTGGAGTTTTGGCAATCTTGATGAGCAGGTGGTAGTCCGCCATGCGGGCGGCATAGAGGTTGAGGCTTACCCTGCACTGGTGGATGCGGGCGATTCGGTAGAACTTAAGCTGGAGATGAATCGGCTAGATGCGCAGCGCGCTTCGCTCAGGGGGGTCGCTCGCCTGATGCTGATTAGCATGCAAGCACAGGTCACACAGGTTCGACATCGCCTACCCAAATTGGCGCAGGCGGTGCTTTACACCAATAAAGTCTTCAATGAACGCCTACTGCAGGACCAGATACTAATATCCGCCGTCTTGCAGCTGATCGATCA
>Ga0102951_1001007_pt1 | contig 10449 bp, 6 predicted proteins | sample SalPonA_B_H2O_MG_FD_78507 | JGI IMG/M metagenome (GOLD analysis project Ga0102951, IMG submission 78507) | Water microbial communities from South San Francisco under conditions of wetland restoration - Salt Pond MetaG R2A_B_H2O_MG | ecosystem: Environmental > Aquatic > Non-marine Saline and...
GACGCGGATGTCTCATGCTCTGGTTTCGCAATCTTATCTGGTACCAATTTAAAGCCCCCGACAACTTTACCGAGGAGCGTCTTAGTGAAGCGTTGAGCGCTGCTCCGTTTACCCCGTGCCGAGGGGCAGAGGCTAAAACCAGTGGCTTTGGCGCGCCAGCCGGCGTTGTCGAAGAGCCCATTTTCACTAGTCAGGGTTTTCACCTGATTGCCCTTCACACAGAAGAGAAGATTCTCCCTGCGAGCGTACTCAAACAAGCTGTAGCTGACAGGGTCGCTGAAATTGAAGCAGCCGAGTCGCGTAAAGTCTTTCGGCGTGAACAGCAACAACTCAAAGATGAGCTCACACTGACCTTGCTTCCACGCGCATTCACCCGCAAACGTGTGACGCGCGCATTGATAGCACCAGGCCAGGGCTGGATACTGGTCGACGCCAGTAGCCACAATCGAGCGGAGGAGCTGATGAGTGCCCTACGCGAAGCCTTGGGTAGCCTAAAGGCCGTGCTACTGAACACTAAGCACTCCCCTTCTCGCCTTATGACTGACTGGGTACTTGATGCGCAGCCAGTGGCGGCCAACTTTCAACTAGGTGAGGATGCTGAGCTCGTAGACCCCCTTAACTCCGGCAGCCATATTAAACTCAAAGGCCAGGTTCTCAATCAGTCCGATGTTCAGGCGCATCTTCAGGGCGGTCTAATGGTTGATAGACTCGCGTTCACCTTCGATGAGCAGCTTGAATTTGTGCTCCACGCCGACCTGAGCATCAAACTGCTACGACCGACGGAGATGGCAGCCGAGCGCATGGAGAGCGATCAAGATGATCCGCTGGCAGCGCTGGACACTGAAGTGGCCCATCTGGGCCTCGAGCTGACACGCCTGCTCCCAGCGCTGGTTGAGGCCTTTGGCGGACCAGCTGAGGTTTAAGGCATGTACAGCGTAAAAGAGATCTTCTACACCCTTCAAGGTGAGGGCGCGCAGGCTGGGCGTCCCGCCGTGTTCTGCCGTTTTGCCGGATGTAATCTCTGGTCGGGTCGTGAGCAGGATCGTGCCGCAGCAGTTTGTCGTTTTTGTGATACTGACTTTGTCGGTGTCAATGGCCAAAATGGCGGCAAATTTGCCACAGCAACCGAGCTGGCCGCACGCATCGCCAGCTTCTGGCCTGGCGGTGGACGGCCTTATGTGGTCTGTACAGGGGGTGAGCCCGCCCTACAGCTGGATGAGGCACTGATAGAGGCGCTCCACCGATTGGGTTTCGAGGTGGCCATAGAGACTAACGGCACACTCGACCTCGCTAAAGGCATCGATTGGGTCTGCGTCAGCCCCAAAGGGGCCGCGGAACTGCGGGTACGTCAGGGCGACGAACTCAAGCTCGTTTACCCACAGGTTGAGATACAGGCCTCGCCTGAAAAGCTAAGCCAACTGGAGTTCAGTCACTTCTATCTGCAGCCACTCGACGATCAAAACCAGAGTGAAAATACCCGAGCCTGCGTAAGTTATTGTTTGCAAAATCCCCAGTGGAAAATCTCACTTCAGACACACAAAATTCTTGACATTGACTAGTCCTAGAGACTTCTCATGTTGGCAAAATAGGGATATCCCAGTACCCGTGGGCAATTGCGCCGCCTACCCACACGCCCGGTGGATAACTCTGTGGATATAGCCTTAAAAACGACTCAAACTGTAGATAATCCGTGGGGAAAGGTTAGTTTGGTTATTTTATGACCAGTTAACAAATTATTTAAATTACAATAGGTTATGCTCTATTTATAGGAAAAACTCTAGCAAAACCTCATAAATTGTCACTTATGTCACCCGGATATATGTATCTTAATAAATATGCGCCATTGTTAACAAAATTACGACTCGGTGTTGATAGCCTCTAAAAAACTAGAGGTCGGCGATCCCATTTCGTACACTAGAAGCTGGTAATGAAGGAAAGACTAATGCAAGAGCAACTCGATCAGCGCCGAAAGGCGGCTGAACGCGTCACCCTAATCGGCTCAGCTGTCGATCTAATACTCGGTCTGAGCAAAATTATTATCGGTTGGATTGCCAACTCCAGCGCTCTGGTTGTCGATGGTGTTCACTCACTATCTGATCTCGCAACGGACTTTATGGTCATCGTTGTGCTACGAATCTCTCATCAGGAGCCTGATAAAAATCACCCCTGGGGGCACGGTCGTTTCGAGACGGTGGGCACAGTTGCTCTGGGCGTTATTCTGATTGCTGTTGGTGCGACCATCGCTTACGAAATGATAGTCAAAGCCTTTACGACAACACAGGTAAGCACGCCGACCTGGCCTGCCCTGGTCGTCGCTGCCCTCTCGGTTGTCGCCAAGGAGGCGATCTTTCGCTACAGCCTAAAAGTGGGGAAGGCGTTAAAATCAGACCTTCTGATCGCTAACGCCTGGCACAGCCGCACCGACGCGCTGTCGTCGATTATTGTATTTGTCGCGCTGGTCGGCGCGATGCTTGGAGTGTGGTGGCTTGATGCGGTGGCCGCCGTTCTGGTGGCTCTCTTTATTGGCAAGATCGGCTGGGACTTGGTCTCTTCCAGTCTTACCGAGCTGGTCGACACAGCGCTTCCGCCTGAGCGTGTCAAGGAGCTGCGGGAGACCGTGCTAGAGGTTGAAGGAATCATCAGCGCACACGATTTCAAAAGCCGCACGCTGGGCAATCAGGTGGTGCTGGAGATGCATCTACAGGTTGCACCTCATCTAAGCGCTTCCGAAGGTCATTACGTCGGCGACCTGGCGGTCTTTGCACTACAAGCGAGGTTTGATGACCTCAGCCACATCATTTTCCATATTGACACGTATGATGATCAACCCTTTCACGACCAACCCACCCCCGTAATGCCGCCGCGTAAAGAGATCAAGGCGATCCTCTACCAGCAAATGGACCTGTTAGTGGGGGGGCATGACAATTTTCAGCTCACGCTCTACTACGATCCAAGTTATGTTGATATTGAGTTGAAACTTCAGCATGAGTTCATGGTAGCGCTCGACCAGACTGGGCTCTCGCTGGCGGCTTTTCGTGCCCAAATTGAGCAGGAGTTGGGACGTACAGGCTGGTTCCGTAATCTGACGATCTGGCTACCCGAACCCCAGTCACGCCCATAGGCAGCAGTTAAATCACCGACGATCCTCGTGCCGGGAAGATCAGGCTAAATTTGGTGCCCTTTCCCGGAGTGCTGTCGACTCTGATATCGCCACCGTGCTTCTGCATGATGCCATGGCTGACCGACAAACCCAGGCCGGTTCCTGAACCAACCTCTTTGGTTGTAAAAAAGGGGGTAAATAGATCGCTGAGAATGTCCGGCTCAATGCCCGCGCCGTTGTCTTCAACGGTCAAGCAGGGCTGATTGGGCGCGAGCATAAATGTTTTTACACGGATTTGACCGGGCGGTCTCTCAATCGCTTGGGACGCGTTGATTAGCAAGTTAACGATGACCTGAGCGATCTCTGAAGAGTTACCACGAATCTCGGCACAGTCTGCCAAGTCCAGAGTGAGTTCTGCTTTATGGCGAATCTCATTGGATGTGATTTTGATGGCAATGTCGATGCACTCCTCCAGTTTAAGCGACTCCATCTTGCCAGTATCGGGGTGAGCAAAGGTTTTCAGACTTTTAACAATATCATTCACCCGCCGGCAACCATCAATAGAGTCGTCCAGCATCTCCCTGAGATCTTCACGGATATAGTGCAATTCTGAGATATCTTCTGCACTTACTAGACTCTCTCTTAACGAGACCGGCAGCTGATCGGGTTGTTCAGCACAGATGATCATATGTTCAATGGCGGTATCGATCACCTCCGCATATTGTCTCAGCTGTTCCAGGTTACTACCGATAAAACCCATCGGGTTATTGATCTCATGGGCAACACCGGCAGCGAGTGCCCCGATGGATGCCATCTTCTCTGCATGTAAGAGCTCCTGCGTGCGTTTTTTAACCTCCGCTTCCAACGACTCTTTGCGTTCGGCGAGCTTCTGCGCAACCCTCTGCATCTCCACCACAGCACTCTCTTTGACCTGAAGAGTACCAATGAAAAAGTTTATCGGGTCGTGCGGCAGAAAGTCTGAAAGCGTCAGATTTGCATCACTCAGTTGGCTAATTGCAGTGACTTGCGGAAAACAGACCATGACATAAATATCATCCGCACTCGGCAGAAAAGAGCCCGCAAAGCGCAAATTAGGAACGCGATTTGCAACAATTCCCAGAAGCTGTCCACTGAACATCTCGATCAAACTGACCGAGATGGGAAGACGGGGCTTGACCACCTGAAATAGCTCTTCGAAGCCACGCTGCTCAACCTCTGGACCTGTCAGTTTGCGAAAGGCAGCAGACACATCTAATAGCTTCAATTTTGAGTCAAACGCGATGAAGAAGCTGTGGCTGTTGTGCAGTTGGGCTAAGAATTTCTTATCGATCATTGATGATTAATCTTGAAGACACTGAAGGGTTGCTGCTCGTCGCGGCTGGAGATAAGTTCAACCGAACCGGGTTCGTTGAAATGCGAACAGAGTCCCATCAATAAACCCTTAACGAAGGCGTCAAGCCCTGCGCGTTCTGAGAAGTACTTGACGATAATGTTGCCCTCCTCATCGCGCTCACACAAAAAGGTTGGCGGTATCAGTTCAGTGAGCTGAGCCGAGATGACTTGATGCATGTTGTTGAGGTTTTGGATGAATTCAAACATGCCACCGCTGACCAGCGTGTACATTGATTTGTAGCTCCCCTCGGCTGTCGCAACCACCCAATCGTGCCCAAGCTCCTCCAAAAATTGATTAGCGTCCAGGTTTAATTCTTCTATTGCGGCGCCGACGATACCGAAGGTTACGTCATCACTGTAAGGTTGCATCTCGACAAAATCCTCGGCCTCAAAATCAACCATCGCTTTGATGCTGTCCCAGTGATGTTGACCATACCGGTTCACAACCGTATGAGAGATAAATTTATTCACGATACCGTACATAGTCTTAAACTCTTGTTCTCGATAGGTTTAAATGAGTATAGAACAAGAAATTAGTCCGCATACTCATCTGAGGCAGGCAGAGGTTCATAGGAACGCTCTCAACTGACAGGATAGTCTTAGCATCTATTAACGGACGAACATACCTCTTGCAGAGTCCATAAATTTTGTAATGCTATATCCACTTGAGCTTGAGTCGACTGGCTGATGTTTAGTGCCCGAGAGCCCTGTGACCCGATATCGCTCCTTCTCAGATGCCAAACTCTGAGTTACTGAAAACCTGACAGGCAAAAAAAGCCGATTGGTCGCGCCCTCAAGCGAAAAATGCGGGCACTCCCTCGCCCGAACTGAGTCATTATGACTCCATACACTCAGCTGCAGTGTCCCCCACGTGCAGCGAGTAGTTGTTACGCAGAACAGACTTAATTGGTTGAATAAACTTGATTCGATCATTGAAGCGGACTCTGACGCCTACTGAGGTATGGGCGCATGCAGGGGGGCTGGTCGTCACTCATTAGACTTCAGCATCTAAGCTGGCAACATGAGAACACCAGCGATCAGAACCCAGCGGCGGGTCTATAGCTGGCGTTTTTAGCTGGTAGCGCGTCTCGTTTATCCATGCTGCGCTGTTGGATGAGCCCGTGTTAAGCCATATCGCGCGCCTTGATCCGTTCTAGCACCTGAACAAGCGCCTCCTTGTTCAGAGGTTTAGGGATCACAAAATCAGCGCCAGCCGCCAGCATCTTATCGGTCTCCTCCCCAATCGTAGCGGCGGATACGCCGATAATCGGCAAGGAGTACCCTAACTGGCGTACCGCTTGACTGAGCGCATAGCCATCCATTTGCGGCATAAAAATGTCACTGATCAGTAGGTCAAATGGATTCGACTTCAGTCGCTCAAGCGCCTCAACGCCGTTAGTAGCCAGGTCAACCTTGGCACCGGCTCCCTCCAGCAGTTTGCGGGTCAGCATCTGCAGCATAGCGTTATCTTCAGCCACCAATACTCGCAATCCCGTCAGAGGCAAAGATTCCTGTTGACTCTCCTCCTCCGCAGATGAAGCAATATTTAATCTGTCGCCATATGGTTTAAACAGTGCCGTCACGCAAAACTGGGCTCCCCCTCCCTCGGCGTCGGAGTAGGTTAACTCACCATCCATCTTACGTGCCAAATCGCGACAGATAAATAATCCGAGGCCTGTGCCATCTCGATCAGCATCGTTGCGTTCAAACGGATCAAAAAGCTTAGGTTGAAACTCAGGCGACACGCCCTTACCTGTATCTTCCACCACGAGGTTCAGACGCACGCGCTCACCCTCGACTAGCGTACTGGCTTTGATGTGTAGCTCAGAGCCTCCGCTGTAGAGCACTGCATTTTTAGCCAGATTAGTGATGATCTGCCGCAATGCCTGGAAATTACCCGTCAGCTGAACGTGATTAACCTGATTCGTTTGAACTCTGATACACATACCAGCTTCATCAAAAAGTTTCTGCACGGGTTTCAGGGCACGGTAAATCAATTGCACAGGGTTGTCGGTTGTTACCTCACCGAGCTCTGAGCCCTCTTTACGCACAACGGCACGCAGGTCGTTAAGCACACTCAGAAGGTGATCCGATGTATCCGCAATCTCAGAACCGTGGGGTAAGAGCTTGCTTACCTCTTGCTGCTCCAACAACATATGCAGGGTAGCGGCGGGAGTGCGCACCTCATGACCGATCATTGCAAACATCAGCCGCTGGCGCTCGCGCTGTGCCTCTAACTCCGTGACCAGAAGCTCCTGTTCGTTTAACGAGGTCTGCACGAGTGTTTGAGCGAGGTGATCTTCCGTTCTATCCTCCAAGATAACAGTGGCCAGTTGCTGCGCGCCTCGGGTAAATTTTCGAACTACTTGCTGGCGCACCCAAATCTGCTGCTGTGCTAGTTGAATTGGGAACTCCGCCGTGTAACCTGGCTCATCGTAACAACGCTCAACTTCGACGTGATACTGCCGCGGAACTGCGTTATAAAGTGACGCTCCAACCAGGGGAACACCCGTTTGCGACGGAAAATGCGAGGGGTCGGTGATAAATCGCCCCTCGTGCAGGATTAAATCCTCTTCAAAAATATGCAGATTGACCTGCTCGGCCGCCGCTCTGAGCTCGGCAAATCGCTGCTCCGCTTTGCGTTGCTCATGCACCTCATCGCTGACATCAATAAAACAACCTAAGGTGTGTTGCAGCTCTCCTTCCAGCTTATAGCGGGAGCAGACGAGCTTGACCCAACGCACCCTCGCATTGTCCGACGCCACCCGAAAAGGTTCGCTATCGATATAGGTAGCGCTCGTTAACTTCGGTAGATCTTGCTGGTCCAATTGACGCTTGGAGAGGTGCACGGGCATCAGCCCCACTAGGCGCTTCAACACCGAAGTAAACTGTTCTCTGTCGGACGCCTCGATAAACGCCGCCAGATCAGCCAACTCTCTGATCTCTAGCGTTTCTTTGATGTCAAACATTCTAAGTACATCCTCACTAAGACTGAGTTGCTCTGTCTGCGCGCTGTAAATCCAACGGGCTACATGAGCTGCCTGTGAGATGAGACTAACCGACAATATTTCACGTTGAAGCTGCTCCAACAACTCAGCCTGTTCAGCTGCCTTACGCTCCAGCGCCAACGTGGTCTCAACCCGTTCCGTGATGTCATGCACAGTTCCGCTCATGGCGATCAACTCACCATCACGACACAGAGGTCTGACGAGAATGTGTTGATAGCGTTCACGTCCATCAGGAAGCCTAAGTGTCGTCTCAATCAGACTGTTCTCGGTCAACCTTTCACGCGCCGCCATCACATCTTGAACATAAGCCTCCCGACACTCAGGAGCAACACGCGAGACAACATCCGCCAGGCGAATCTGTGGATAGCGCTCAGCAGGCAGCGCCCTTAATTCACGGTAGACAGAGTTGACCTCAAACAGATCATTTTTGATGTCATGGTAGAAGAGCCCTATATGACCGCCTTCGGTTGATTGCTGGAGTTGACTTAGGGCTCTCTGTGCTGACAAACGATGAGCAACCTCCGCCTCAATATTGGTGCGGTAAAGCATTTGATACCGCCTGCCATTACGCTCAAAAAGCGTAGAAAATCCAACACGGGCCCAGTATGCGTGTCGGCCTGTGTCAGGATCGCAAATTGCCACTTCAACCTCGGTTCCAGGGTGCTGGCGTGCGACTCGAAACTTTTCCAAGTCGGCATCACTGAGCTTGGAACTAAATGCGTCCATTAACGGCATTTTATAGATATCAGGCCAGGTCGCTTTTCCGCCAACGACCCTGACCCTGTCGTTAATCTGATCAACTTCAAACAGCACCATTTTTGCTGCATCCAATGCCAATTCACTACTGCGTTGAGCCTGAGTGAGCTCAGTTAATGCGTCGTGCAATGTCGATCTGCTAATCCAGACAGAGTAACCCAACCAATTAATCGTCATCCAAAGTACCAAATGAGGCGATAACCAAGCCATCAGCGGTCTAAAGCCTTCATTAACTGCTCGTACAAAATCGCTTAGATTCACCAGCAGCATCAATACTGCAAAAATTGCGGCAGAGGCTAGATAGGTGATGAGTACCTTGTTTAATGACAGATTTTTCTCTGTTTCTTTGCGGCTCCACATCAAGGTGAATAGAGCCAGGATAAAAAGACCTGAAATCAGGATATTTTTGATCCAAAGGTTTAACGACTCACCGAGATCATTGCTGAACAATGCAATACTTGAGGCGATGATAATCCCTGAAACGAGCAACCCCTCAACCGCCGGTAGTAGAATAAAAAAGATCAACGAAAGCGCACTTGTGTACGCCAGAATGTATGGACTCCCTGATTGATAAATCAGTACATTGATTAAAACGATTAGGCACGCGGCGCAGATTCTTCGGGAGGTGACGTTCAGTTTGAACTGAGAGATCGTCCATGCACAGACGATCAAAACCACGGCGACAAAACCCATCAATAGCGGACTCAGGGTAGGAGTCAGCAGATTGATAAGAGTCAGCGCCAAAGCAGATAAGAGAAACAGCCGGCTTAGCTGCCCTGAAAAAGAGACCATATCCTGTGAGTGTACAACCCAACTCAGTGGCAAAATGAGTAGTGCTCCGTTGAGAGCGACTCGCATCGCTGTAGAGTCGGACAGTTGATAACCACCCAGAACGAGACCAAGTGTCAGGATAAAAAACACGCTCAATGCGCCAACGACGGCCAACTTTTTGGGGAGGGCCGAGATTGTGATTAACAACATTAGCGGCATGCTGAGGTAGACGATAACACCATAGTGATAGGTGGGGATCACCGAGAGTACAGCAGATAGCACCAACAGCCACCGCCCCATTTGCCTCAATTTGTTCTCTTTTGAGCGCAGCATTTGGGTGATAACGGCACTGATCGCCAATAAAACGAAGGTCAGTGGATCTGCCCCATAGGGTACCGGTGAAAACTCCAACAGCGACGCCAGACACAGTAAACTAAGCGCACCAAAGAGAAGCCATGACCCAGCTCTAGCCGCAAAGAGACCCTCCGGAGCTTGGTTCACATCGGATACGCTCTGTTGTTTCATCGGTCCTCCTGACCTGACCGCACCTCATAGAGTGCGGCTAGGGAGTTGTGTGGTTAAGAATGACTACCACGGCTCTCTGTTCCTAAAGCCAACACTAAATATGCAAGATACGGGCCAGAGAAGTTGGTGTTTTGCTCTTGCTAGCAATCTGAGTTATGCGGGTGCACAGAGTCACTGACCCTGTCACCCGAGAGCACGAGCCTCTATAATTTCGGAGCCCAACTTACACCAAAGAGTATGTATGACCGATATCAAAGCGATCGCGCACCGCCTGACTCGCCGCACGGGTGAGCAAAGCTACAGCCTGAGCGAGACTCCAATCGATTCAGCTACACTGGCGGCACGGCTGATAAACGAAATTAAGCCTCTGTTTGCGCGCCGCGCCACTAAACGCTACGGGCGCTTCGCCGACGAGGCCAGTAGCTTCAAAGGGCTGGTGTTGAACTGGCTCGACAATGCACAGGGCTTTGCACAGTTCACCGCCCGAGCGCTGGAGCAGCTGGCGATGTTAATGGAGGAGCAGGATCTGGAGACAGATGGTCACTGGCTATTCGCAGTGGAGGAGCTGGAACATACTCGCCAGCTCTGGATCGTCAATCTTAAGCAGCGCGCAGGGCTGAGTATAAACGCCGACAATGCCGTGACCGAGACCGACTACGTCGACTTCTCCAGAACGGGTCTGTGCGCACGAATTGACCTAAATGATCTGCATCGTCCAGAGCGTCAACGCTACCTGACACTAAGCTTTGGTTTTGGAGACCGCAAGATGCAGGGAGCACTCTTCGAGTACTTTGGTTTCTTCGACACTGTGGACACACAGGCGGACACCGAGCGTTTTATGCAGACAGTAGAGCAATACAGTGCAGCTATGCCTGAGGAGAGTGCCAAACGTTTCCA
>Ga0102951_1001009_pt1 | contig 10435 bp, 6 predicted proteins | sample SalPonA_B_H2O_MG_FD_78507 | JGI IMG/M metagenome (GOLD analysis project Ga0102951, IMG submission 78507) | Water microbial communities from South San Francisco under conditions of wetland restoration - Salt Pond MetaG R2A_B_H2O_MG | ecosystem: Environmental > Aquatic > Non-marine Saline and...
CACTCTCTTGCCGTTGAGCATGCAGGGTTTGAAGAAGACGCATTTGAGAAAAATCGTGCCATTGAAGACAGACGTAACGACGACCGTTTTCATTTCATCAATTGGACGAAAACAGCATTTAAAAACGTAGATGTTATACCTCCGGGCAACGGCATCATGCATCAAATTAACCTAGAACGCATGTCACCCGTTGTACAAGCACGTGACGGCGTCGCATTTCCAGACACACTTGTCGGAACGGACAGCCATACGCCGCATGTTGACGCATTAGGGGTTATCGCTATTGGTGTGGGTGGGCTTGAAGCAGAGAGCGTAATGTTAGGCAGAGCATCTTATATGCGTCTTCCTGATATTGTCGGCGTTGAGCTCACGGGCAAACCTCAACCAGGCATTACTGCCACCGATATCGTATTAGCACTTACTGAGTTCTTACGCAAAGAGCGTGTAGTATCGACCTACCTCGAATTCTATGGTGAAGGCGCATCTCACCTGACGTTGGGTGACAGAGCTACTATCTCGAACATGACACCAGAGTATGGTGCCACAGCTGCCATGTTCTATATCGATCAGCAAACCATCGATTACTTGCGCTTAACAGGCCGTGAAGAAAAGCAAATTGCATTAGTTGAACAATATGCCAAGCACACTGGATTGTGGGCCGATGACCTTAAAACTGCAGAGTATGAACGTGTTTTAACCTTCGATCTTTCGTCGGTAGGCCGTAATATGGCAGGCCCATCGAACCCTCATGCCCGTTTATCTACCAGCGATTTAGCAAGCCGTGGTATTGCAGGTGAATGGGAAGAGGAAGAAGGGAAAATGCCTGATGGCGCGGTTATTATTGCCGCTATCACTAGCTGTACCAATACCTCCAACCCACGAAATGTGATTGCAGCAGGGTTACTTGCCAGAAATGCTAACGCACGCGGTTTAACGCGTAAACCTTGGGTAAAGAGCTCATTAGCACCAGGGTCAAAAGCGGTTAAGTTATACCTTGAAGAAGCAAACTTAATGACCGAACTTGAATCGCTTGGTTTTGGTGTTGTCGCGTTTGCATGTACTACCTGTAATGGCATGAGTGGTGCTCTTGACCCTAAAATACAACAAGAGATCATTGACCGTGACCTCTACGCTACCGCAGTGTTATCGGGCAATAGAAACTTCGACGGCCGTATACATCCATACGCAAAACAAGCATTTCTTGCGTCTCCACCATTAGTCGTGGCGTATGCTATCGCTGGTACCATTAGATTTGATATTGAGAAAGATATATTAGGTACTGACCCCGACGGTAACCCTGTCACGCTAAAAGATATCTGGCCAACCGATGAAGAAATCGATGCCATCGTCGCGAGCAGCGTGAAGCCAGAGCACTTTCGCAAAGTGTATGAGCCAATGTTCGATTTAAGCGTTAATTACGGTAAAGACATTAACCCACTTTACCAATGGCGCGAGCAGACCACTTATATTCGTCGCCCTCCCTATTGGGAAGGTGCTATGGATGCCGAACGCACCATGACTGGCATGCGCCCGTTAGCCATTTTGGGTGACAATATCACGACTGACCATTTATCGCCGTCAAACGCTATTATGGCTGATAGTGCGGCAGGCGAATACTTGGCGAAAATGGGGCTGCCCGAAGAAGACTTCAATTCTTATGCAACCCACCGTGGCGATCATTTAACCGCGCAGCGCGCAACACTCGCGAACCCAAAAGTGTTTAACGAAATGGTGGTCGAAAACGGCAAGGTGAAACAAGGGTCACTGGCTCGCGTAGAACCTGAAGGTAAAGTAACTCGCATGTGGGAAGCTATTGAAACCTACATGACGCGCAGACAACCGCTAATCATTATTGCTGGTGCAGATTACGGTCAAGGTTCATCACGTGACTGGGCTGCGAAAGGGGTACGCTTGGCCGGTGTAGAGGTGATTGTTGCAGAAGGGTTTGAGCGTATTCACCGAACTAACCTAATAGGTATGGGGGTACTACCGCTTGAATTCAAATCGGGTACCACTCGCAAAACGTTAAGTCTCGATGGTACTGAAACGTATGACGTAAAAGGCGAGCCGTCTCCTGGCGCTACCCTCACATTGTCGATAAACCGTGCCAACGGCGAACACATCGATGTACCCGTTACCTGTCGATTAGATACCGCTGAAGAAGTGTCGGTCTATAGTGCTGGCGGCGTACTTCAACGTTTTGCTAAAGACTTTTTAGAGTCTGAAGTTCACTAACACACTAACCTTTCAGAAGTGAGTCGTCATAAACCTAGCGGGCCATAATATTGTGGTCAGTTAGGTTTATTGTTTTGAACCTTGAGCGTCATAGTCTCACCTTCACGAAATAAAAAACAACAGGACACATCATGACAGCACATGCACCGCAAATTCGTGTTCCCGCCACTTACATGCGCGGCGGTACCAGCAAAGGCGTGTTTTTCGCGTTAACTGATCTGCCGCCATCTGCACAAGTACCGGGACCAGACAGAGATGCACTACTTCTTCGTGTCATTGGCAGTCCAGATCCTTACGGCAAGCAGACCGACGGTATGGGCGGCGCAACGTCAAGTACAAGTAAAACCGTCATTATTAGTAAAAGCGAACGTCCAGGTTATGATGTTGAGTACCTGTTCGGTCAAGTCGCTATTGATAAGCCCTTTGTAGACTGGAGCGGAAACTGTGGAAACCTGACGGCAGCCGTAGGCGCATTTGCGATTAATAATAATCTTGTCGACGCTGACCGTATTCCAGAGAATGGCATTGCTACGGTAACTATCTGGCAAGCGAACATCAACAAAACGATAATCGCAAACGTGCCTATCACCAACGGTGAAGTGCAAGAAACGGGCGACTTCGAGCTTGATGGCGTTACGTTCCCTGCCGCCGAAGTCGAGGTCGCTTTTGTAGACCCCGCCGACGGTGAAGGCGCTATTTTTCCGACGGGAAAACGAAGCGAACAATTAGATGTTCCAGGCGTTGGCGCACTTCAGGCAACCATGATAAATGCAGGTATTCCTACTATATTTATTAATGCCAACGATATCGGATACGCAGGAACCGAGCTACAAGACGACATTAATAACGATGCTGAAGCATTAGAAAAATTTGAAACCATTAGGGCGTACGGCGCAGTAAAAATGGGGCTTATTAGTGACATTAGTGAAGCAGCTGTGCGTCAGCACACGCCCAAAGTAGCCATGGTTGCAGCAGCCAAATCCTATACATCATCAAGTGGTAAGACTGTAAATACTGACGATATAGACGTTCTGGTAAGAGCTATGTCAATGGGCAAGCTACATCACGCTATGATGGGAACCGCCGCGGTCGCCATCGCTGCAGCAGCAGCCATACCTGGCACGCTAGTAAATATTGCTGCCGGTGGCGTTGAACGTGAAGCGGTCACATTTGGTCACCCGTCAGGTACGTTGCGTGTAGGCGCGAAAGCATTATGCAATGACGGACAATGGCAAATTGAGCAGGCAATCATGAGTCGCAGTGCCAGAATCTTGATGGAAGGATGGGTAAGAGTTCCGCCAACCGAAAAGTAAACGCGAACCGTAGTATACATCAGTCTACATTGACACGAGAAAGGAGGCGGGATGCCTCTTTTTTCGTTAAGCTTCATTTTACAGCAAGAATGAGCAATCACGATGTATAAAGTTTTGGTAGTAGAAGACAGTTTAACGGTTCGAAAAATCGTCAATAAACTCATTGAAGATAACCCGCACTTCACCTGTGTTTTATGTGAAAGCCTGGCAGAAGCTAAAGAAACGCTCGAAAAAGAACAGGACTTTCTTGCTGCTATCGTTGATTTGAATTTACCCGATGCCCCCCAACGGCGAAAGTGTCGAACTGAGCCTCTCTTATAACGTTCCCACTGTTGTATTAACAGGCAATTTTGATGAATTCACCCGCGCGCAACTGCTCGATCAAGGTGTATTAGATTACATCACCAAAGAGTCTCGCTATTCTTACATTCAGGTCTCTAAACTGATTGATAGGCTTAGAAAGAATGTCGACACGAAAGTTTTAGTTGTTGAAGATTCAAAAACCAGCCGCAGCTATATTTGTTCACTGCTTAAAAAGTTTCGATTTCAAGTGTTAGAGTCAGGGGATGGACTTGAAGCATTAAAGACGTTAGAACAACATAAAGATATCAAAATGGTGATATCTGACCATCGAATGCCCAATATGGATGGCTACGAATTGGTGAAAGCAATTCGTCGTGAGCGCCGGTTACAAGACCTAATATTTATTGGCCTGTCAGCGACAGGCGACAGCGTATTAATGTCTAAGTTTATAAAAAGTGGCGCAAACGACTTTTTATCTAAGCCTTTCTACCAAGAAGAATTTTACTGCCGCATCATGCAAAACCTCGAGTCTCAGGAAATGATTCAAACCATTAGAGATTCCGCTAATTTAGATGCACTTACCAAGGTTTATAATCGTCGATATCTATATGAGTATGGTGAAGAGATTTTCTCTCTAGGCCATCCAAAAGCCCACGTTACCGCGTCGATGATAGACATGGATAACTTTAAAAATGTGAACGACACACTCGGTCACAAAACGGGCGACGTTTTACTTCAAGAGTTTGCGGCACTGCTGAGCGAGTATTTTCCTGACGACCTCGTTGTAAGATACGGAGGCGAAGAATTTTCAGTGGTGTCTATAAGACCGCCTAAAACATATTTAGCGGCGCTGTCAGGCTTTATGGATGCGGTACGCACCACCCAATTTACCCAACATAAATTTACCATGACGTGCAGTATCGGCGTATGTGCAGAAAAGCATACCTGCCTTGAAACGCAACTAGAAGTTGCTGATGCGCGCCTATACCATGCTAAGCATGCTGAAAAAAACCAAATAATCACACGTGACGAGGCATAAAGGCACGTAACTGTGCCCTGCCTCACTTACATCCAAGAGCGCTGGGTAGACTCCACATCGTGCATCACCTTATCAGCTAAAGAAAACACATAGTCTTCGGGTAAAAAAGGGACCGTTACACTGCCTGAAGCCAGTACAAACTTAATACTGGCCAACTTTCTGCGTTTCATAAAGATACTTTGTTGAATAACAAGCTCCTGAATCTTATAGGGTTCAAAGCACAGATAATCTATGCCCACTCTTCCACGACGCACATAGATATACTTATCGTCTGTTGCAATGCCCCATCGCCACCACCGAAGCCCGATAACGCCTAAAAGTAATAAACACACGCTAATGCTCATTGCAACAATATCGAGATGTGCAGTAATGATGCCTACGGTAAAAAAGAGGCCAAATGGCACGGCTAAACCAACAACACTCCAATGTAAAATAAAGCGCGTACTGATGGTCATGTAATCATGGCGTTGATAGCAGCTGTTTGGCATAACCTCTTTAGCAAGCGCAAGTGCTTCGGTTTCAGTAACCGACGGGACAATAAGCTTATTCGGCGACATCAGCTCTTGCCCGTGCTGCTGCGTAGACACATTTTGTTCAAAATAAAGGTTCACTCGTTTAAGAACTTTATCTAACCAATCTTGTTTCGCCGTAATCATTTGTATTCGAGAAGCGCGCATGCTTACTTCCTGTTTATTTAACAGCCCACTGCGGCGAATATATCTGTCATCTTGTTTTGAAAGGGTGTAGCCGTAAAACGTAAACAGTGCACCCCCGACGCTTATTAGCGCAATAGCCGCCATAAGCATCATTACAATAATCAATGCATATAAGCCAAATTGCCACCACGCAATGGTTTGCTCGCCTACAAGTTGGTTAAGCTGAAGCCCCTTTGAGGCAAGCCACCCCGATATGCGTGAAAATACATCGTCGTAAAAAGGCGCAGCAGCACCTAATAAGATCCATACGCGATTATTCGTAATACCGTGGATAACGAGGTCAGTGATTGACCGCCGGTTGAGCACAGTTTCGTCACTGTCCTGCGTTACTGGCGCCTGGGCTTCATTTTCTTGAGGTTCTGGTGCTGTATTCTGGGCATTAAACGCCAGTACTTGTTTTTTCAGCGCCTGTGCATAGTTGTTGGGTACAGCAACTATATTGGCTTCTTCTGATGCACTGCCAGCCGTATCTAACACCACCAAGGCATAACCGAACGGGCGATAGTAAAACGGGTGCTCTATTTTGACATTTTGAATGCGCCAAAAAGGGAGGTTGGTGAAACGACGCGAAAAGACACCGTGATGTATTTCTATATGCGCATTATGAACGCGAAACGTGTACATGAAAAAGCTAACAACACCACTTAACGAGGTACTGAGCATCAACACAAGGATACCTATATATGTGCCGTTTGAATGAATATTATCAGTAATATTGGCAGTAACGGCCAGCGCCGGCACAACGTATATTAAACCTTGAGCTAAGTTTTTAAGATTGCTAAAGGTAAAATACAAAATAGCGATGACTGATAAACGCTGCCACTGTACTCCCGTGTCTACTGACTCGCTGCGACCTGCCTCGTTATCTGTGATGTGTTCATTATCCACTAGCGTTACTTCGCACTTAACACTTTATGATCGAGTACAAACTGTCGAAGTTGCTGTGCGGTCTCTACTGGCAGGCCCGGAATTTCGAATGTATGTAGCGCGCCGCCTGCTGAAAATACTTGTAACGATGCGAGCCCTGCAAGTCGCGCCAGTGGTCCGCGCTTTATTTCCACATGCTGAACGCGAAGAATGGGTTGGCAAGCCAGTGTTTGAAAAAGTAATCCAGACTGTAAGTTTAAATCTTGCTCTCTCACACTGTACTTAACACGTACATCAGCCAGAACATGGTAAACCACCCACACAACACCTAACGTAATAATCCCCGTAAGCACAAAAGGAAATGCCAAGAGCAAAGGTTCAGGCAATACGAAAAAGGGTTGGAAGCGCAGCGTGCAGATAATCGCGATAAGCAGTGTGGTAATGCATAACGCCAACGATACATTGACGATACGATAACGTGGAGAAACATCGGTTAACCTAAGCGCTGCCATGGCAGGCATACTGTCTGGGTCGAGCTGCGCATTTGAAAAGGTCGTTGTGGCAGACGACGATATCCCTGTCATTATTCTTTACCCCTACTTTGTTCATTACATCAACGCGATATAGACGTAGTAAAAACGAGAGCAGCAAACGTGCTGCCCGTCTCGTTTTTTACATGGCATTGTGCCCGTTAGTCGTCAACAGGTTGCTCATTTAACCAGTTTGTCAGCGCCGACATATCGTAAAGTACCGCCATTTGAAGCTCTTCAACCCAATCATGAACATTCTCCCACCATGTGGGGTGATCGCCCTGTTGTATTTGATTTGCTATGCGCTGCACCCTTGCTAAGCCAACAGACCCTGCCGCACCTTTAATTTTATGCGCCTGCGAACAGACTTCTGATTTTTCATCTGCGCTCAAACTAAGCTGGAGAATTTCCATATATTCCGGCATTTTCTCCTGAAAGACCTTAACGCTGGCTCGCACCATATCGTCACCAATGGTATCGACCAACATTTGTAACAAGTCCATATCTAGAATGTTACTGAGTGTTTTGTTTGGCTCTGGTCGCTCGACTTCACCATCAATTTCCAGTGGGGCTGGCGGCGCATGGAACAAGTCGTTAAACACCTCAATAACGCGAGACTTCTTAATAGGTTTGGCAATAACGTCGTCCATCCCATTTTGCAGATACTCTTCACGTTTTTTGATCACGTTCGCGGTGAGCGCAACAATAGGCGTTTGCATAACCAAGTCTTCTTCGTGCAACGTATTGGCCACATCAAAGCCCGTCATGTCTGGCAGTTGAATATCAAGTAGAATAAGGTCGTATTGCGTTTCACGCGCTTTATCTATTGCCTCTTGTCCTGTCATGGCAACATCCACTTTTTGGCCAAGCTTCTCAAGCAGTGCTTTTGCCACCATGACGTTAAGCTCAATATCTTCAACAAGAAGAATATTTAACCCCGTCACCTCAAGCTGCGCTACCTGCATAGGACGGTTTGAAATGCTTACCGGCAATATAATTTCAAAGCGAGTGCCTTTTCCTACCGCACTTGATACGTGTATTTCTCCATTCATCAAGTCGACCATTTGTTTACAAATGGCGAGCCCGATACCCGTGCCTGTAGCAGACTGGTGGTCGGGATGATCGACCTGATAATACATCGCAAAGATTTTGTCTATCTCACTTTCGGGGATACCTACACCAGTATCTTCAATAACAAAGGTAACGAATGCTTTGTCACCATCTGGCTTGGTTGATGATACAGACAGGCTCACGTGTCCTTTTTGCGTAAACTTCACGGCGTTAAAAAGTATATTCCACAGAATTTGACGTAATCGCGTACCGTCAATTTCGACCAAACGCGGGAGTGGATCTTTTATTCTGGTTTTAAAAGCCAACTGTTTATCGCCAGCCAACAGGCGAATGATACTGCTTAGTTCTTCGGTGAAATCCTTGAGCGATATGGTTTTCAAACTCAGTTCAAGTTTGTCCCTGTCGAGTTTATCAAGGTCAATAATATCGTTAAATATATTGCCCAACGTAATCGCACTAGCATAAATCGTACTGACCCAATTAAACTGTTCTTCGCTTAATTCGGTGTCGCGTAGCATGCGGCTTAGCCCCACGATGCCATTGAGCGGTGTACGCAATTCGTGACTTATCGTTGCTATAAATCGCGTTTTGTCGGTACTCGCTTTAGCGGCTGCATTTTCAGCCTGCTTGCGCTCGGTCATATCACGTCCAAAAGACAGCAAACCAAGACGATTACCTTCTTTGTCGAAGAAAGGTACGCGCTTCATTTCGAAGTAGCGTCGACGCCCATCAGCAAAGCGAAGCCACAACTCTTCCGTAATGCTTGCATTGGTTTCCAATACTTCATGGTCGCTAGCAACAATTTGGCGAGCCAAATCTTCTTCATACACATCTTGTGGTGTTAACCCTAAAAGCTCTTGCTCGCTTTTACCGGTCATTAGCTCTGCAATGCGATTGCAACCTGCAAAGCGTCCTTCTTCATTTCGGTAATAAATAAGGTCTGGTGAAGCGTCAATAATAGAGCGCAATAACGTTGACAACCGCCTTGCCTGCGCTTCTTGTAACGACTTATCTTGAATCTCATTTTCTAAATCTTTAAATAAGGCTTCTCGTTCTTCTTGTGCTTGCTTACGTTGTTCAATTTCGTGATTGAGCTGCCTGATATTTGACTGAAGCTCTCGGTTAAGAAACACATCCTCTTCTCGAAGGTGCTCTAGTTGGCTCACTACATCTTTCAAGTTCGTTCTTGAATTCTCTAACTGCTTTATGAGCTCGCTGAAAAAGTACAACACCCAGGGAGCAGAGAGCATGGTGAGCACTACAGCGCTAATAAAATCGTCAGGCTCAACCTGACTGCCCATACTCACACGGATGACGTAAGACCCCCCTAAGGTAAACACCAAGGAGAGAACCACAAAGAGGATACTCAGTTTCAATGTACCGAAACGTTGCACAAACTGGGCGAACCGAATGGCCCAAGAGTCGTTTGGAGAATCTGAATGCATAAGCGCTTTTTAATGGATAATTTGCCGTTATCCTATCAGGAAAAAGTCCATTCGGTAACTGTTCAACGAGTGGTAATAGCTGACATACCGCTATTCGGTCGTAATGACGTTGCAAGCAAAAGCCAAATTTAGCCTTTTAATGTCTGTTTGGGCTATCACTTTTTATCTCGCGACGCGCACTATCCATAATTAATGCCTCATTAATGGCGCTGCGCTACGAGTGAATTTTTATTCAATTAAATTTTCTAGTTGAGAAGAATTATCAATTAGAAAGTGAATGAACATTGTCATTCATTAGGTCTTTACATTTTTGTTACATTTCAAATTTAATCATGCGCAAAGCATTGATATATTGCAACTTTATATCAGTTATACTAATTCACTAGACGATGAAGTATTTTAGGGTTTGATTTTACTTTTCAATGTGGGTATTTTGTACGGCCCGCAACGCAATAATGCATAAAAATGCGGAATACGACTGGAATCCTCTAATAATAATTAACGACAAGAAAGGCGCTTGTATCGGGTAATACTGCCTGACAATAAAAGACGTCTGAACAATGTTGTGATACGCAATACCTAGGCGCATCTACACGCAACACATACCTTGCCCAGTCAAAAGGTTGAAGGAGTTAAGAGATGAGTTTATACAATCCCAACGATTCCCGGGATAACTGTGGGTTTGGTTTAATCGCCCACACTCAAGGGGAAGCCAGTCACGAATTGGTAGAAACTGCAATACACGGTCTTGACCGCATGCAGCACCGAGGCGGCATTGCAGCCGATGGAAAAACAGGTGATGGGTGTGGCCTGCTGCTACAAAAACCCGACGCATTCTTTCATACTATTGCCGAAGAAAATGGCTGGAAGCTCAGCAAAAAATACGGCGTAGGGATGATTTTCTTAAGTCAGGACC
>Ga0102951_1001012_pt1 | contig 10429 bp, 7 predicted proteins | sample SalPonA_B_H2O_MG_FD_78507 | JGI IMG/M metagenome (GOLD analysis project Ga0102951, IMG submission 78507) | Water microbial communities from South San Francisco under conditions of wetland restoration - Salt Pond MetaG R2A_B_H2O_MG | ecosystem: Environmental > Aquatic > Non-marine Saline and...
AACCTGTCCAGCCTTTGTCCAAACTGGACGTATGGTACTTTCCATCACTTGGTGCACATTTGCATTGAGTTAACGACGGAAATCACGACTTGTAGGTTTCTTATATTACCGGTGTCTGGAGAGGCGCCGGTTTTTTTTTTGTCTTTTCCCTAGATTTGAGTATGCGGAAAGCACTCATTTATTCTACGTTAATCTTGTGGTCATTCAGTTCATGTAATAAGCCTATTCCATACATTGACGATCTGCTGTTTGATGTAGGTCTATTAGGGGAATGGGAAATCAGTTCCCGCACGATCAATAGTACACCTGATCCTGCTGTTGATTGCTGTGAATACCTCGAACTGAGAGGAGATGAAAATTTAGAAGACCTCTCTGGTTTATGGTTTTATGATGATGGCGATACCGTCCAAAACGAAGGCACATTTACGGTAGATACTCTCGAGGGAGATATCCAATTCTACCATCAAAACAGCTCTTTCACCCGCAACTACGTCGTTGTCAGCTACGACGTTATTTTTTTAGAGCACTACGTGGGCAGTACTTATTTCGAAGAGATCTGGAGGCGCGATTAAATTAGTTCGAGAACCAAAGCAGTTGCAAGGTAGCCTGGTCAGTAGTCATGTCCTTGACTTCTCTGATATAGTGGCTTTTTGATCCTTCTATCGTCCGAACCTTGTACGGGAGTTTAATATCTTGGCCATCACGTAAGACGCTAATCTCGATGGTCTCACCCGGTTCGAGTGCTTGAGGCCCAGAGAAAAGTTTATCGTCTATGATGCTCACCTTATCTCCAGGTTTAAAACCCATAAAATCTTCTTTACCAACCTTTTTAATGGTCATTTTCTGACCAACAAGCAATCTACTGCGCTTCACATCGTTGTCGTTCACGGGATGCGCAATGAGCGGACCGAAATAGTTCCTATCGTATTCGATCCCCACTTTTGCTAAATACTCTTGAATAGGCAGCGGCTGTGTTCCACTGACGTAGTCGTCAAAGAATTGTTGTAAATCGGGATGCACTAGGGCTACAAACTCCTCGATAAACTCATCGTCCTTGAAACTTTTGTTTGGACCATAAGTATCGCGTAGTTCTAGGACGATGTCCAGCAAGTCTTTCTCTCCTTGGGTGAGCTCCATGATTCGGATATCTAGTAACGCCCCCATTAGTGCACCTCGCCCATAGACCTGCATGTATTGCTTTTTATAGGGCTTGTGCAAGACGTTTTCGCTCATCTCAGTGAACGGCATTTTTTCAGTAGGATAGCGATCTGCGGTGACGATTTTTTGGCGCAATACGGAACGAATGTATTCATCTCGCGTGATCACACCCCCTTTAACTTGGCTTATTCCCGCAAAATATTCCGTAATGCCTTCATACAACCAAAGGTGTTTACTCATCTTCGGGTCGATATAGTTGAAGTTGCCTATTTCCTCGCTGTGTAGACCCAAGGGAGTAAGAATGTGGAAGAACTCATGAATACATACATCGGCCATTTGGTCTAGGACCATATCGTTGCCAAAATCGGGCAAGTAATAAACCGAACTATTGCCGTGTTCTAATGCTCCAAAACCTTGCCCGGCCAATTGCCTAATCGCCCTGATGATCGTTCCTAATTTGATTTCTGTCCCTTCTACAAGTCCTTGAAATTCGCTGTAGTCTTTGATGTAAAAGATGAACGCATATTTCTTCACAGGCAGGTTGCCGTCGAGAAAGGCCTCAATAGCTTCCATGCTCAACTTCACTTGATTGTAAATATCAGCAGATAATTCGCGACCACTTTCACTAAACACGCCAATGGTAACCTTCGTTTCCCCCAAGCGGAAGGAAGTCGTATCTGGTTTGGCGAACATTATGGGGCAGTCCAAAAGCTGGTGATAATCTTTTGCAAAGAAATTTTGGGTATTTCCATAGGTATAACCGTCCATCGCGCTCAGTCCATAAAGCGTAGGACTCTTTATGACCTCAAGGTTAACGGGCATCTCTTCGGCACCTTTGAAAAAACCGAGGTAGCCGGCAGCATTGATTAAGAAATTCTGACCCGCTTGATTGTTGGTTCCCGCAGGTTCGAAGATTTTATTTTTGCGAATCTTGGAATCAAAGGAATCGTCCACCCAATACTCAATTTTTTTAGGTGATCCTTTGATGATGAAGGTGTTCCCTTGCTGCTTCACCTTTAAAGGTTTGTTCTCTTGGTCGTAGGCATTAAAGTCTTCTATAAATCGGCCATAATCTAGCGTCGCGTAAGTACCGGGTATGGTAGCTGGGAAATTGAATTCTACGCCTGCGACATCATCATCGAAATTCATTTTCGTGGCATCTACGGTTACTCGGACGCGATCATCAACAACATTTACGAGGTCTAGAGAATATACGTGTGCTCCAGTCTTCTGTGCGAAGGCGAACAAAGGAAGTAAAAGGGCGCAGAGTAGTTTCAAACGTGTGGCCATGATGATAGATTTAAGGAATAAAGATAATGGTTCATTCACATAGACGACGGCCGCGATCAAACGGTTGCCTAGGGGTATAAAAACAGGAAGCCCCGCGACATTGTCGCGGGGCTAACCAACACTCTGAAACTATGATTAAGCCGCAGCGTTGTCTTTGCTAATTGCCAAAGAGTACACTACAAGACCAAATCCAATCTTGTTTATCGCATCTGCGATGTTGTACAATAGGTCCATGTAGCTAGCGTCCATTCCGAAATCGTATCCGAAAAGACCACCTTTAGTACCTAAGATGTACCCGATTGGGTAGATAGCCCAACCGATGATTACGAATTTCGCCAACATTCCGTTCGCTTTCGCAACCTGACCACCAGCGTTGTTAGCCAATTTGGCAACATCACCAGCAACAACCAACCATACGATGTAGAAGTAAGCTGCACCTGATAGGGCTCCCCAAATCCATGATGATGAATCATCTTGGTGGAAGGCTTCTCCGATGTAACCCAAAACAAGCATAGCAACTGAAGCAATGATCAGTTTCCATAGCAAGTTCATAGTACCACCCGCTTTCTTGGTTATTAAATAGAATTCCACACACATCAATGGAACGGTCAACGTCCAATCGATGTAACGCAAAGCAGTTGGGTTGTCCCCAGTTGCTTGATAATAATCGCGCATGTAGTAGTAGTGTACGGCTGCAATACCCGTAATCAAACCACTAACAAGTAGCGATGTTTTCCATTCATCCGATACGCGACTGCGCTCGAAGAAAAAGAATACTGACGCGGCAAACATTGCCATGTAGCCAGTGAAGAATGTAAATGATACTGGATCTGCAGCATCAACATTCATTACCTCTAGAAATAGTGACATGGTGTTAAAAAATTAAAGGTTATAACTACCACTTAACTTACGCTATTAGATTTTGTTCAAAGCAGTTTAAAAATTGAGTATAAAAACTCAATAATTCCCTAAAATGCACGCAATCAAGAGCGAAAAGGGTGATAAGTACTATTCATATGAACAAAGGCTAGGCTGTTTTGTTTAGATAATTATAAAAGGTCGAAAGTACATTTAATCATGAAATACGATATCGCGCTCATCGGTTTGGGAGCTTCCAACAGTCTACTGCTTTTAGCACTAGAGGAGCGCGGAATATTGTCCGAATTGAGCGTATTGATTCTTGAAAGCGATGCGAAACTTGCGAATGACAAAACCTTTTGTTTTTGGTCGGACCGAATCGATCCCATTAATTCCAGTCTTGGTACTTTATTATTAAAAGAATGGCGAGAAGTCAATTTTAATGGTAGTCGTGAGGTCATGAAGACCAAGAGCTATGCGATGTTGGAAAGTTCAATGCTCTATCATCATACGAAGGAGCTGGTGTCGCGTTCTCCGAACATTACGAATATCCGAGCCACATTTACGGGTTTCAAGACTTTGCAAGAAGGGATAGCGGTATACTCCGATGAGCAATTTTGGGTCGCTTCAAAGGTTTATGATAGTCGTATGCCAGAGATTAATGAACCTACAGGTCGGTTGGTGCTGCAATCTTTTACAGGTTGGCGAGTAAAAACAGATTGGCCCAATTGGGACCCAAGTGAAATGACTTTGATGGATTTTGAAATTCCTCAAAATGATTTTACTCAGTTCATGTACATATTGCCAATATCCGATAATGAAGCATTAGTGGAAGTAACAAGATTTGGCACAGAGATTTTACCGGAAGATCTCGCTCAAACCCACCTAAGAAGTTATTTGTTTTCATTAGATGGTCCTTACGATGTTGTTCATGAAGAGCGAGGTGTGATTCCCATGTCACAGCACGCAAAACAACAATATCCTGATTCGCGTGTCGTTTCAATGGGAACAAGGGCAGGTCTTATCAAAGCAACTACTGGATATGGGTTTAAGCACATGTTCGATCAGGCCTATGCCATTGCTAATGAGTGGAACAATGAGTTAAGAACCAACACCCGTTCAATGTGGAGTTGGCCAAGAACAGGAATCGGACGTCATTACTTTTACGATCACCTTTTGTTGCACATATTGAAGACAAAGCCGCATTGGGGCAAAGAAATCTTTGTGAAATTATTCTCAAACCAAACGCATGAGGGTATTTATGATTTCTTGGATGAGAAGAGTTCTTTTCGTTGGGAGCTCGGTATGTTTTCTAGGTTGCCCATCATGAAATTTCTATGGGCTGTTGTGGCCTCTTTTTTCGCCTTCCTTAAAACGAGACCTGCTCGCTGGGCGCCAATGGCATTTGTGTTGGTTTCGATGACATTGAATATTATTATTCCGCAGTGGTCTTCTGCCATCTCAATAGGCATTCTTTTGATCATGCTCTTTCTAGTAGGAATACCTCATGGAGCATTGGACGGCTTCGGCCATGCAAGCGGTATGCGTTTGCCGAAATTTATTCTTCGATACAGTGGAATAATGGCTTTAGTACTTCTGTTTTGGGCCGCGAGCCCCATAGCAGGTCTACTTGCTTTTGTGCTGTATAGTGCATGGCACTTTGGAGAAACAGATATGCGAGAATGGAATTTACCGAGTCCTTTTCTCACTATAGCTTGGGGAGGAATTCTTTTTGCATTGCTCTTGTTGCCACACATGAGTGAGGTGAATATCGTGCTGGCTTCAATGGGAATAGAGGAGGTCGTCCTCCCCGCGGCATCTAGTACGACCATCTATCGCGCTGCGGCAGCAATCGGCATTGCGGGAGGGTTGTGGTTCGGCTCCTTGCCGTGGTTGATATCAATTTTAACGCTTGTACTCTTGGGAGAGCAGCCATTGGCTGTTGCCTTTGGCACTTATTTCATATTGCAACACAGTACCTCGGGTTGGGATCATTTAAAAAAGGCGCATCGTTGGTCTCATGTTCAGATGTTCATGAAGGCATTGCCTTTTACCCTTGGTGCCATTGCGTTATTCTTGGTCATTTTTCAATTCGACCGAAATTCACTTTCGCAATGGAGCAGCTACTTCTTGATTTTCCTTAGTGCGCTGAGTCTGCCGCACATATACTTTATGTCGAGACTCTACCGGAGTCAAGATTAAGCCCATTTCTTTTTGAGTGTAATGTGGGTTATTTCAGGCCACATACCTACACGCCCCGGAAAAGCTAAATACCCAAATCCGCGATTTACGTGAAGTACTTTTCCATCCTCTTCACGATAGATGCCGGCCCATTTTGGGTATTTAAATTTTACCGGTGACCATTTTATCCATCCAGGTATTTCAATACCGAATTGCATTCCATGGGTATGCCCGCTAAGGGTTAGATGCACCTTATTGGAATGTTGCTTAACCTTGGCGTCGAAGTGACTAGGATCATGACTCAACAACACGGTGAACGCATCTTCTGGAATCTGTCCCAGCGCTTTATCTAAGTCACCGTAAGGAGGGAATGGAGGCAACCCCCAGTTCTCTACACCTGCGAGGTAAATGCGCTGTCCATTGCGCTCAAAATAGCGGCTTTCATTCATAAGAAGGTCCATTCCCATCTCTGCATGGATTTCTTTAAGACGATCAAGATTGGCCACTTTCGCTTCGGGTGAAGGGAATTTCCAATAATCGCCGTAATCGTGATTTCCCAGAATGGAAAAAATGCCCAATTTCCCTTTCAAACGTTTGAACGTCTCAATCCAAGGCTCTGCCTCTTCTGCAATGTTGTTTACCATATCACCTGTAAACACAACGGCATCAGCACCAAGCTCGGTTACCATATCAACACCGTATTGGACCTTTTCTTGGTTATCGAAGGATCCACTATGGATGTCCGAAATCTGCGCTATAGTGAATCCATCAAAAGCTTCCGGTAAATCTTCGTATTCCAAGGTGTGGCTGATGACACGGTAGCGGTAGCGACCTTTCCAAATGCCATCAATAATTCCGAGAAACGGAATGGCTGCGAGGCCTAGCGCTATCTTAGAAATGAATGCGCGGCGCTCGGGGAGTATTGCGGGTTGGACGGTAAATAATCGGACCGCGTATTGGATGATCCGCGTAATGTCTTCGAGCAATAGTGGGACGATGGCGATTAACTTAGGTACGGCAAGAAGAATGGACGCACCGAAAAGGATGCTTCCTACTTTGTAATCCACTTTACCGTTCATCATCATGAAGGTTACGAACAGACTCAGTACAATGTAAGCGCCAGTGACTCCCCAGTAAATCCAGGGTGTAACAGGGCTTTTAAAAACAGTGCGGAAGGCTTGGTAGGCGTAAAGGTCTATGGCGAGGACCATACCCAGGGTAAAGAGTATGCGAAAGATCATGATATCTGTATGTATGCTTAGGAACAACGCCATTTTGGCCCGATTGTTTTAGATTGCAAAAATGGGTAATTGACGCGAAGTCCCTAACTTACCTGCTTTAAATTTCTGACAATTCTAATAAGCAATATATGGGCCAAGAAACCCCGGATCACGATAAAAAGCTTTTTCTTCTCGATGCGTATGCATTGATCTTCCGTGCCTATTTCGCTTTTGCGAAAAACCCGCGAATCACATCCGGAGGATTGGACACGAGCGCCATCTATGGATTTACTACGGCTTTGTTGGACTTGTTGTCTAAGGAAAACCCAACACACATTGCGGTATGTTTCGACCTTCCTCAGCCAACGGAACGCCATGAACTATTTCCAGAATACAAAGCAAATCGCGATGCAACACCCGAGGCCATCAAGATTGCAGTGCCCTACATTCATAAGATTCTAGAAGCTTTCAATATTCCCGCACTTGGTGTTCCGGGTTATGAAGCAGACGATGTCATTGGAACCTTGGCGAAGAAGGCGGAACAAGAAGGCTTTACTACCTACATGATGACGCCGGATAAAGATTTTGGCCAATTGGTGAGTCCAAACATATTTATGTACCGTCCCGGTCGTGGGGGTAATCCGCCTGAGGTTTGGGGCGAAGCGGAAGTTTGTGAGAAGTTCAGCTTGGACCGAGTTGAGCAAGTGATCGATTACCTCGGCATGATGGGGGATAGCGTTGACAATATTCCAGGCTTACCAGGGGTTGGAGCTAAAACGGCTTCAAAATTGTTAGCGGAATACGGTTCACTCGAAGAGACGCTTGCAAATGCTGACTCAATCAAGGGAAAGCTTGGCGAGAAAATCCGCGAGAATGCTGAATTAGGTTTATTGTCAAAGAAATTGGCCCGAATCATTATTGATGTTCCAATTGATCTAGCGCCACAAACCTTGACCCGTGATCCGTGGAATCAAGATGCGCTTTTGGCAATTTTTGAAGAATTGGAATTCCGTACGCTTGGACGTCGTCTGGGTTTAGGACACCATGAATCTAGCGATGATGCACCGGCAGCTCCCAAGGCGGCAAGCACTAAGGTGAATCTTGCTTCGAACGATCAAATGAGTCTTTTTGGTGGCGATGATACGCCAACCCCCGAGGCATCTGTAAGTCCGTCCAATAGAGATTCCGTTGCTACGACGGACCATCTGTATCAGCTCGTTGAAACATTGCCGGAGGCACGTCAATTGGCTTCTTTACTTGCGCAAAAAACTTCTGTTGCTTTCGATACTGAAACCACATCGCTGGATGTATTGGACGCCGAGATTGTCGGGATGAGTTTTTGCTATGAGAAAGGCAAATCGTATTACGTTGCGGTACCTGAGGATCGGGCGGCAGCGGAAGAAATCATCCATGCCTTCGCGCCATTCTGGTCGAATGACGGTATTGAGAAAATTGGACAAAACATTAAATACGATATCAGCGTCTTGATGAACTACGGCGTTGAAGTTACAGGTCCAATCTTTGACACGATGATTGCGCATTATTTGATACAGCCGGATATGCGTCACGGTATGGACATCCTCGCTGAAACGTATCTAAACTACCAGTGTATTTCCATTGAAACGCTCATAGGCAAGGGGAAGAACCAAAAGAATATGCGAGATCTTGCACCAGCGGAGATCCTGGATTATGCGGCTGAGGATGCTGATATCACCTTCCAACTCAAGGACTTGTTTGAGCCGATGCTGCGTGACACGGGCGTTGACGGCGTATTCCGGAATATAGAGATGCCTTTGGTGCCTGTTTTAGCGCGTATGGAGCGTGAGGGAATCGCAGTGGATGTCAACGCTTTGAATAGCTACAGCATAGAATTGGGCACCTTAATTGAACAGCTTGAAGGTGAGATTATTGAAATTGCAGGAAGGCCATTTAACGTTGGTTCTCCGCGCCAATTAGGCGAGGTGCTTTTCGATGAACTCAAACTCATCGACAAACCCAAAAAGACGAAAACGGGGCAATACGCCACGTCCGAAGCTATTCTAGAAGGGCTGAAGAAAACGCATCCCATTATCAATAAGATTCTGGACTATCGCGAGTTGAAGAAATTGAAAAGCACTTATGTGGACGCATTGCCTGAGTTGGTGCATGCCAAAACAGGTAGAATACATACGAGCTTTAATCAAACGGTTGCTGCCACAGGTCGCCTCTCTTCCACTAATCCAAACCTTCAAAACATTCCAATTCGTTCAGAGAACGGAAGGAAGGTACGTGCCATGTTTACTGCTGCCGATGCCCAGCATACATTAATGGCTGCAGATTACAGTCAAATTGAATTGCGTGTAATAGCTGCCCTTGCCAAGGATGAGGCAATGATAGAAGCATTTAAAAACGGCGAGGACATTCACCGAGCTACTGCGGCGAAAGTATTTGAAGTGGCCCCGGAGGAAGTAACGCGTGAGCAACGCTCGAATGCAAAAACCGTCAACTTCGGTATTGTCTACGGGGTCAGCGCTTTTGGCTTGAGCCAGCAGACGGATATGAGCCGAAAGGAAGCTAAAGCTGCCATCGATGGGTATTTCCGTACGTATCCGGGCATCAAGAAATACATGGATGATCAAGTCGCTTTTGCACGTGAACACGGATATGTGGAGACCATTACGGGTCGTCGACGCTACCTCAAGGACATTGATAGCCGAAATGCGGTGGTACGCGGTCACAGCGAGCGCAATGCCGTGAATGCACCTATTCAGGGATCGGCGGCAGATATCATCAAGCTCGCGATGATTGAGGTGGACCGTGCCATGCGTGCTGCGAACATGAAATCACGAATGTTGCTTCAAGTGCACGATGAATTGGTCTTTGATGCCGTGCAAGAAGAATTGGATGCGCTGAAGGCACTTGTAATTGAAAAGATGGAAGCAGCGGTAGATCTAGCGGTACCAATGGTCGCTGAAGTGGGCACTGGTGATAACTGGCTTCAAGCACATTAGAATTCAATTGTTTTTTATCGTAGAATTGTAAGTGAACACTTACAATGACTGAAAAGCAACAAATACTTCTACAAAGTGCGCAGCAATCCTTTTGTAATTTGGGGTATGCTGGTGCATCTACTGCCAAAATTGGACGACTTGCGGGTACCAGTGAGGCCTTGATCTTTCGTCATTTTGGAAGCAAGCGCGACTTGGCAAGATTGGTGGTTAAAGAGGGACAAAAATGCCGTGCTTCAATGTCTTACGGTACATTGAACCACCCGGATCCATCGGAGGTGCTGAGAGGATTTATTGGTCTACATGCCATGTTTTTGGCGGGTAAAGACCCATTTGTTCCTTGGATTGCAGGGATCCGTATTGTCAACGAAAATCCAGATTTTTTTGAGGAGGACGGCTTTATTGTTGAGCGTTTAACCTGGGCGGTTTCTAGCGTTGGACACGCCAAAGCCGGTGCCGTGACGCGCATTATTATTTCCACGCTCGATCAAGCTTTGCTCTACGCCTTTAAGGGTCAAGAGGACCAAGCTGAAGCACTCATTGTTGGTCTTCGTGAAATCATATTAAATGAGTAAGTAATTACTCATTATTTTCGAGACAAATCCAAAAGTGCCCTTTTAGGATGGGGGGTGTCGCGCGCACCATCGCTTATTTAACGACTTAGGTGAGCACATTTAACACACGGTGAACCTAAAAGCCGCTTAATTGTTGTAACTATGCAACAAATAAAAAATC
>Ga0102951_1001013_pt1 | contig 10421 bp, 7 predicted proteins | sample SalPonA_B_H2O_MG_FD_78507 | JGI IMG/M metagenome (GOLD analysis project Ga0102951, IMG submission 78507) | Water microbial communities from South San Francisco under conditions of wetland restoration - Salt Pond MetaG R2A_B_H2O_MG | ecosystem: Environmental > Aquatic > Non-marine Saline and...
CCCCGGCCAACATAAAAACTTCGAACCTATCCAAAGGGCCACAAGGAAGAATTTTCAATTTAAAAGAGGGTTCTCTGATCTAAGCTATCAGAGTCAAAGTCGTAATTTAAATACGACGGAGGAGCTATCATGGAGTACAAAACTTCCAGAACAACTAAAATCAAGCGTGTTGACCGATTGATCAGCGCTTATGATGACGGCTGTCGCATGGCTGGTAAGGTTCGTAGCCAATTTGACGAGCAGCGTTGCCGCGAAGTAGCCCGCCAACGAGGCTACTCCGAGCGCGAAGAGATCAACTGTTTCGTAGCCGCTTTACGCAATCACTGTTGAGCCCTTGCTCTACCAGCTCCCAGTATTTGGCATCGATACCCAGGGTTCGGCCGGTGGTAATGCAGCGCCTTTTTGTAGCAACTCGACAGAGATCCCATCGGGTGAACGCACAAATGCCATGTGACCGTCACGTGGTGGGCGATTGATAACGACTCCCTGATCACTAAGATGCTGGCAAAGCGCATAGATATCATCTACCTCGTACGCGAGGTGGCCGAAGTTACGCCCACCCTGATAATCCTCAGAGTCCCAGTTGTATGTCAATTCAACGAGGGGGGCTCTATTCGCCAGTCCACGCTGGGCATCCTCTGGTGCGGCTAAAAAAACGAGGGTAAAGCGCCCGCCTCTACTCTCCATGCGATTAACCTCAACCAGACCGAGGCCATCAGTATAAAAACTCAACGACTGCTGCAGATCTTTGACACGTACCATTGTATGCAGATAGCGCATACAGCCTCCTATTGATAAAGTTTATTTTCGTAATCAATTGCGGCATCACTCCAGAGAAACCGCTGGTTTGATGCTTTCGCACACATCTCATTCCATTCGCCAGTCTGTTTAAAAGCAGACATTGCTCGCTCAGCAGTTTCCAGCAGTGACTGGCACTGCTCTTCTAAGCTGTCACCCTTGAAGCTGAATCCGGTAACTCCATCGATCACTGTATCTGCCAGCCCGCCGACAGCATGTACCAAGCAGGGTTGACCCGCTCGCATTGCCAACATCTGGCTAATCCCACAGGGTTCAAAAGAGCTGGGCATAATAAACAGATCGCCTGCCTGGTAGAGAGACTCCGATAGCTCTATGGAGAAACCACGCAAAAAAATGAAGTTGCTGTGACGACTAGCCACTTCCAGCAAAAACTGTTCTAGCAGTGGATCCCCGCTTCCCAATAGCACGAGTCGCGCACGGCCCTGCATCTTGACTAGCATATTATCCAACAGAGATTTGCCGTTGAACATCATTTGGCGCAGCAGAAGCGCTTTTTGATCAGTAAGCCGGCCGACAGAGGTCAACAACATCTGGTGGTCCTGATCCGATAGCTGTCGCAACCACTGTTGTATACGAGCGAGTGCAATACTGTGACTGGAGTGACACTGAGGTTCGCGGGCGATCCAACTAATAACCCTATTCTCTGCCTCAAACAGCAATTCGGGCAATTTAATTTCTAGATGGGGCTCGAATGACTCTTGATACTCAGCTCCATTTAAAATCCCAACAAGGCGACCATTGCGCTGTGCATTCAGAAGATCCGGATCCAGACCCTCTCCGCCAAAAAAACCCTGTTCAGGACGACTCGGTTGGGTAATCTCTGTTACGTAAGTAGGTGATACAGCATGAACCGCATCGCAGAGGTTGATACCGACTCTCATGAGGTTGATGCAATCACCGTAGCGCGGATCCCTCACGCGCTCATGGGGTAGCGGCAAGCCCGGGAACCAAGCATGCACCGCTGAAATGTCGCCGTCAAAAGGGCGAATTCCCTGGAGCGCGAGATTATGAATGCTGTAGACGGTACGAATAGCCTTCAAGGGAGCGTAGCGCGGTTCGCTAGCCCGCAGCAAAGCGAGCGTGGCAGCGTGCCAGTCGTGCAGATGGATAATATCCAGAGACCCGAACAATCCCTGCAGAGCCGCCTCCGCTGCTGCAATTGAGAACAGCGCAAACTTTGATGCATCAGTAGCAAAAGGGCGATCCGGTGGATCATCACAGTACACACGCCCCTTCCCTGCCGCTGCAAAGAGAGGATGCTCCAAAACCCACTGCGTTACCCCTGGGGTGGGTGAGCGACCCGGTACGGTAAACAGGTCAACTGTTTCGGTGCGACTCCAAAATTGCACTTGGATACGGGCTATGCGTTGACTACCGGCCTGTTCAGATAGCGCCTGATACCCGGGAAGTAGCACGTTAACTGTGTGACTGCGCTGTGCGAGTGCCGGCGCAATGTCACGGACGACATCAGCTATACCACCAACCTTTGCGCCCTCAAGTGCATCGTTCTCGGCGGCCACCATTAAAATGTTCATCAGATTCCTTATCAGGTGATTACGTCAGGCAACGTGCGACCTGTGCTGGCGCTAATACCAACCAGCTGGTCAGCTGCGCGTATCAACGGAGCCAGTGCTTGCTGGGGATCCTGATCGAGGTCACCCTTGGGTGGTTCATATTGATCATAGTAGACTCGCAGAGTGGCCCCACTGGTACCGGTACCTGATAGTCGCAGAACGACACGACCACCATTGACAAAAAAGATACGTAACCCCTGCCCCCGGCTCACTGAACCGTCTACTGGATCGGTGTAACTAAACTCATCAGCACTGCTCACCTCTAGACCCGCAAACTGCTGTCCTGCTAGCTCGTTAAGCTGCTTACGCAAGCGCTCTAGCATCTCCTGAGCAACCTCAGCATCCACCCCTTCGTAATCGTGGCGAGTGAAAAAGTCGCGACCATAGACCTGCCAATGGTTTCGCATCAACTCAGCGGCGCTCTGCCCGGTTTTGGCAAGTATATTGAGCCAACACAGAACGGCCCAAAGTCCATCTTTTTCACGTACGTGGCTGGAACCTGTGCCAAAGCTCTCTTCGCCGCAGAACGTAATTCGATTAGCATCCATCAGGTTGCCAAAAAATTTCCAACCCGTTGGCGTCTCGAAGCAGTTGAGCTCCAGCTTCGCCGCCACCCTATCCAGCGCCCGACTCGTTGGCATTGAGCGTGCCACACCGGCTAGTCCACTCGCGTAGGCGGGAATATGTGCAGACTGAGCAGCTAACAGCGCCAGGCTATCGCAGGGATTAATGTAGAAGTTGTTACCCAACACCATATTCCGGTCACCATCCCCATCCGATGCAGCACCAAAATCGAGTCCTTCGGTGTTTACGCGGGTCACAAGATCTGCTGCGTGTACGAGATTTGGATCCGGGTGATGGCCTCCAAAATCCATTTTCGGCTCAGCGTTGATAATACTTTCAGGCGGTGCGCCCAGTAGATCCACCAAAATAGCTTTGGCATATGGGCCAGTCACCGCATGCATGGCATCAAAGCAGAGTTTGAAGTCTCCCCGAGTGATCATCGCGCGCATTGCGTCAAAATCAAACAGCGACTGCATCAGTTCAGCGTAGTCAGCAACCGAGTCCACAACTCGCACCAGTGTGTTACCGCGCTTGAGCTCACCGATTTGATCAAGGTCGACCCCCTCAATCTCTGCCTTGGCATACTCAGTAATGCTCTGAGTATGCTCAAAGATCACCGCTGTCATCGCCTCTGTAGCAGGACCGCCATTGGCGCCATTAAACTTAATACCGAAATCCTCATCCGGACCACCCGGATTATGGCTTGCAGAGAGCACGATTCCACCACAGCTGGGATATTTGCGGATGATGCAGGAGGCCGCCGGCGTTGAGAGAATCCCGCCCTGCCCTATAATCAGCTCACCAAAACCGTTGGCAACGGCCATTTCAATAATAGTTTGAATAGCCTCTCTATTATGAAAACGACCATCTCCGCCAATCACCAGCCTCTCACCCCGGCATCCAGGCAGCGCATTGAAAATGGACTGAACGAAATTCTCAAGGTAGTTAGCTTGTTGAAAAGTCTTCACTTTTTTACGAAGACCTGAGGTACCGGGCTTCTGCCCGGCAATAGGTTGTGTAGAGTATCGGGTCATCTGTTTCGGGTCTTAGGCAGACCCTACCTCCTGTCCAAGCATGCCACGGGTGATCAGCACCACACCCTCTTTAGTGACTCGGAAGCCCCGAGCTCTATCAGCCTCATGATCAAAACCAGCCTCAAAGCCATCATCAAGTCTGGACTTACGATCAATAATTACTTTGTTAAGCTTCACGTTCTTTCCTATCTCTACATCAGGAAGAATCACCGAGTCACATATTTCAGAGTGCTCCTGAATGTTGACACCGCTGAAGAGAACCGAGTGTTTGACCCTGGCTCCTGAGATGATACAACCGCCCGACACCATCGACTCCGTGGCATAACCGCAGCGGGACTCCTCATCGAAAACAAACTTTGCTGGCGGCAGTTGTTCTTGATACGTCCAGAGCGGCCACTCGTTATCATAGATATTAAGCGGGGGTACCGTCTGAATAAGCTCCATGTTGGCCTTCCAGAAGGAGTCTAATGTGCCTACATCACGCCAGTAAGCACGCTCGCCGGTATCATCATCGCGGAATGGGAATGCCAGTACCTTGTGATTATCAATAATCTTCGGAATGATGTCGTTGCCGAAATCACGGCTCGAGCCCGGTGTGTGGGCATCGTCAGTCAGAATTTTGAAGAGAAAGTCAGTGTTGAAAATGTAGTTCCCCATGGAGGCCAGTGTCAGGTTATCGCTTCCCGGTATTGTCGACGGGTTTGCCGGCTTCTCTTCGAAACCAATGACCCTGCTCTCCTCATCAACTTTCATCACACCAAAGGCCCCCGCGGCCTCTTCAACTGGAACTTCCAAGCAGGAGACAGTCATATCGGCACCGCTTGCAACGTGTTCAGCAAGCATCAAACCGTAATCCATCTTGTATACATGATCGCCAGAGAGTACGAGAACATATTTGGGACGCACAGCGCGGATAATATCTAGGTTCTGATAAATTGCATCTGCAGTTCCCTGGTACCAGGCCTCGGAGTGTCGCTGTGATGCGGGGAGTATATCAACAAACTCTCCCAGCTCATTCTTAAAAAAGCCCCAACCGCGTACCAGATGACGCACCAATGAGTGAGCTTTGTACTGCGTCAGAACACCAATCCGTCGAATCCCCGAGTTGATACAGTTTGACAAGGGAAAGTCGATGATACGGTACTTTCCGCCAAAGTAGAGTGCCGGTTTAGCCCGCCAGTCGGTGAGTTCATGCAAGCGCGAACCGCGCCCGCCTGCCAGCACCAGTGCCAAGGTGTCACGCGTCATACGACTGACGTGACGCGGATTGGGGTTATCTGAACGCATATCGGATCCTTCTAATGCTTGTTGTAATCCTTGGTACATGAAAGAGGATTATTTCACGTGCCAAATCTCTTTGTTGTAATCACTTATTGTGCGGTCGCTTGAGAATCGACCACTACATGCAGTATTGAGTATGCTCATCTCCCACCAGCGTGTAGGCTGCTGATAAGCGGCAGCTACGGCTTGCTGCGCATCAATAAAGCTGCGGAAGTCAGCTGCCGTTAGCCAAGCATCATATGGGCTGCGAATCGACGCAATGACGGGCTCAAAGATTCCAGGCTCAAACTGGTTGAAGTGACCACACTCTATCAGGGTCATCACTCGTGCAAAATCCTCGTCTGCAGCAATTATCGCGCTTGGATCATAGTTTAGACGAGTCTCCTGAACCTGCTGTGCGTCCAAGCCGAAGAGGAAAAAATTCTCCTCGCCTACCGCTTCACGAATCTCGATGTTAGCACCATCCAATGTGCCAATAGTCAGTGCTCCGTTCATCATGAATTTCATGTTGCCGGTGCCGGATGCCTCCTTCCCTGCCGTTGAGATCTGCTCGGAGAGGTCTGCGGCGGGCGCGATCACCTCCATAAAGCTCACTTTATAGTCGGGTATAAAAGCGACTTTGAGTAGCCCCTCGCATCGCGGGTCCATGTTGACCACTGCTGCCACGTTGTTCACCAGTTTGATCAGCGTCTTGGCCATATCATAGCCAGGTGCTGCTTTGCCTCCAATAAGTACAGCACGAGGTACCATCCCCTCCACATCTCCGCGAGTAATACGGTCATAGAGATGAATGACATGCAGCACATTCAACAACTGGCGCTTATATTCGTGGATACGCTTAACCTGAACATCAAATAGCATGCGGGTATCGAAGTTGACGCCTGTCGTGCGATTTACCAGTTCAACTAGCTCAGCCTTATTCCTCTGCTTTACTTCTGCCCATTTTTTCTGGAAAGTCTTTTGCGTCGCAAATCGTGTTAGCCCTTTCAACTGATCCAGGTCACGGACCCACTCTTCACCGATTTTAGAGCTGATCAAATCATGTAATGCTGGGTTTGCCCCACTGAGCCACCGACGCGGAGTTACACCGTTGGTCTTGTTATTGAATTTTTCAGGCCAGACCTCATAGAAATCTTTGAACAGACCTGCCTTTAACAACTTGGTGTGCAGAGCGGCCACGCCATTGATCGAGAAGCTGCCAATGATTGCAAGGTAAGCCATTCGAACCCTAGGCTCGCCCTCCTCATCAATTATCGACATGCGACGCAGGCGATCCACATCCCCCGGATAACGACGCGCAATGTCAGCAAGGAAGCGAGCGTTAATTTCGTAGATGATGTCAAGCAGGCGTGGCAACATCTCCGAGAACATGCGCACAGGCCAGGTTTCTAAGGCTTCCGGTAATAGCGTGTGGTTGGTATAAGCCATCGTTTTATTGGTGATAGACCATGCCGCATCCCAGCTAAGACCCTGCTCATCCATCAGCAGACGCATCAACTCTGCTACTGCAATGGTGGGGTGGGTGTCATTCAACTGAAAGCAGTTTTTCTCGGCAAACTGGCTAAAATCGTCGCCTCGGCGCTTCACCCAACGGCGTAATACATCCTGCAGACTGGCAGATGACAGAAAGTACTGCTGGCGCAAACGCAAAATCTTGCCATTCTCCGAGCTGTCGTTCGGATAGAGAACCATGGTGATCTGCTCAGCCAGATTTTTAGCTGCAACTGCATCGGTATAACTGCCGCAGTTGAATTCATGCAAGTTAAACTCGTCAGTCGCTTCGGACTTCCATAGTCGAAGGGTATTGACCGTATCATTTCGGTATCCGGGCACAGGCATATCATAGGGTACTGCCATCACATCGGCGGTATCGATCCAGCGCGCCTGCATTTTGCCATCTTTGCCTGTGACGTACTCGGTACGGCCGTAAAATTTAACACAGCATGAGTTCTCCGGGCTCTCAATCTCCCAGGGATTACCCCAACGCAACCACTTATCAGGGCTCTCAATCTGATAGCCGTTACTTAGACGCTGGTGGAACATGCCGTATTCGTAACGCAGGCCGTACCCCGTGACCGGAAGCTCAAGTGTTGCACAGCTATCCAGGAAACAGGCCGCTAAACGTCCCAGGCCGCCATTACCTAAACCGGCATCCATCTCCTCCTCGGCTAAGGTCTCCAGGTCAACTGCATACTCTTTGAGCGACTCTCGCGTCTCCTGATCCAGATCGAGATTGAGGATAGCGTTATTGAGCGCACGTCCCATCAGAAATTCTAAAGAGAGGTAGGCTACACGCTTTGGATCTTCGTCTCGGTAGCGTTCGCGCGTCTCACGCCAGCGTTGAATCTGTCGGTCACGCAACGTCAGCGCCAGAGCATTGTAGAGATAATAGTGAGACTCAGTCAGTTCATCACGACCGAGCGTGACCTCAAAGTGGCGCTTGAGGTCGTCTTTCATGGATTCAAGATTGACCGCTTTAGAAACAACAGCTTCGTCGTGTTTTGAAGATTTCGCTTTAGACATTTTGGTATTCGACATAGTTACACCTTAGGGGCTCAGCGGTCAGCGCTAAGCAGTATTGCGGAGTGCGCGGGCAGACTGAGATTAGTGCCCGCCGCATAATCAGATTGCAGTTTCGCATTTGGCGCACTACAGATCGCTAAACGCCAATGTGGGGCATAATCAAGGGCAGGCAAGCGAAACACATGCTCCTGCTCTGCCCGGTTAAACAGTATGTAAAGACTCGGTTCTCCGGGCTTACCTCGGAGAAGATAGCCGAGTTGAGCGAGGTCGGGCTGGTGCCAATCGCTATCGCTCATCAGTTGACCGTTCGGGGTAAACCAGAGCGTAGCACGCTCCTCATGTGAGGCTGCCGCGTGAATATAATCGGGGCATCCCAGCAGGGGTTGATCCGCCCTAATAGCGATAAGATCACGGACGAAACCGAGCAGCGAGTGCTGTTGCGGATCCAGATCCCAATCAAGCCAGTTGAGTTCATTATCCTGGCTGTACGCGTTGTTATTGCCTCGCTGTGTACGACCACGCTCATCTCCCGCCAACACCATAGGAGTTCCTTGAGACAGCATAAGTGTCATCAACAGTGCGCGCTGAAGCGCATCGCGGCGCTGGAGGACCTCTATCTTATTTGTCTCTCCCTCATGGCCTGAGTTGCTGCTGAAATTCTCATGATGGCCATCGCGATTATGCTCGCCGTTGGCTCGATTATGACGGTGCTGATAGCTCACCAGATCTCTCAGCGTAAAGCCGTCGTGTGACGTGATGAAGTTTAGCGATTCCGCTGGTCGTCTCCGACGTCCTTCAAAAATATCTGCCGAGCCGTGCAAGCGTCGAGCAAACTCGGGAATTACACCCGCATCTCCGCGCCAGAAGCGCCGGACACAATCCCGATAGCGATCATTCCACTCCAGCCAACCCTGAGGAAAAGCCCCAAGCTGATAACCGCCCGGACCTATATCCCAAGGCTCAGCAATCATCAGGACCTGATTAAGTAATGGATCCTGTGCAATCGCCTGAAGCAGTGGATGATGTGGGTCAAATCCATTCTGGCGACGACCCAAGATTGACGCCAGGTCGAATCTGAAACCGTCAACACCCTGCACGGATACCCAGTAGCGCAGGCTGTCCATGATCAACTGCACGACTCTTGGGTGATCAACATTCAATGTGTTGCCGCACCCCGTATCGTTGACGTAGTGTCGTTTGTCCGCTGCTAAACGGTAGTAGAGATTGTTATCGATGCCGCGCATGCTGAGTGTTGGCCCAAGCTGATCACTCTCAGCCGTGTGGTTGTAAACCACATCCAGAATCACTTCTAATCCAGCATCATGAATACGATCTATGATCGCTCTAAATACCAGCGGATCGGTACCGGGAAGGTACGCCTGATGCGGCGCGAAAAAGGCAAGGCTGTTATAGCCCCAGTAGTTAGTTAGACGACGCTGATGCAAAAAATAGTCATTGATGAAGCCGTGTACCGGCAGCAACTCTAGGCTGGTTACCCCCAGACTTCGCAAATAACTGAGGGTCTCAGGTTCAGCTAAGGCCGCCAAGTTACCGCGCGCAGTGTCGTTTTTTAGCTCAAGTTTTTGCGTAAAACCCTTAACATGGAGCTCATACACTACTCTGTTGCCCGTAAAAAATCGCCGGTCACTCTGCTCACTCAACCGCTGCATAGGCGGGTCAATAATACGCGCCTTGACCATTTGATTGGCGTTATCACGACTACTGAAACTGAGATCTTTCAGAGGACTATTCGAGTCATACCCAAAGTGTTTCTGAGTCCACTTAAACTGTCCCGCTAACCCCTTAGCATAGGGATCCAGTAGTAGCTTGTTAGGATTAAACCTATGCCCTAGCTCTGGTTCGTAGGGACCGTAGACACGATAGCCGTAGGTTAAACGCTTATCTAGCCCCGGAACAAAACCGTGCCAAAGGTCTCCGTCACGGCCAGGAAGGTCCAGCCGGGCGACCTCTGTCTTGCCCTCATAATCGTAAAGACAGAGCTCAACACGGCTGGCGTGTTCCGACACCAGAGCAAAATTTACCCCGTCATCAAGGGGTGTCGCCCCCAGAGGATAGAGCGCGCCCCGCTCAATCTGCATTAAGCGAGAGCCTCAAAACTGAACACTTGTACAGCCAGCGGTGCAAGTCTCAATTCGACCGAATTCTCGCGACCGTTGGCGCTAATTGCTTCAGCGCGCAACTGCCCTAGGTTCAATTGGTCACTACCACCATATTTTGCGGCGTCAGAGTTGAACTGCTCTGTCAGTACGCCCGCACCTGGCAACCCAATACGATAGTTCGTATGCGTTTGCGGCGTCAGATTTGCGGTAATTACCTGCACCTCTTCGTGGGCGCCTCTGCGCAACCATACCAGTACCGATTGAGCAGCGTTATCAAGTTGCAGCCACTCAAACCCCTCTGCGCTCGTATCTCGCTCATACAGCGCCGGTGACACCCTCACCAGACTATTCAAATCAGTGATTAATTTCGAGATACCGGAATGGAAAGGTGTCTCCAGTAGGTGCCAATCGAGGCTCTGGTTGTGATTCCACTCTGAACGTTGGGCAAACTCACCCCCCATAAAAAGGAGTTTCTTGCCGGGGTGCGTCCACATAAAGCTCAGGTA
>Ga0102951_1001022_pt1 | contig 10377 bp, 7 predicted proteins | sample SalPonA_B_H2O_MG_FD_78507 | JGI IMG/M metagenome (GOLD analysis project Ga0102951, IMG submission 78507) | Water microbial communities from South San Francisco under conditions of wetland restoration - Salt Pond MetaG R2A_B_H2O_MG | ecosystem: Environmental > Aquatic > Non-marine Saline and...
GCATATAATAAGAGTAGTGTATATTATACACTACTCTTATTATATGCTTTACACCTATATATACTTAAATACACACAGTAATGCATTACTGTGTGTATTTAAGTATAAGGTTTGTGTAAAGCATATAATAAGAGTAGTGTATATTATACACTACTCTTATTATATGCTTTACACCTATATATACTTAAATACACACAGTAATGTATTACTGTGTGTATTTAAGTATAAGGGTTGTGTAAAGCATATAATAAGAGTAGTGTATATTATACACTACTCTTATTATATGCTTTACACCTATATATACTTAAATACACACAGTAATATATTACTGTGTGTATTTAAGTATAAGGGTTGTGTAAAGCATATAATAAGAGTAGTGTATATCATACACTACTCTTATTATATGCTTTACACCTATATACACTTAAATACACACAGTAATACATTACTGTGTGTATTTAAGTATAGGACTCAATATACTTAAATACACACAGTAATATATTACTGTGTGTATTTAAGTATAAGGTTTAGTAAAAAAAATACTTAAATACACACAGTAATATATTACTGTGTGTATTTAAGTATAAGGTTTAGTGAAAAAAATACTTAAATACACACAGTAATACATTACTGTGTGAGTTTAAGTATATAACGCCTAAGGATTGTTCAAGATGTACACATTTAAATATATACTTGTACATATTTAAATGTATTTAAAAAACATACAATAATACGTATATTTACGTACAACAATAAAGACACACCTAAATGTACTCACCTAATAGACACACATATGAAACACACTACCTACAGAGTACCCACTTAAATACTTTTGGAACAATTGAACACTTTCAAGGGAGTGGAAGTAAAAACATAACCTAAATAAGCCTTATAAAGTTAAATATAAAATACAACTTAAGCCAGATACATTTACTAATAACCTAATACACCCACTAATAATACCCAGAAACAATTAACATTACATTAATAACAAGTTTAATTAAATACACACCCGCTTATTCATTAATAAAGGAATAATATTATTTAAAAACAGAGATGGTATTAATAAAACTTTAAGAAACAACTCAAGGTATAAATACGTAAGCATATAAACGCTAACTATATTGCGCATGACTAATAACTATAACCTAAAAGATTATAAATCGTATAATAATTAAAAATGAATTTAATGTACAGCATCTAAACGTACAGCAGTTATAGATGATAACCTTTAGTAAAGTATTACCTAACCCCTTAAGGCATACCTTAACCCATCAGCCTAAACCTTAAAAATATATAAGAATTATATGAAAGGGTTTTTTACCAAGTACTGTATTAGGTATGTAGTTTCCAACTTTAAAAACCTACACAAAGACTCTTAAGCCTTAAAGTTGCTTAAGGGTCTCTAAAGATCACTAAGGTAAGGGGTTATTAAACTAAAGTGGTAATTACTATACCTACTGGTTATTGATATAGTCGTAAAACCCCCCCCCCCCCACTATAGTTAACTAAGTAAGTGATTAGTGCGTTACACCTCGTAATGTAAATTAACAATAACCTACTTAAGTAGGTGTACTTAGGGTAATGTACAAACATAATGATATTTTATCATACTCAAAAAAAGGAATGTCTCAGAGAGCTAACATAAAGCTTGTTAAACAAAAAAAAGCAAAGCTAAGAGAAAAACTTAGGGTTTTAAGAAAACTTAATATATATTATACCCTTTTCCCCAGATATACAAAGTTTCAATTAGACCCTTGGTTTAAGAACAAAAAACCAAAGAATTTTATTTTAGACGACCTTACTTTAACAATGAAGGTCTTTTTTAAAGGTAAGTACCCTACCTATTTACCTAATTTAGAAAACAAAGTAAGCCTGTGAGGGGCTGTAATAACAAAATCATTAAAGTATTTAAAACCTACTGATGTTAACCCCTGTATGTTACTAACATCATCACTATACAACACTGTACCGCAACGTACAATAGCACTTAAAAAACTTATAATTAATAAATTACCTAAAATGTCACACCGTGTATATAGACCTTCCGTATCAGCAAAGAACATATTAATGTTAAATAATAAGAGAACGCAGTTTTACTTAACCCTGCTATCAAAGCAATTTTGAGGGTGAAAGACTGAGGTGTCACTTTATCCTGGAATATTAGCTACACTATTTGGGGCTGATAATAAACACCAAAGGGCGATATATAAGAAAAAAGACAAAACTATACTTAAGGCAATGACAAAAGCCTTTCATATAGGTCTATTACGTTATATTAAAGAGTTAGATCCTGTATTACTTATAGTAAGGGGTAAACCAAGGTCTACTGAGTTCTATGATCATTTTTTAAAGCTATCATTAGCTATGTTTAAGTCTAATTTACTATTCATAGCGATAAGACCAGAGTTTAGACACTCTTTTATAAAACTTAGAAGGTATGCTAGGGTAAAGAGAAGATTAAGGAAAACTATAACTAAGAGAACCTCAGACTTACATAACTCTTCTATTATAAAAGAAGCTGAATGTAGCTTAGTAACAGAAAATTATTTATCTCGAGTATCTAAACTTGATATAAATTAATTTTCTAGTAATGTACGCTGCGTCTATAGCTGCTGTAGCTACACTGTCACTAGTTATTAACCCGACATTGTTATCTATTTTTATAAGTTTACACTTAATAGTACACCTAAAATCATGTTGAAATACGTTAAATTTTTTGAATAGTGATTACTTAACCATGTTTATTGTTAAAACTAACAAGCTAGACCTTAACTGCATTATAATAACTGTATATGTACTTTATTTAATGTCCCTCGTATCGTATAAAAAACTACCCATACACCTAGTAAACTTCTCATTACTAGTTATTTACTTTGTTACAAACCTAAACGACATCTATCAACCGTTTAATTTAAATGAGTTTTATGCAGTAGTACAGGACCTATCCTTATCTAATGGAGCAGTGACTATACACCCTGTTATGGTTTTGGTAGCTTATAGCCTAGTAATCTCACTAATAGTCAGTATCATTAATATAGATTTTTTTAATAAAGGTTTATTTAACTGTAACCGTATACCTAAGGCTACGGCCTCTGTTAAACTTAAAAGTTTTAGCTATAGTAAAATTTTAACTATATCTATATCCTTAGGAGCATATTGAGCTCACCAAGAGTTAAATTGAGGAGGCTACTGGTCATGAGATATAGTAGAGGTGGTAAGTCTATCTATACTCTCTATACTTTTAGCAAGCAGCCATACTTTTAGAATAAACCCCCCTATACGTACAGTATTTTTACTGACTGTACTGATATCCTTACTACTCCTTATAGTAAGGTTAAATATAGTACAGTCTGTACATGGGTTCTTGTCGTCCCAACTAACTACAATAAATATGCAATATACCTACCTATACGTGCTTACTATTGTACCACTAGTATTAACGTTATTTAACGGTAATAATGCAAGGGTACTTAGAACTTATGTAAGAAGTTATTTATTACAGGTACTATTAGTTATTTCAATTATTGTCATTATATACCCCCTAATAGTATCAATTATGTCTGTTATTTATAGCGATTCAGGGTCTATCAAGCATGGGCCCTTTATATTACTAATATCGTTACCTATATTTTTATATCTAATAGATTCTACTTCCTTATTAAACTTATTTTTACCTATACATGAATCGTTAGTTATGATAAAATATGTAACTAATAGAAAACTAGTCTTTTTTTTGAGACTATATCATTTAATACTTATTTTTTCATTTTACTACTTTATGTCATTATCTCACATATATGTATTACCTACCTTTTCATTAGACTTGGTAGCTGATGTTAACCCTGTAATTAAGGCATCAACTAATTACCTTTTACTTAGTAACTTAATTAGTGACTTTAGTACAAAATACTCCTTATCCAATTACCTAACTATTAATGATTATGCTATACACTATTACTTAACAAAGCATAGTAAAGGTCTTTTTAGTGGATTGTTAGTAACGTCATCTACTACAACAGGTATCGTAGATAAATCATTAATACTTGAATTAATGTTGCAAAAGTTAGGCTGAACGTTACCTATAATTATATTACTTAGTGCATTAATACTTTTATCGGTAGGGTTTAGCCTTAAAAGACGTATTATTTTTTATTACTAAGGTAATATGGTTCTTCAAAGCTACAGCCTTAGCTTATAGACCGCTACTCCTTAGTATTATCGTTAATTAGCTTACTGATGTTAGTTAATATAACAAAGTTTAAATATAGTACAAAGCTAGTTATAAATCTGATAAGTACTACTTAAGGCCCCCACCTTCCCCTTATTACATATACGCATTACGCGTACACACTAAATAATAGAGTTAATTAAATACATAATGTGCACTAGTCAATCTGAGGTAACGTAATAACTGAAAGCTCACTAATGACTAACTTTAACATTGGTTACCAAAACAATAAATCAGACGTTCTGTTGCATCTAACGCAATGGCAATACTGGTGATGGTTTTGGTTTACATTTGTATGGGTGTTATACTACCTTATAATTATGAGGACTGTAAGAAGACGAAGGCTTAAATTTAGCCCTAAAATTGCTACTACTATGAGACCTCATGGTAAGTGAGGTGACCTATTAGCCTGCCTTATTCCACTTTCTTGGTGTATAAACATACTTATTAACTCTAGTTTCCTCCTTAAGCTAATTGAGTGACAAAACGAGTCAAGCCTATTTACAGTTAAGATTAGAGGAAAGCAATGATACTGGTTGTATAGGATTGACTTTAAAAACTTTACTAAGATAATAACTGCACCTAAAAATATAGGACATAACAAGTGGGTGTTATTTACACATGGTAATACTAAGCAGTGCGATGATTATATGAGCGCATTACAGTTCAGGCGCCAGTCAAATTGAATGGTTAAATTTTGATCTGAAGCTATAAAAGAAGAGGAGTTGTATAATTTAGATCAACCAATGAATCTTTCTTTTTATCAAACTGTAGTTAAATCTATAAAAAACATTAACTTAAATAATACTGAACTTAATGATAGTGTGTTTATAACTAAAAGTAATAGACTGCCTTTAATAATTAATGACCAAGTCATGTCTAAAGAAATTACTACTAAACCACTAAATTTAACCACTTACTTAAACACCATGTATACGTCACTATACTCCTTAGATAATGTAAGGTCTCCAAAGTCAGATGAGGTTAATTCAGTTATAGAGTCTATAAGAGAGTTAGCTAATCCGGAACTAACCGCTATTCACTGACTTAAATTAAATGTTAATGAGTGCAACCCAGGCTCCATTTCTAAACTTAAAAACTCTACTAACTTAGTGTTTAGCTCAAACGCTGAGGAGACTGTGAGGTTTTACCGTAAGTCGAATGGACTTCACAGCCCTATTAATATAAGACCTACCTACATATCAGATGACTCGATTGCTAATATAAAATCAGGAGATGTTAATCTAACCTATTTAAAGTTTTCAGCTAATACAGCTAAAATTGAATCAAAACCTAAATTATATGAAAACTTTTTAGTCAGGAAACAAAAAAGGTATAAACTTAGAAAGACTATAGGTCCTAAAAAGATAACACTTTCTCGTTCGATAATCAGAGACATTAATATGTCAATAAAAGACAGTTCTGACAAAGTGGATGAGGTTATGAAAGAAACGCGTGCTAGGCTATTAATAAATAAAAATAGAACATTAGATATGCCAAAAGATATAAAAGCCCCTACTAATAAGTATAAGGTTTTTAAATTGAATAAAAAAAAAACAGATACAAACAACCTTAATGTAAATAGGAGAATGTTAAGGACTAGAAGAACCTTAGTATTGCCAGCACACGTTAACATAACAGCAGTAACTAATTCATTTGATGTTATTCATTCTTGATTTATACCTGGATTAGGTCTTAAAATGGATTGTATACCTGGTAGAGCTACGCACCATACTTTCTTTATAGATAATGTAGGTTTTTATTATGGCCAATGCGCTGAAATCTGTGGTAGGTATCATCACCACATGCCTATAAGGGTATGTGCACTACCGTTCGACCATTTCTTGTTGTGATGGCATCATTTTGGTGCACGTAGGTTCTTAAATCCCGTTGTTAATAAAACAGGAGACCTGGTAGATCAGCTTAAAAAAGAGACAGCTTGACGTACAGCAGCTAAAATTGAGTATAAGGAACGTACTGGTATAGATATATCTAGGGATCCTAAATCACTAAGAAAAAGACATTTAAATGCGTATGCCTTACGTAAGTACTCCTGGTAATTATAGTAACTAACTGAGGTTATTAATTAAGACATGCTTCAGGATCATATAAATGCTATTCATGATAGCTTACACTTGCATAAGGTCGACTTTAATCCAAACTACTTTAGTCCAGCTTATAATGTTTCAGAAGTGGTAATCCCTAACCTAGTAAACTCATTTATTATGGGGGGTATAGATTACGTTTATGAAACATCCTCATCCTTACTGTCAGGCGGTTTAGTAAGGTACAATACAGGTGAATCTATATTTAGTCTAGTTAGTTGGCCAGAGGTGGTTACATTATCTAATACTTTAGGAGTTCTAGATTATAGGTACACTAACGATACGCTATCTCTATCTATGCTAAATAGTGGATACGACTCTCTGATGCATATGAATTGCAGCTCTCCAGCTACAGTCGTGCTAAATAATCCAGAGGTCGTTACACTAACTGATACTGCACCTAGTTTATTCAATGAGTTATTTATGGTAAACAGTACCTTAGTAAGGTCTGATTTTGTAAATACCATTAATATTATTTCGGTAAGTTTAATATCCTATTTAACTGTAGTTATATTAACTTACTTATTTGTATTATTTTACTTCTATACCAATAACAAACTTAATTCTTCAGAAAGTTGCGCTGATAATGACTATCTGTCAATCTGGGCACTTACAGAGAGCGAAAAGGAGTTAGGTTCAGCTGATGACCTGGTACTACTAGTAATTGCTATAACTTACATATTTGGGTGATTCTTTGGAGCAAATTTTTACTTTATAGTATCAAGAATGCCTGAGTTTTTAACATTTATCTACTCTGTACCAGGTATATTTTACGTTGTATTTTCTATACCGACGTATTTACTCTACGACTATGGTATTTTTTATGGAACCTATTTACGTGGAGCTAGTATATCTTCATTCTTCTTATACGAGTTTGGCTATGATATAATCATGGTATGTGTATTTTATATTAGACTCGCCTTACAGGCTATAAGGCTAGTACTAATGACCATCGCATGCGCATCCTATTACGATTACATAATGTTCTATAATTATAAAAATACTATGTTTATAAAGCAACCGGAGTTACTATTAGAGACAAGTAACATTTTTAATACAGCCGTCTTTTGATTTTTAATAAAGATTCCAGCAACTTTATTATATATAGCTTATGAGGTGTTACACTTATGGTTTATACTAATAAGCCAAATCGTGTCATTTTTTGCTATGATATTTTGGCTATTTTTATACCTATACTCATTTTTTTTGATTATAACTGTGGAGGGTTTTTTCCATGATAGAAGGCATCTTCGTATTAAATTACTTAATGCTAGATTACTTAAGTAGCACACGTACATACATATACATTCTTATGTATAAGTATTTTTTACCTGATGCTTATAAATAGAGTTGATCAGTTGAAGAATCCTTATATGGTTATAAGCCTTTTTGGAGTGTATTCTTACGTTACAGTGCTGACTGTAAACTTTTTAGACGTGCCGTCAGCATTCGGTTTGATGATTTTTGCTACTATAGTTTCACAACTAATAAGCGGTATTGCACTTTCGTTTAGCCTAGTTCCTGAAGGAAATTTAATACCAGCTGTTAGGGACGAAGAAGATCTAGAGAACATGTTCATTGATGATTTTTTCTGACTTCATGAGCGCGGCGTAGATTTTATATTTATATTCTCATTTTTTCATATTTTTAGAAAAATGTACCTAGTAGTCTTTGACTATGAGAACGAGGCCTCATGAAGGAGCGGTATGTTTAGTTTTATGATATTTCACGTGGTAGTATTCTTAGGACTGGTTCTTTGTTGTACACACCTAAGTGAAATCACACTTACAATTGCAGCTAATATAATGCATACTGCATTTGGGTTTTATGGTAAACCTTACTGGTGGCTATTTACAGATAGGCAACTGAATACTGATACGCTTATTAGACTAGCATATGCACATTACCTATCTGCATTTTATTTTGCATACCTTGGTTATTTACATAGTTTGGAGATGCACTATGACTGAAAGACAGAGGCAACTAATGACGGCCTTACCTATGATTTGACATGGTGAAATGAGGTATTACTTTTTGAGCTAAAAGGTACTATGGAGATATTAATACTATTTGTATTTATAGGTCAATACTTGTACCCAGAGCCAGAGTCAATATCATATGAGCTGTTTATGTGAGGTGATATAGGTATTATGAACGACGTTAGGTTTTATTCAGTTGCACCCCACTGGTATTTTAGACCTTACATGGCTTGGTTATTAGCCTGTCCATATCATAAAACTGGTATCTTTGGTCTACTTTTCTTTATAGGTGCCTTATATTTCCAACCAAATATACATGGAATGACGGATACAGATGGTCTTGATTACTCAACGTCTGTATGGTGGTCCTTTGTAGTTAGCAAGCCGTCGCTACCTACAGACCAGCAAAACGCAATAACAGTTAACTTATATAGACAACTAACTTATTCATTCTTCTTTATGTGCGCTTTATATACAACGTCGTTCCTACCATATGGTAGATTTTATCACAGGATAGGCGGTAATATAGCTATGCTATACTCATATATGTTTGTGTTCATATACCTATCCTGTACTTCATTAAGAAACCCAATGGCACTTCATTTTATATATCACAATATGATTAAGAAATCGCTAAGGCTTAGTACCAAGGTAAACCGTAAGTCTAAATCACTTTTAACCTTACCAGCCTTATCAGCACTAGACACTCACAATAAGTGAGAAAGAGTTGTAAGCTAAGTAATGCTATATGTACTACTTGGTATAAAATAGCTGATATGTTACTAACAGCAGTGGGTTATTCTTTAATCTTGATATGAATAAAGGGCTTTGTTATTAATTTAATTTTAATGCTCCTGTCTACATTAATAATCGCTGCACTTACCTTAATAGAGCGTAAGTTTTTAAGTTTAGTTCAACGACGAATAGGACCTAATTTTGTTGGATACCGTGGTAGGCTACAGTACTTAGCGGATGCATTAAAGTTACTAGCAAAAGGTAATCTATTACCTGAGGGTATTAATGTACACACTATGGCCTTTACAATAGCAATGACACAATCAGTTTGTTATATGTTTTGGATTAATACAGTGTGAGGTCCAAGCATATCTATATTCGATGTAGAATATAACCTAGTATATGCCACGCTACTGTCTATGGTATTTAGCTTTTGTATAATTATGGTAGGTTACTTTAGTAAGAATAAATATGCAATTATGGCCTCTATACGTTGTGGTGTTTTAACGTTAAACCTTGAAGTATTACTAGGTTTAATGGTACTATCATTGGTTATAATTAGCGGCTCTTTTTGTTTAACAGCCTTTGTCCAATTCCAAGAGCAGTATTGAAACTGCTTTCTATTTAGTGGTATATTTGGACTTATAATACTAACCTTTTTATTAGAGGCTAATAGGGCACCGTTTGACTTAGCCGAGGCTGAATCAGAGTTAGTGGCCGGATACAGTGTTGAGATAGGAGGTTTTTTCTTTGCACTTTTTTACTTAGGTGAGTACTTTCATTTATTCTTCTTCTCTTGTGTAGTTTCTATCTTATTTTTAGGAGGATGAGAGTACTTAGATATGACTTCGCTTATAAAAGGTATGAATTTTAATTTTATTTAAAATATCCTAAGGATACTCTTCTTAGTCTTATAAACTAAGCTTCTTATAATTTACAAAGATAAATATGATCGTGGTTTCGAGTTAATGCTAACTAAATGCCTAACATATGCAAGTTAAATATTGTATAAACCTTATATATATATAGATTATACATATAACGTCGTGGTGAGTAAAAAGTATTAGTTACCTTGTTAGTTACCCTTGAACAGGGAATAAGTAGCACAGTATGGTTACGTTGCGTCTAAGGTCATGCAGCCTAATCAGCCAAGCTAAAAATTAACAAAGCACCAAGATACTATACTGACAGAGTAGACTAGCTTTAATAGCAAGTTAGCCATCTGTAGCTGAATTGAGAGAGGAGTCAGCCACCTGGGGTATGCAAAGCACCCTACTTCTAGCAGCAGTGAGGAATCCTGGACAATGTGTTAACGCACGATCTGGCA
>Ga0102951_1001023_pt1 | contig 10369 bp, 10 predicted proteins | sample SalPonA_B_H2O_MG_FD_78507 | JGI IMG/M metagenome (GOLD analysis project Ga0102951, IMG submission 78507) | Water microbial communities from South San Francisco under conditions of wetland restoration - Salt Pond MetaG R2A_B_H2O_MG | ecosystem: Environmental > Aquatic > Non-marine Saline and...
CGAACCCGGGCTGACTCTGTTGCCGATGTTGCTCGGTTCGAACACAATGCTGATGCGCAAGCCGCATGGTTTTACGCAGATGCACTAAGCAAGCTTCCTTATTTAAACGACGCGCAGCGCCTTGACCTTGCAAATAGTACCATGCCGGTTACAGAAGGCGTATCAGCCAGCTTTTATCGTGACGAGCTTATCTACGCGCTTGGTTTACAACTTTTACCTGATGAACGGATAAAGGCATTGGCACTTCTGCATGATGCAAACAGCGATAAAGCGAAAGAAAAGTGGATTAGAGAAAGTTATAAAGATAAGGACGAAGAGGGCGTAAAGGCAATGCTGGAAGAGATAATGGCGTCGCCTCCTTCCGACACATTGTTAGCTTTTGCCGAGGATTTTTACGCAAGAAAATTCCATAAAAAACGCACAAGCGCGGTGACCGATATGCTGCGCGAGGCAAGTCGAACCCTCGATATTGATGTTAGCCAAAATCAACAGGTGGAACATGGCGTGCTGGCGCACTATAAGCGCCTGGGAATTAGCGGGTGGCGAACAGAAAACCGTTTATGGCGAAGCCTATTTGGACTAACGTTTTGGCAACAGCTATACGAGGAAGACAGCCTTGTCACCGAATTTGATAGGCGACCGTTATCGCTAAAACAAAACAACTTTTATGCAAAGTTTGCAGACAGTATCGAGCAGTTGTTTGCGCAATTGACGTCGCCGGAATGTTTTAAAAAGCATGTTAGTAAAAATGCAGCCGCCCATTATGGCAAAGTGAATAGCCTGTTTATGTGGAGCAGGTACCTTTTAGAGCCTATTGACGTGTTACTAGCCCACAGCGATATAGACCACGTTAAAGCGCTTTTAAGAATGATGTGTAAAGACTTTGCGGCGTTGAAAGACGGTTTTCCCGATATTATGGTACTGGATGGCGAGTTACGGTTTGAAGAGATAAAGGCGCCGGGCGACCAATTAAGAAGAAATCAATTGGTGTCTATTCAATGTCTTAAGCAAGCGGGCTTTAATGTTGCTGTCACGACGGTAACCTGGCATCGAGATCCTAATCAGCCTTATGTGGTGGTAGATATTGAAACCACGGGTGGAAATAGCGCTTACCATCGTATTACCGAGGTAGGTATGGTGAAGATGGTTGCCGGTGAGGTGATAGATACTTACCAAACCCTTATCAATCCCAACCGCCGTATTCCGGCTTCTATTACCCGTTTAACTGGTATTAGCGAGGAGATGGTGGCCGATGCACCGTATTTTGCTGAAGTCGCAGAGGGCATTGCGCAATTTAGTGAAGACGCGGTATTCGTTGCGCACAATGTTAACTTCGATTATGGCTTTATTAAGCAAGAATTCGCGCGACTAGAACAAACCTTTAGGCGCCCCAAATTATGTACAGTGCGAGAAATGCGCAAAGTCTTCCCTGGGCTACCATCTTATTCTTTGGCTAACTTAACACGCCACTTCGATATTAGTATGGAGCGTCATCACCGGGCATTATCAGACGCAAAAGCTGCAGCGACACTGTTAAACTTAATACATGAAAAACTGAGCGATGCGTAGTGCTTAAAACCTGCGTAAAGGTGAACAAAAAGCAACGATAGACGTATAAAGCTAATAATCCTATGTACTTGGCTCGATAATGAGCAAGTACGCTAATGCCTGATACCTCTTTAACTGATATTTGATAAACCATGATGCAATTAACCACTGTGCAATTAACTGAAGAACAAGCATCTCGCGTGATTGAAATGGCGTGGGAAGACAGAACGCCGTTTGAAGCCATTGAACGCCTTTTCGGGTTACCCGAGAAAGAGGTGATCAAATTAATGCGCAAAAACCTGAAGCATAAAACATTTAAAAATTGGCGTGCGAGGGTAACGGGTCGAAAAACGAAACATGCCGCTTTGCGCCCAGAAGGCGTAGATAGAGGGTACTGTCCATCTCAGTACAAACCCAAAGGGGCCAACAAATAGCCCCTTCGGTAATTTTACTATTGTAAACCGATTACGATTTAATCAATGTTCCGCTTATGTTTTGCTTGGCGGCTCATCAAGTGCCGCAATAGGCAGTAATAGGGTCATCAGTTGCTGTCGCCAAGGTGAAGGAAACGTAGACGTATTGTTTGCGCTGTTTATTGCGTCGGCCTGTTCAACTTGCTTACTCAGCGACTTTAATTCATTCGATTCTGCTTTAAGTTCATCTACACGTTCTAACATGGTGTTAATAAACACGGTTGGCTCAATACCCTCGTTGTCTTTCATATCAAGTACGATAGCCCGAAGTACATACGCCTCCCATTCTTGGCGGTAGCTATCTGACAGGCGCTCGGGTACCACAGAGAGATCCGAAACATCTTGTTTTAAATCTACCACATCGTTTTTAGTATCGTATAGAAAACGTAAGGCGAGAAGCAAGTCGATAGAAATTCGAGAAAGAGGAAGCACTTCTTTTAGTTGGTTCAGGCGTGAAGCCACAATCAATGGTCTCCTATAGTTGTCTTATTTCGGCAGCTATAACTCGATCCGTGAAGTATGTCGTTTCTCCCTAATACTAAAGACTAATAAAAAAGTGAGGATATGTGTAGGGAAGTGAGGAAAAATTAGGTTAAGAAAACGTAACGATTGCGCAGTGAACTTCATAACACGTCGCCCCGTAAACTACTATGCACTGTTAAAGTGTGTACGCGTTCTTGCTGTTTGGCCCATCATTTGATGGGCCTTTTTTATACGCAGTATTTTGTTACGCAAACTCAAGGCGTGTTTTGATGCTAACGGGGAAAAGAGACTTTTACGCCGGTTAGCACGCGACTAACGCTATCGATAACGTCAATGCGCACAAACCATTCCGTATCGAACTGTTTAAATAACACACCGCTAAACTCAGCAGACATACCGTGCCCGGTGCCCAAAAAGTCTTCAGTAAGTTCGGCTCTAGGGCCAAATGCATTGCTTACATAAGAGTAATGTGAAAAATATTCGATAGGGTAGTCGTCAAACAAGACTTCACCTTGAACGCCAACCACTATTTTCGCGCTGTCACTGCCAATTAAGTTAATACCTTCAATAAAAAGGGTATTGTAGTTGGAATATTTGAAGCGATATTCGGCTCGTAAAAAATTACTTCTTGTCATGCGTTCAGCACTGATTTCGTAACTGTGGCGTTGCCCCATTTTTGCAGAGTATTCGATTTCTATGTAATCGTCTTGTTTATCAAAATCTAGTGCATCCCCTGCGTTCACATCGCCTAATTGGCCGATAACAATTTCTAAGGCGCTGTCGTTGGCAAGGGTTGAAACATTGCGAATACCGGTTATCCACCCGTCTTTTGATAGTCCCGATGACGATACTCTGCCCTTATACGTTGGGATTACGCCGAACTCGGTCTTTCCGTTCTCGTCTTCAACAGCCAAAAACAGGCGACGGGCATGCAGGTAGTCGGTAGTATCGCTACCAAAGGTATTATGGCTTGAAGCGAAACTGTCACCTGTTACTACAAAGCTATTGAGAGACCAGCGTGAGTCGCTGGTGAAGGTAATGCGAGGATAAAAGCGCAAACGGTATTGATTGCGGCTAGGGCGGTTACTACGCTCGTCATGACGCACTTGCACGTCAAGTTTGTGCGAGTAGTTAATGTTGTCGCTTGCCCAGGTTCGTGACGACAATATGAAAAGTGCTACCACAATAAAGAGAGCTAAGAGTCTTGCGCCCACGCGAGTCCTTTCAATAAGGTTAAGTAAAAGGTAATACTATAGGGAAAATGTAACGCAGAACATATTGTTTTGTATTTGGTTTTATAAAAAAGCCGGCAAATGATGCCGGCATAAAGTGGAGTTGGACTCCGAAAGGGAAAAACACATAATAAACACAATGTTTAACAGGGAGGTGTTAAAACATGCGAGTAGTATACGAACATTAATTAACTAAGAATAACGTTAAAACTTGATTGTTTTAATCGTTAAAACAGAATAAAAAATTATAGAGATTCAAAACGCAGAGTATGACGTTTGGAAAGTTGGGCCGCACCAGCGTAGCGTGCGACCCAAAGGGGGATTAGCTTAATCCTAGTTTCTTTTCGAGGTAGTGAATATTGGTACCACCAGCGAAGAAGTTTTCATCGGCCATAATGGCACGCTGCAACGGAATGTTGGTTTTAATACCTTCTATGACAATTTCATCGAGTGCATGACGCATTCTTGCGATGGCTTCGTCTCGGCTTTCACCATAAGTAATAAGCTTACCAATCATCGAGTCGTAGTATGGCGGTACGGTATACCCAGCATAAACGTGAGACTCCCAACGCACACCTAAACCACCTGGCGCGTGAAACATACTAATGGTTCCAGGACTTGGAATAAACGTGTCTGGGTCTTCAGCGTTGATTCGGCACTCGATAGCATGACCACGAATTTGTATTTGAGACTGGTCTATTGAAAGCGGTTGGCCCGCTGCAATGCGCAATTGCTCTTTAATAAGGTCTACACCAGTGATCATCTCTGATACTGGGTGCTCTACCTGAATTCGAGTGTTCATTTCGATGAAATAGAATTCACCGTTTTCATATAAGAACTCGAACGTCCCCGCGCCGCGATAGCCTAATTCAATACACGCACGACGACATCTATCACCGATTTTTGAACGCATTTGCTCAGAGATACCTGGCGCTGGCGCTTCCTCAACCACTTTTTGGTGACGGCGTTGCATTGAACAGTCGCGTTCGCCGAGGTGAATCGCATTACCTTGACCATCTGCCAGTACTTGAATTTCCACGTGTCGTGGGTTTTCTAAGAACTTTTCCATGTAAACGACAGAGTTACCAAACGCAGCACCGGCCTCAGCCTGAGTGGTTTCGATAGAGCTGATCAGTTCACCTTCACTTCGAACAACACGCATACCGCGACCACCGCCGCCGCCTGCTGCTTTAACGATAATAGGGTAACCGATTCGTTTGGCGATAGCTTTATTACGTTCTGTATCAGCAGTGAGTGGGCCGTCAGAGCCAGGTACGCATGGTACGCCAGCCTTCTTCATCGCGTTAATGGCAGAGACCTTATCGCCCATCAGGTTGATAGTATCAGCTGTTGGACCGATAAAAATGAACCCACTTTTTTCAACCGCATCAGCAAAATCTGCGTTCTCAGCAAGAAAACCATAACCAGGGTGGATAGCAATCGAATTGGTGACTTCTGCCGCCGCAATAATGCGCGGTATATTCAAATAGCTTTCGGTGGCTGATGCTTTACCGATACAAATAGATTCATCGGCAAGTAGCACGTGCTTTAAATTTTTGTCTGCCGTTGAGTGTACCGCTACAGTTTTGATGCCTAATTCTTTACAGGCTCTCAAAATGCGTAGGGCAATTTCTCCGCGGTTTGCAATAAGTACTTTATCTAGCATGATGCAGTGCCTGCTTATTCGATGATGAACATAGGTTGGTCGAATTCTACGGGATCTTGGTTTTCTACCAATATCGCTTTAACCACGCCGGCCTTGTCTGATTCAATTTGGTTCATCATCTTCATTGCTTCGATAATGCAAAGGGTGTCACCTACTTTTACCTGCTGGCCTACCTCAGCAAACGCTTTAGAAGTAGGTGAAGAGGCGCGGTAGAACGTACCTACCATGGGGGATTTAACCACGTGACCTTCAGGTGCAGCCGGCTCTGCGGCTACAGGTGCTGCAGCAGGCGCTGGGGCCGGTGCAGCTTGTGGTGCAGCCGGCGCTGCAAAGCTATAGTTCACAGGCGCTTGAACACCCGTTGGACCGCGGTGGATACGAACTGATTCTTCACCTTCCGTAATTTCTAATTCTGCTACGCCAGACTCTTCAACCAACTCGATGAGTTTCTTTATTTTTCTGATATCCATGATCTGTCTCTATATTAATTTTGTGTTTTCGGTAAATTGATGGCTGCAGTCAGTGCAAGGGAGTAGCCAATGGCACCTAACCCAACAATGACACCTGCTGCAACATCTGAGAAATAAGAATGATGACGAAAAGGCTCTCGCGCATGTACATTTGATAAATGCACTTCAATAAAGGGAATATTTACGCTTAACAACGCATCTCGTAACGCTACACTGGTATGAGTAAACGCAGCTGGATTAATAATAATAGCGTCTATAGCGCCCATCGAATCGTGTATACGCTCGATGATCGCATGCTCGGCATTTGATTGAAAATGCGTTAGCGTGACATCTGAAGAAGCGGCTTGCGATTGCAAGTCGTCTACAATGTCTTGTAATGTTTGTGTACCGTACTTATCGGGTTCACGTTGCCCTAACATGTTCAAGTTTGGGCCATTGAGTAACAAAATATTCATTGAATATGCCGCTATCTTCGGATAAAAGTTGTTGTATTCGCCATTTCAACAAATTTCAACAACAGTTGCACGAAAAAAAAGCAGTTATCTGTCTCGTTCATCATATTGACCACTGATTATAGCTATAAAGAAAGTTTTCGCAGCAAAATACTGGTCTAATCAGGTGTTTTCGGTGCAAAGTTGCTAGTGGTGTTGACGGCCTTATGTCGCCTGAGCAATACGGCACACCTTGACTTCGGTATAAGACTATTGAGAGTGTATTGCGTAGGCTGGCATAGAAAATGGCACACTTTTATAGCTACCATTAAATTGCGCGATGTATACACCAAAATGCAGGTGGGGTAGCGAAGAAAACCCCGTATTGCCACTGTAACCAATGAGCTGACCTGCGTTTATTGCTTGTCCTCGGGTAACGGCCACACCGTTGTGCTTAAGATGGTAGTACTCTCCGGTTGTTCCATCATCATGCAGTACCGCGACATAATTGGCATGTTCTGCAAAGTCGGGAGAGGGCCCGCCTGCTGTTCCATCTGATTTTGTATCAATAACGATACCGCCACGGGCAGCCATAACGGGTGTCCCTATAGGCACAGCAAAGTCGATGGCGTAACGAGAACGCCCACTATGGCTAAATGAGCCATTGAAACCTTGTACTATAGGGTAGCGACTTGTAGGCAGGAGTGGCGGCAAGTAGTCGATAGCCTCATTATGTATTGCTGTGACATCACCTGGTGTCCACTTTACTCGCATATTTTCCCAAAATGTATCTGCATGCTCAACCGTACCTAATGCCACGGGGGTGTTACTGTTAAGAAATGCACTGCTATGCGATGAAGGGTGAAGGCTGTTCGAATAAACGGTAACTGCGACAGGAAGGTTAATTCGGCGAACGGCAGAAACTGCTTGGGTATTGTCGGCGTTGGGAGTAAGCACAATACAAAAACGGGTGTTATCAAAACACCCCTCTTGCTGTGCGGCGCTGACACTACTTACTATGGCAAACAGCGAAATAGATATAAGTAGCGCACACCTGTTAATAATACGACACCTTTTCACATCTACGGATTTACCGTGCTATCGACATGGCGCGAAAACGTCTCAGCGTTCATAAAGCCGGTGACCCTTGCATTCGTCAGCTCATCGCCTTCAACGTTAAAAAATAAAATAGTCGGTAGACCGAGCACGTTGAACGTATCAAAGATTTCCTGACGCTCAGGGGTATTGTCGGTGAGGTCCATCTGCATCCATACGGTATTGCTAAGTGCAGCTACCACTTCTTTGTTGGGGAATGTGTATTTCTCAAATTCCTTACATGCCACACACCAATCGGCATAGAGGTCAACCATGACGGTTTTGCCTTCGGCATTAGCACTAGCAATATTGTCTTTTAAATCACTAAGATTTCTTACCTTTATAAATTCAGGATGGCCCTGTTGCTCGCCCCATAAGCCTACATTTTGGCCTGCATGAAACGCAATAGAACTGCTTGCCATGACACCCATTGCTACCAACACAGCGCGTATTAATTTAACCCAGGAGTTCGGGGTAGAGCGGTTAATGCGCCAGTAATAACCAAACAGCCCAAAGCCCAGCGCAGCCCATAGGAAATCGGAGTATGCGTTATTCCAAAGACGCTCTATGAAAACAATGGCGACAGCTAACATCATAAAGCCGAACGTTACTTTAATAACATTCATCCAGTTGCCCGCTTTAGGCAGCAATTTACCCCCGGTCATACCAAATATAATAAGGGGAATGCCCATGCCTACACTAAGCAGGTACAGTGAAATAAACCCTAGCGTCATGTCGCCGGTTTGCGCAATAAATAGCAAAATACCGGTAAGGGGGGCGGTAGTACAAGGAGACGCAATCAGCCCAGATAGCACACCCATCACAAACACACCTACAAAGCTGCCTGGAGTTTGGTTATTACTTGCATGCGTTAAACGTTCTTGCCATTTAGCCGGCAGCTGTATTTCAAACCCGCCAAACAGTGCAATGGCTAGGGCAATAAAGAGTGTTATGAAAACGCCTAACACAACGGGGTGCTGAAGCGCAGCTTGAAATTGTGCACCCGCAACCGCAACCACTAACCCCAAAAGCGAGTAGGTGATCGCCATACCTTGCACATAACTAAATGTAAGCCAAAAAGCATGGGACAGGGTCTTGGGTTTTCCTTGCCCAATAACGATACCTGACACAATGGGATACATAGGAAACACGCATGGCGTAAAGGCCAAACCAATGCCCAACGCGAAGAAAAGCAACAGTGTGATGGGTAAGTTGTCTTTTTGAATAAGGCGCTCAGCCAAAGAATATTGTTCGCTTTTTACCTGCAAAGGAGTGCTGGCTTGCAGCATTTCGCCTGAAACGACCTCACTTAAATACACCACTTTCACCGTGGGGGGATAACACAGCCCTTCGTCAGCACAACCTTGATACCGTATTTTTATGACGCCGTCTTCGCTTGCTTGCGTGATAGGAATATCGATGGTGACACTGTTATAAAATACCTCAGACTCACCGAAAAACTCATCTTCAATCATCACCCCTTGTGGATAGCGCGCACTGCCTATTTCTGCCTCTTTCGCCACATACTTAAATTGCTTCTTATAAAGATAATAACCATCGGCAATGGTAAACGTGGCACTAAGTAATTGGCCTTTTTGAGCAAAATCGAAGGCAAAGGCCTGTTCGACATCCAAAAATTCTGGCTGGCTAGAAAAAACATCATCTAGTGTTCCGGGCACCTGAGCGTTCGCAGACGTTATGACACTAACCGCAAGAAAAAAGAGGGCAAACACATGCGGCATGGTTTTTAATTTATTATTCATGAATGTTCTTTTGTTATCATTGTTACGTCATGCATCCACGCGCGGTAGTTATCGCTTGCAGAGGCGTCTAATATTATCCATTCTGGCACATCATAAGGATGTAAACCGCATACTAATTCATACGCACGAACGACCTGCTGTGATGCGGTTTTAATAATAAGTTGTACTTCTTTGTCTTGCTCTACCTTTCCATCCCAGCTGTAAACAGAAGTAATGTTGGGGAGTATGTTTACGCAAGCAGCGAGACCAAGGCGTATCAATTCATGAGCGATATGCGTTGCACTCTCTTCATTTGGTGCTGTACATAATACGACGCTAATTGTCATGGTGAACCTCGCTTGTGTTATTTTGCATGAACGTTTTAAGACACCTATGCTTTATGAGACCAGAATAACGCGGATATTCTTGCACAAGCGTTACGGTGTTATCCACTTCCTACCGCTTTTCATAGTGAGTTAGCCGAAACAAGGGCACCTTTTCTTGTTATTACGTTCAAAGACCTTATAACAGACTATGAAATATTCAAACGAGGACACATTTTGCCGGTTTTATTTTTACTTTTCGTTGTTTTACCTATTTTAGAAATTGCCTTACTGGTAAATGTGGGAGGCATGATAGGTGGCTGGAACACTATTGGATTAGTGGTGTTAACCGCGTTCGTTGGTGCTTATTTTGTTAAACGAGAAGGGGTAAGTACGCTGCAAACCGCACAAGCAAAAATGCAACGTAATGAGATGCCAGGCAAAGAGCTTGTTGACGGGTTGATGCTAGTCGTCGCGGGTATTTTATTGGTTACCCCTGGTTTTATTACCGATATATTAGGGTTTATGTTTGCGCTTCCTGGCTCTCGCCACTTAATTGCTGCCCAAGTCAGTAAACATATGAAAATGCGCGTGGTGATGCCAAACCCTTCCGCAGGCGCAGGTGGTTTTTATCAACAACCTGGAAGCAACCAGTCGCCGTTTACTCGACCATCGAATGAAGACGGCGATGTCATTGAGGGTGAGTACAGTGATAACACCACACAGGACACGGATAAGCGGTTAAAGTAGTTCTATTTACCCCTGCCGATAGATTGGGTGTCGCATTACGGTGTGGCGCCAATTCTCGCCAAAACCAATCATTTCGCGAAAAAAATCAATTTTTTTACATTTTTTTGTTTAAAAACCCTTGAACTTGAAAGGGTACTCCCCCATTTAACCGTGCAG
>Ga0102951_1001026_pt1 | contig 10351 bp, 9 predicted proteins | sample SalPonA_B_H2O_MG_FD_78507 | JGI IMG/M metagenome (GOLD analysis project Ga0102951, IMG submission 78507) | Water microbial communities from South San Francisco under conditions of wetland restoration - Salt Pond MetaG R2A_B_H2O_MG | ecosystem: Environmental > Aquatic > Non-marine Saline and...
GAAAGGCACAGATGCTGCCAATAAATTCAATGCGATTGTTCGCGATGCACGTGCTGAGCTGGATAACACCAAGCGCGCAGAAATGTATGCGGAATGTCAGTCATTGTTAAACGACGACGGTGGCACCATCTGCCCAATGTTTGCAAACTATATCAATGCAGTATCCAAGAAAATTGGTCACGACGACAAAGTGGCTGCAAACTGGGATACGGACGGCGGCAAAGCGGCCGAGCGTTGGTGGTTTGCCTAAAACGCATTACGTCAAGGCGCCGGCAGATGCCGGCGTCTGTTATCCGACAGAATAGACAATTAAGGGATTTGCTGTGCATCCTGTTTTGACCACCGTATTGCAACGGCTTGGGTTGGGTTTTCTGACCCTTTTTGTTGTTTCCTTTATTATCTTTGCATCGATTGAACTATTGCCCGGTGATTTTGGTCAGGCCGTTCTGGGCCAAGCTGCCACCGAAGAAACAGTTGCTGCCTTTCGTAAAGAGCTGGGTTTGGACCAGCCCGCCTATATCCGGTATTTCGAATGGGCTGGAAACGTGTTGCAAGGCGATCTAGGCACATCATTCTCAGGCCGCGCGTCATCGGGTGTTGACCGGTCGCGTCCCGTGCTGGATTTGGTGGGCCCGCGTCTGGAAAATACATTGTTCTTGGCTGGCATGACCGCCGCAATTGCTGTACCTTTGGCGTTGTTTTTGGGGATTACGACGGCACTTTATCGAAATTCCATTTATGACAGAACAGTCAACGCTGCGACACTGACCACGATTTCATTTCCTGAATTTTTTGTGGCCTATATCCTGATCCTGTTTTTGGCATCCTTGAACCCAATATTCCCGTCGCTTGCCAATATTGATACATCGACGGAATTTTGGGACCGCATTTATCGATCTGCCTTGCCGGCGCTGACGCTGACGCTGGTTATCGTGGCCCACATGATGCGCATGACACGGGCGGCGATTATCAATTTGCTGGCATCACCCTATATTCAAATGGCTCGTCTGACGGGGGCCAGCCAACGCGAAGTTATCTTAAAACACGCTTTGCCGAATGCTTGGGCGCCGATTGCCACGGTGATTGCATTCAACCTTGCGTATTTGGTTGTCGGGGTTGTCGTTGTTGAGGTGGTTTTTGTGTATCCTGGTATCGGCCAGTTGATGGTCGATTCAGTGACCAGTCGAGATATTCCGGTTGTTCAAGCCTGCGCATTAATTTTCGCGATCACCTATATTCTGTTGAACCTGATTGCTGACGTGATCGGAATTATCACCAATCCAAGGTTGCTACATCCAAAATGACCCAGACATCACAATCCTATTCCGCCAAAGACGAAGCAACATCATTCTTAGCCAAAAGGACCGCTTGGGACCGCGCAAAAATCTTGTTGAAAAAATCACCCAATACGGCGCGGTTCGGGATGATCGTAATCGCAGCCTATGTGATCGTCGCCGTATTCGCCCCATGGATTGCCCCCTATGGCCAGGCCGAGGTATTTCCCGTACCCTATGCTCCGTGGGGTGGGGACCATATGTTTGGCACAGACCAAATTGGCCGCGATATCCTGTCAAGAATGATTTATGGCGCACGCAACACTGTTGGTATCGCATTTGCCACGACAATACTGGCATTTTTAATTGGGGCCAGTTTGGGATTGGCCGCTGCGATCAATCGGTCGTGGCTGGATCAGTTCATCAGCCGCAGTGTGGATGTTTTAATGGCGATCCCCAGCTTAATATTCGCTTTGGTTTTGCTGTCTATTTTCGGATCATCCGTCATTAACCTGATAATCATCATCGCCGTTTTAGATTCAACCCGGGTGTTTCGTTTAACGCGCGCCGTTGCGGTCAATGTGGTCGTCATGGATTATGTCGAGGCCGCAAAACTGCGCGGCGAAGGGTTGGGATGGATTATGCGGCGTGAAATTTTGCCAAATATTATGCCGCCCTTGGTTGCAGAATTTGGACTGCGGTTCTGTTTCGTGTTTCTGACCATCGCCGCTTTGTCGTTTTTGGGTGTGGGTATTCAGCCCCCAACTGCGGACTGGGGATCTATGGTGCGTGAAAATGCGTCCCTGATCCAGTTCGCCCAGTATGATCTGAAAGCGGGTTTAACACCGTTATTGCCTGCCGCTGCAATTGCCTTGCTGACGGTTGCTGTGAACTTTGTTGTTGACTGGTTCTTGCACCATACCAGCGGAATTAAGGATTAAGTTATGTCATCAGATATATTATTGGATATCAAAGGCCTAAAAATCCAAGGTTTTTCCGACGAGCGGTGGCATGAAATCGTAAAGGGTGTCGATGTGACCCTTAAGCGTGGCCAGGTGATGGGGCTGATCGGGGAATCTGGTGCAGGCAAATCTACGCTTGGTTTGGCCGCGATGGGGTTTACGCAACCGGGCTGTAAAATAACCGAGGGACAAATTCTGTTTGACGGTGTTGATTTGGCACAGTTGTCTGAGGCGCAAAAGCGCCGTTATTGGGGCAACCGCATAACCTATGTCGCGCAATCTGCGGCCGCGTCATTCAACCCAGCCCATCGGCTGATTGAACAAACAACCGCCTCGACACTACGGTTTGGCAAAAAATCGCAGGCAGAGGCCCTTGAGGACGCCAAGTCGCTGTATGCGGAACTAAACTTGCCCAATCCCGATACGATTGGGGATCGGTTTCCGCATCAGGTATCAGGCGGTCAATTGCAACGGGTTATGACGGCGATGGCCATGTCACCGCGCCCAGATTTGATAATCTTTGACGAACCAACGACTGCGCTCGACGTGACAACTCAGGTCGAAGTTCTGACGGCGATGCGCAAAATCGTCGAACATTTTAATACTGCTGCGATATACATCACCCATGATTTGGCCGTGGTGGCGCAAATGGCGGATTTCATCAAGGTTCTGCGCTATGGCGAAGAGGTAGAAGAGGCCGAAACACGCAAAATGTTATCGGCCCCTGAGAAAGAATACACCAAATCGCTATGGTCGGTGCGTGCCTTGGTCAAGGAACCAGAGCCTGCGCAAGAGCCGATTCTGGAAATCAAAAACATTGATGCCGCCTATGGAAAAGTAAAAGTCCTGCATAATGTTGATATTTCTGTACCGCGTGGATCAACGGTTGCTGTTGTGGGGGAATCTGGATCAGGTAAATCAACGACCGCGCGTGTGATCACGGGATTGTTGCCGCCCGCATCAGGACAGATCGAATTTGGCGGACAGATATTGCCCTCCAAACTGCAGGACCGTAGCAAAGATCAAAAACGCCAAATCCAGATGATTTACCAAATGGCAGATACGGCCATGAACCCACGCCAAACCGTGCGCGAAATCATTGGCCGCCCGCTTGAATTTTATTTGGGGTTGCGTGGGCAAGCTGCGGAAAAGCGTATTTTGGAATTGTTGGAAATGATCGAACTGGATGGCCGGTTTATGGATCGGTTGCCCGGTGAATTGTCCGGGGGCCAGAAACAGCGGATCTGTATTGCGCGTGCATTGGCGGCAGAACCTGATTTCATCATCTGTGATGAGGTCACATCCGCCCTAGACCAAATCGTCCAAGAGGGCATTTTGCGTCTGCTTATGCGTTTGCAAAAGGAATTGAACCTGACCTATCTGTTTATTACGCATGACATTTCGACGGTGCGGGCGATTGCAGATCAAGTTGTGGTCATGAATTTGGGCCGTGTGGTTGAGCAGGGGGCCAAAAACGATGTCTTTAGCCCGCCGCATCCTGAATACACGGAATTGCTGCTGGCTTCGGTTCCAGAAATGGATCCTGACTGGCTGACCAACCTGAATGCGGGGCGGGCCTAAAACAGGGTAATGACCTGATCCAATGGCTTTTTGATCTTGGCGGCTTGGGGTATTTTCGTGTCTGGCGCGGGATAGCCCACCGGCAGGATCATAACCGGTTTTTCATTGTCTGGCCGTTGGCACAGCGTATTGAGGAACTTCATCGGGTTGGGGGTATGTTCCAAACAGACCAGCCCTGCGTTATGGATGGCTGAAATTAGAAGGCCCGTGGCGATGCCCACGCTTTCATTGATATAGTAGTTTTTGTATCGGCTGCCGGCAGGGTTCAGGCCATAGCGTTCAGCAAAAACCACAATCAGCCATGGGGCATCGGTCAGATGTGGTTTCGATACGCCGGTTCCGATCGGTTCCAGCGCGGACAACCACGCATCCCCGGCGCCCCCGTCATAGAATTGTTTTTCCTCTTCTTCGGCGGCGGCGCGAATTTGTTGTTTCATGTCTGGGTTAGAAATGCCAACAAAATGCCAAGGCTGGCGGTTGGCACCACTGGGGGCGGTGACGGCCGTGGACAGAATATTTTCGATGACCTGTTTGGGAACAGGGGTATTGGCATAATCACGGACCGAATGACGTTTTCGCATATATTCTAGGTAATGTTCAGATGCGGTCATCATATCGGTTTCAGACAGTTGCACACGGTCTGGCAAATCAATTGGTGTATAGGTCATGGATCCCCCTTTTTGCGGGATCTTACAGGTTGCGCAGGGTCTGTCAATTTGCCCGTTAAAAATACCCCCGCACGGTGTCGCGCAGTTTCAGGTGCACATGTGAATACCGATGCCGCACATGAAACCCGCAATAGACGGACTGTTCCAATGTGGGGGCGTCTTGAACGATCTGGGCTTGGTCCGTGTCAACCAACCATTTCGCGGTTTCCTCAAGAACATAGGCTGTGCCCCCGATGCTGGTGACTAACCCCATAACGGCGGCATTCAAGCCGCTGGACACGCGTGAATTGGACAGATCGGGTAACATTTGCTGCTGTTGACGGTCAAAGGCGGGCGCATAGTTTGCGGTGATAAAACTGTTGGGATCAACCTGATCCAATCGGCGGGCCTGGGTTGACACCATCGTAAATCGAACCGCGCCTAGGGTTTCAAAATGCAAATCAGGATAATACCGCGGTGTGTATAAAACTGCGAAATCCAAGGTCCCTGACAATAAATCGCTGCACATCTGGTTTGAATAATCCAATTCCAGATAGAATGACGTTTTCGCAAATTGTTTTTGAAACCCCGCAACCCAGTCGCCAATATGGGTGGCGGCCAAATCAATCTGTAATCCGATGCGCAATGCGACGGCGGTGTTACCGCTGCGTGTCGTGGCGCGCAGGGCCTCGCTCCAGCTGTGGCGCAGGCCGCGTGCATGGGGTTCAAACGCAAGGCCCGCAGCCGTGATTTCCGTGCCGGATCGGGATCGTTGGAATAGGGGTTTGCCCACTTGGGTTTCCAACGATTTGACACGCGCTGATACGGTCGATTGCGTAATACCCAAACGCTCAGCCGTTTTGTTAAAACTTCGGCTGTCGATCAGATCAAGAAAGGTATCAATCAGTTCAATTTGCATGTGATATCTAATCGGATATTTCGATTAATATAATGCAAAATTTGTGATTGTTTGCAAGCGGTCGGATGGGATAATTTTGCGTAACAGAATTCTAATTTGGGGATACCGATGACACAGGATACATCAACCTGCGCACCACGTCGTGCCGCAAGGGCAGGCGGGCGTAATGCACGGCGGGCAGAACGCACCGCACCATTGGCTGAACATTTGCGACCTGTGCGACCAGGGCTGCCGGGCGGCAGCTATAAACCACTGACGCCAGAGGCGCAGGACCAGATCCATCAGGCGGCCTTGGATGCGCTGGAACAAATCGGCCTGTCCCAAGCACCGCAATCGGGTGTTGATGCTATGACCAAGGCCGGCGCGATTTTGGGCGATGATGGTCGTCTACGGTTCCCCCGCGCATTGGTTGAGGACATGTTGGCGCTTGCTGCGCGCGATATCACCCTGCATGGGCGTGATCCGAAATATGACCTGCATCTAAGTGGAACGAATGTTCATTTCGGAACCGCAGGGGCCGCAGTGCATGTGGTTGATCTGGAAACCAACACCTATCGTGATTCCACTGCCCAAGATTTGTTTGATGCGGCACGTATCACGCAGAATTTAGACAATGTGCATTTTTTCCAACGTGCCATGGTGTGCCGCGACATCACTGACAATCTGGAAATGGATCTGAACACGATTTATGCGGCCTGTTCGGGCACCAAAAAACACGTGGGGACATCGTTTTCTGATCCATCCCATGTGGCGCCCTGTATGGATATGATCCACACCATCGCAGGGTCGGAACAGGCCTGGTGCGAACGTCCCTTTATTTCCAATTCGAACTGCTTTGTCGTACCGCCGATGAAATTCGCCGAAGAAAGCTGCACGGCGATGGAACATTGTATCGCAGCTGGCATGCCCGTGTTGTTGTTATCGGCGGGGCAGGCGGGGGCAACCGCGCCCGCACCAATTGCGCTGGCAATTGTTCAGGCTGTGGCGGAATGTTTGGCCGGCGTTGTATATGTCAATTCAATCAAACCGGGGCATCCTGCAATTTTCGGTACATGGCCCTTCGTGTCTGATTTGCGCACGGGCGCAATGTCGGGTGGTTCTGCAGAACAGGCGCTGCTGACGGCAGGCTGTGCGCAGATGCATCAATATTATGGCCTGCCCGGTGGGGCGGCTGCGGGGATCAGTGATTCCAAATTGCCAGACATGCAGGCTGGTTGGGAACAGGGCATCACAAATGTGATGGCCGGCTTGTCGGGTCTGAACATGGTCTATGAATCAGTGGGCATGCATGCATCCCTGTTGGGATTCTGTTTAGAAAGCTTGGTCTTGGGGGACGATATTTTGGGCCAAGTGTTGCGGACTGTTCGCGGCATTGATGTCACCCCTGACAGCGTATCGATCGAGGCAATGAAACAGGTCTGTTTAGGCGGTCCCGGTCATTATCTGGGATCAGAGCAGACATTGGCCCTGATGCAAACGGAATATATCTATCCCACCCTTGGCAATCGGATGAGCCCCAAAGAATGGGTCGAAGCAGATCGTCCCATTTTGATTGAAAAAGCGATTGCACGCAAAAATGAAATTCTAGACAGTGCAGGTCGCATGATAGATCCCGACTTGGATGACATCATACGCAAAAACTATAACATCTATTTCCAATAGGAGAGCGACATGCACTATGGATATATAGGCCTAGGCAACCTGGGCGCAAATTGTGCCGCCTGTTTGTTAAAGGCGGGGTTTTCCGTGACCGTTTACGATGTGAATGCGGATGCGGCGACCAAATTGGTGGCCCAAGGCGCAACTCTGGCCGACAGTGCAGCGCAGGTGGCGCAAAGCGCAGATCACGTCATCACCTGTTTGCCGTCGCCGCGTGTGACCGAAGCTGTGTTGACCGACATCCTGCCCTATATGGCGGGTAAGCATTGGATCGAAATGTCTACACTGGGGCGTGATGATGTTTTGAAATTTGCCCAAGTGGCGGGCGATCATGACGTGCGCATGTTGGAATTGCCGGTTACGGGTGGCGTGCATCTGGCCGCGCGTGGCGAAATCACCATGTTACCCGGCGGCGACAAAGATATGGTTGATCTGCATTGGCCCGCTTTTGAGGCGATGGGGAACAAGGTGTTTCACATGGGACGATTGGGGTCTGCGTCGATTATTAAGGTCATTACAAACATGTTGGCCTTTATCCACCTAAAAGCCAGCGCCGAGGCATTGATGCTGGCCAAGCGGGGCGGATTGGATCTGGCCCAAGCGTGGCATGCCATTGCTGCCAGTTCTGGCACGTCGTTTGTTCATGAAACCGAGGGCGCGTTGATATTGAACGGATCGTATGATGTGGCCTTCAATATCGACCTGGCGCTAAAGGATCTGGGCTTTGCGCTAGAGTTCGGGCGCGAATTCGGCGTGCCATTAGATTTGGCAGGGGTGACCAATCAAACCTATGTTGCGGCCAAGGCGGCCTTTGGCGGCGATGCCCAATCCCCGATGATTGCAAAACTGCTTGAGGATCTGTTGGACACCGACCTGCGCGCCGATGGGTTCCCTGCGCGTTTGGAATAAACAACAGCCCAATCGTGTCTGACCCCTTGAGAGATATGCAACTCTGACCTAAGTGTAGGGTTTGTATAACATAAGGGGTCAAGACCAAGATGACAGATACGGCATATACGCCGCCCAAGGTTTGGACATGGGAACAACCCAACGGGGGTGCATTCCAATCGGTCAATCGCCCCATTTCTGGGGCCACCCATGACGCAGAATTGCCGCGCGGCAAACATCCGTTTCAATTGCATTCACTCGCCACGCCAAATGGTGTCAAGGTCACAATCATGTTCGAAGAGCTGTTGGCCGCCGGCCACAGCGGTGCCGAATATGATGCATGGCCGATCCACATTGGCAATGGCGAACAATTTTCCAGCGGTTTTGTCGCGGTCAACCCGAATTCAAAAATTCCGGCCCTGATCGATACCACGCAATCGCCCGATCTGCATGTTTTCGAATCTGCATCGATTCTGCTTTATCTGGCGGAACGCTTTGGGGCATTTTTGCCCCAAGATTTGGTCGCGAAAACGCAGTGTATGAATTGGCTGTTTTGGCAAATGGGCAGTGCGCCCTATTTGGGCGGTGGATTCGGCCACTTTTATGCCTATGCGCCCTTTAAAATGGAATATCCCATCGATCGTTTCACGATGGAGGTCAAACGCCAGTTGGACGTATTGGACAAACACCTTGCCCAATCGCAATATATGGTTGGCGATGAATACACGATTGCCGACATCGCCATTTGGCCATGGTACGGTCAATTGGTTTTGGGCCGCCAATATGATGCAGCGGAATTTCTGGATGTGACGTCCTATAAAAATGTTCTGCGCTGGGCCGAACAGATTGATGCGCGTGATGCGGTGCGGCGTGGGCGTATGGTCAACCGGCTGCATGGTGATCCTGCGATGCAATTACACGAACGCCACGATGCATCTGATTTCGACACGAAAACACAGGACAAAGTTGGCCAAGCTTAATTGGCCACTTTGCAAAAATTAAAAAACATCTTTGCAAAATTGTAGATATGTTTTGGTCGTAACGCATAACGTATTTTGATAATCTGCTTTGAACAGGGTTGGTTATTTGCGTTATGCGTTTTTATTCTTTTATTGCATCTACTTTGATTTTGACACTGGCCGCCTGTGGGGGCGGATCTGAGGGGCCTGTAAACCCTGTCAGTCCAACACCGACGCCAGATCCTGGGCCAACACAAAATGTGGGCACCATTCCCTACGCTGTGCTTTCGTCTTTGGCTGATGGCTCTAGCGTTGTTAAGTTCGAAACCACCGATGGGCTTGTGTATAAAGGGTTTGTTGAAACATTGACGCTGGCCGACACGTTAAGAACACAAAATTACGTTATCACCACACCAACCAGCAGCAGTGCGCAGGGATATTATACCCAAACGCTGAGGGGCCAGTCTGGTGATGGCAATCAAATCACCCTTGTGTCCAATGGCGTGGTATTGGGGAATAACGAAATTGCATCGGTCGTGTTGGTCGAAAATGAAAATATCGGTCGCGCCAATTTGGCGGTGGGGACGAAACCGGTGTCGCTGCCGCAATCCAATGTCACTTACGCGGGCAAGGCGCAGGTGTTCCAATCGATCCCTGTCACTGGCGCGGATCCCCTAGAAACGCAGGAAACGGGCAGCTTTGCCCTGACGCTTGATTTTACAGGCGGGACACCGCAGGGGCGATTGACCACCGCGGATATGTCGAAATTTCAATTCAGCGTCAGTGATATCACCCTAGATCCGGCAACAGGCGGTCTGGCATCGTCGTCTGTGTCCATCGGTACGATTTCGGGCACACAAGTCAGCGGATTGATGCAGGGCCAAATTATGGGCGAAAAATCCACTGGCGTGGCGGGCATTGTGCGGTCGCAAACGACAGGCACCGCCTATACCGGCGTGTTCTATGGAAAACAGTAGGCGGCTGTATTCGGGAAACTGAACGCTGAATGGATCCCCCAATGGGCCCGTAAGGGGCGGTTTTATCATGTATAGGTTCAACAGCATTTTGCAGCCTGCGATTCCGGCACCTGATTCCTAGGATGATTCCACCCAGATTCGTCTGAATTTCCAAAAATGACCCTGAGTTCTGTGGATAACTCACTGAATCTGTGGGTAACTTTATGAAAAAAGAGGCATGCGATGATTTTTTTTGAAAAAAGATGAAAAAAGTGTATTTTAGGGGTTGCGGGTTTTTGGTGGTATGCGTAAAAGCCCCTTCACCGGCAGCGATGATCGCTACGGTGGCCGAGACGGCGGGGCGGAAACGCAACGGAGTTGAGGCAAAGTAGAGGCAGATTGAAGCGGTTGCGCTAGGTAAGAGTTTAGCGCGGTCGGTGAGTTTTGTGTCAACGTTATTTGAAAATTGAAGACACTGAAGAGATATGTGGGCAGTTTGGTTCATA
>Ga0102951_1001031_pt1 | contig 10323 bp, 14 predicted proteins | sample SalPonA_B_H2O_MG_FD_78507 | JGI IMG/M metagenome (GOLD analysis project Ga0102951, IMG submission 78507) | Water microbial communities from South San Francisco under conditions of wetland restoration - Salt Pond MetaG R2A_B_H2O_MG | ecosystem: Environmental > Aquatic > Non-marine Saline and...
AAGCGTTAGAAGACGCGGTAAGCCACTTTTACAGCGCAGCCTCAAGCACTGATACGAAATATCACTACGATTTGCATACCGCCATTCGCGCATCAAAAAATGAAAAATTTGCGGTTTATCCTTATCTTCATGAGCGTAAACACAGCCGCGCGCAATTAGCATTCTTGCACGCCTGCGGCGTTAGCACTATTTTGCTATCAGAAAGCGCAACTACCACTTTTAGTTATTATTCTTCTTTTCAACATGGCGCTCATGCTTTCACGGTAGAACTCGGTAAGGTAAGGCCATTTGGACAAAATGACATGTCGAGATTTGAGCAAGCGAGACAGGCGCTTATCGCATTGGTTTCCCAGAGCGATTATGCGCCAGAGGTGTCGTTAGACAAATTAGATATCTATCGCGTAAACCAAGTGATAAATAAACACCAAGAAGATTTCGCACTTCATTTTGACGACGATACGCCTAACTTTATGGATTATGCCAAGGGCACTTGTTTAGCCTCAGAGTCCGGAGCACAGTACATAGCGCAACAAGACGGTGAAGCGATTGTGTTTCCAAACGCGAAAGTTGAAATTGGGCAGCGCGCACTACTTACCGTAGTGCCGACAACACTGGACGACTCTGATGTTTGAATTAGATAAACGGTTAGATTCTGATACATTTTTCTTGTGTGATTTACCGCTAAGCCGTGTATTGTTAATGAATGACAGCCAATTTCCATGGATTATTCTAGTGCCGCGAGTGGATGGCGCGAGGGAAATTATCGACTTGTCTGATGATCAACAACATCAATTTTTAAAAGAGTCGGCAATGATTTCTCATGTGATAAACAGGCTGTTTTCACCACAAAAGTTGAATGTCGCTGCACTTGGAAACGTTGTTAGTCAACTGCACATCCACCATGTTGGGCGCTTTGATACCGATGTCGCATGGCCAAAGCCTGTCTGGGGAAACCAAGCGGCTGTGCCTTATGAAAAAAATACGGTGAGTGAGTTGGTTGACGCTATTCGCGAAGCAATTAATCCAGCCTGAACGAGTAATAAACACTAAAAGCATAAAAAGGAATATATGATGATTATATCTACAACGCCTACATTAGAAGGCCACAATATCGAAGCATACTATGGCATTGTGGTGGGTGAAGCCGTGATGGGTGCTAATATTTTTAAGGATTTGTTTGCGTCAATCCGCGATATTGTAGGAGGCCGCTCTGGTTCATATGAAGAAGAACTTACCCGCGCAAGAAAGTTGGCATTTTCAGAAATTGAACATGAGGCTCGAGCAATGGGGGCAAATGCGGTTGTGGGTATTGACCTTGATTACCAAGTGATTGGGGATAAGGGCAGTATGCTAATGGTAAGTATTAGCGGTACAGCAGTAAAAATCACGCCACGCTAAATTCTCGTTTAACGAACAAACGTGAAGGCGATTATTAGCGTTGTGAACCATCACATCACTAATAGTCGTCTTCATCATCCCAGTTACTTTTCTTTTGTACTGTTTCAGTTTTTCCGTCTTCACCCTGCGCCTTTTTTTCTGGAACAGGAAACTTAAATTTTGCACTGTATTTCAGCAGCGTGATATTTCCAATGACCACACCAAGAACAAGCACAATGATAATAACCACCCATGTCGTGTCCATTATTGCGTTACTCCTTCATTAAGCACGTAGCGATGATAAATAGCCTCAATATTGTCAATGATTACAGCTTTACCTTCTATATTTGCTGCGTTTATTGCATTCGTAAGAAGGCTGATATCTCGGCTAACCTCGAAAGCTTGCGCAGTATTCCGATGGCTTAAATGCCATGGCTCACAGGCAACGCCGCCTTTATTTATTTCAAATGGTCTAAAAAAACCGAACTCGTGCATATGATGTTGCAACCACAACGCTAATGCATGACAAGGACCTTGGCTTTCGTATTCCTCTTCAATAAGCGAGAAGGTGCCGTCCCAACGCATTACCGCGCCACGGTCGTACACATCAATATCAGTGCCCCAGTGATGCCGGCTGCCGCCGGGAAGGGCCGACCAAGTCAAGATTGCGTGAAGTTTATCGGTGTCGCTTATCTTTGATGTGTCAATGACTGAACTGTTTGCATCACGCAGCTCAGTATTGCCTAGCCACTTATTGTTCCATATTGCGCATTGGCGTTCGAAACTACGGTAACTGCTTACCAATTGTAAGTCGATGCCGTCGCGAAAAGCAGCATGCTGCATGATCTCAAACGCCTCAAGTACGGATGGGTGAAGTTTATGCTTATCATCAAGTGAGACTAATTCGCTTTCGTTTTGCCCCAACCACTTTTCAGGTTTCATGCAAGCAAGTTCACGAGTGTGTGGTAATAAATATCGACAAGGATCTCTAAATCTTTCATTTTAACGCACTCATCAACTTTGTGGATAGTGGCATTCACTGGCCCAAGCTCGATAACTTGCGCGCCCGTAGGGGCGATAAAACGGCCGTCAGATGTGCCACCTGCGGTAGACAATGTCGTAGCGTGTCCGCGAACCGTTTCAATAGCTTTTTGCACGCCAACGAGTAATTCACCCTCGTCGGTTAAAAACGGTTGGCCGTTGAAGGTCCAATCAATATGGTAGTCAAGTTTATGCTTGTCGAGTATCTCCGTAACCCGTGAAATCAACAGCTGGTCGGTAACTTCTGTCGAGAAGCGGAAGTTAAAGCATACTTTTAACTCGCCAGGAATGACGTTTCCAGCGCCGGTACCCCCGTTAATATTAGAGACTTGAAAGCTAGTGGGTGGGAAAAAGTCGTTGCCATTATCCCAGTGGGTGTTTGCCAATTCATCGAGTGCAGGTGCGGCATGATGAATGGGGTTCTTAGCAAGGTGAGGGTAGGCCACATGGCCTTGTATTCCTTTCACTACAAGGTCGCCAGTTAACGAGCCTCTACGCCCATTCTTAACAATGTCGCCCACCGTTGTGGTTGAAGAAGGTTCGCCGACGATACACCACGTAATTTTTTCGTTGCGGGCTTCCAAAGTATCGATAACCCGCGTTGTTCCATTTATAAATGGGCCTTCTTCATCGCTGGTAATAAGGTAAGCAATACTGCCTTTATGATTGGGGTAGTCGTTAACAAACTTTCTTGTGGCGACGAGCATGGCGGCTAAACTGCCTTTCATATCTGCAGCACCTCGGCCGTGAAGATATTCACCTACTTCTGTGGCGATAAAAGGCGGTGTTTTCCATGCTTCTTCGGGGCCACTGGGCACTACATCGGTATGCCCAGCAAAACAAAATAGGGGGCCGGCTTTACCTTTACGTGACCATAAATTTGTTGTGTCATCAAACACCATGGTTTCATTATCAAAACCGAGTTCACCCAAAAATGATTTCATTGCATCTTGGCACCCTGCATCTTCAGGCGTGACTGAGCGACGGTTTATTAAGACTTTTGCAATATCAATTACCGAGTCGTTTAACAAAATATTTCCTCAAACTGTGCAGGCTTAAACCCAATATGAAAGGTATCATTGTGAAGAGTAATAGGGCGTTTAATCATTGAGGGGTTTTGTGCTAATAGTGCTAACGCTTTTTCCCTGTTTAAGTTTGCTTTGTCACTTTCATCAAGTTGACGAAAGGTGGTGCCCCGCTTATTTAACATCAACTCCCAGCCCAATGACGTTTCCGCTTGCTCAAGAAACGCGGGCGTTACGCCCTCTTTTTTATAGTCATGAAACACAAAATCGACGTTGTTGTCGTTAAGCCATTTCTTTGCTTTTTTTATTGTGTCGCAATTTGGAATACCGTAAAGGGTTGTAGTCATGAAAAATCCATACGTTAATTAATGCGCAACGTAATGTGCGCGAAGATTAATTAGATAAACACTGAAAACAATGTATCACTACCTGCATCGATATATTTTTTGTTAGATGGCAGTACACCGACAAGGCGTTGAGCATTCAGTACCGTCATTATACAAACATTCTCGATGTTTTGTTGTTTGAGCCACGCAGTATTAACAGAAAATAACACATCGTTTTTGTTAAACACTGAACCCGCTGTCAATGCCGATATGAATTGCTCAGAATAAAGCCCAGTAGTGTCTGAACCAAACTTTACACGGCATTTAAGACCATAATTCGATTGTATATCAATAGAATAGTTAAGTGCAGATACTGTGATTACTTTGCCATCGAACGGCGCAGTCACTCTATTCGACGATGATGTAATTGCCGCGCCTGGACCTAACAAACCTGATGAGTACAAGGCAGAATCTAAGGTGTGTAACGACGTAGACTGCCCAGAGACTGGTGCATACACCGCTATCGATTTTTTAAATGCTTCAGGTTCGCGAGTAAGTTGTTTTTCATTAAACAAAGTTAGCTCTCTCTCACCGAATAGCCTCCGGCTTTAAGCGCATTAATAGCATCGTTCAGCTTGTTGTTTTTTACTAAGAAAAAATCGGTTTCAAACGTAGACAGTACAAATATCGAGACTTTTGCAGCAGCAAGCACCCCTCCGATGTCGGCCATAATGCCAACCATTGATAAATGAAGAGGGCCTAAAAGTTCGAGCGCTCGCCAATCATCGTCAGAGTCCATTGAGTCGACATGTACAGAAGAGGGAACAACAATGGACAGTTCTTCTTCGGTCTTACCAAGAAAAAATAATGGGCTTTGTAAGACAGCGGCAGGAATACTGCTGTCACAATCAAGGCTATGTATTGAAAACATTTCAGGAAGAACAGCAAGGGTTTGTTTAGGCATAAATACGAAAAAACACCAGTACTTAAGATATTCACATTAAACCATTAACTGTGATTAAGTGTCACGTGTTATCCACTTAATCTGTGGATAAGTTTGTTGAGATGTTTGGGTGTTTTGTTTAAGTTGTTGATTTAAATTGATAATCTCAACTGTACAAACAATGTTCAGTGGATAACATTTTTTAATTCACAAGCATTTTCCACAGGCTGTGTCTACACTCGAATTTAAAATACTTACTCTTTTTTTATCATTTAATGTGTTGACTTTAGTCTGGGTTTTGAGGTGAATGACTATCGAAAATTCACGTCTTATACACATTGCCGGCAATAATGCGCTATTTTGTAGGTTTTTAACAAGAGAACAAATGAGGGGGAGTAAATAATGTCAGACAGTATGTGGTGCGACATAACAGTGGACGATGCAGAAAAGCTCGCTAATTTTTATGAAAAAGTAATGGGCTGGGAAGCGTCGCCGGTTGATATGGGTGGATATAACGATTACGTTATGATGAAAGCTGATGGCACCCCTGCGGGTGGTATATGTCATAAAAAAGGCGTTAACAGCGGTATTCCCTCTGGATGGCTTCCTTATTTTACCGTTAATGATTTAGACGCAGCAGTAGAAAGCGCAGAATCGTTAGGTGGAGCGAGGATCGGGGATATTAAACATCATGGTAGTGACCGTTTTTGTATTCTACGCGATAGCGCTGAAAACCATTGCGCAATATATCAGAAAGGGTAAAAAGTATCAGAAAGGGTAAGACGCGAGCGCAAACCGGTGCGCTCGCTTCGTTACGTTGAATGCGCCCGCGTGTTATTTGTTAATAACACCGCGATTGACTTGATCGCGCTCTATCGATTCAAATAGCGCTTTAAAATTACCTTCACCGAAGCCATCGTCTTGCTTGCGCTGAATAAATTCAAAGAACACTGGGCCGAAAACCGTTTCTGAGAAAATCTGTAACAGCAAACGCGGTTCGCCATCCTCAGTTGTCCCATCTAGCAAAATGCCTCGGTTTTTCAATTCGTCTACCGGCTCGCCATGCCCGGGTAAGCGAGTTTCAAGCATTTCATAATAGGTGTCTGGTGGCGGCGTCATAAATTTCATGCCGCGCGCCTTTAGTTTATCTAAGCAAGCAGGTAAATCGTCACAAGAGAAGGCGATGTGCTGTATGCCTTCACCATTGTACTTCATTAAAAACTCTTCAATTTGACCGCCACCGCCAACGGCTTCTTCATTTAGCGGGATACGGATTTTACCGTCTGGGGCTGTCATTGCTTTTGATAGCAACCCAGTGTATTCGCCTTTAATGTCGAAATAGCGTATTTCTCTGAAGTTGAACAAGCTTTCATAAAAGCCAGCCCAATAATCCATGCGTCCACGATAAACGTTGTGAGTAAGGTGGTCTAGAGTATGGAAACCACACCCTTCAGGGTGTCGGTCAACACCTTCTATCCAGTTGAAATCGATATCATAAATGGTGTTCTCACCTTTATATCTATCGATTAGATAAAGCATGGCACCACCAATACCTTTGATGGCAGGGAGTTTAAGCTCCATAGGGCCTGTGTGCGTGTCCATGGGCTGTGCACCACGCGCCAAAGCTTCAGTGTATGCTTTTTGTGAATCTTTAACTCTGAAGGCCATTCCGCATGCTGAGGGGCCGTGCTCTTCAGCATAATAAGCAGCATGACAATTTTTTTCATAGTTGCTCAGTAGGTTAATATCGCCTTGGCGCCATAATTCAACGTCTTTCGACTTGTGACGTGCAACAAGGGTAAACCCCATTGCTTCAAAAATTGGCTCTAACATGCCTTTTTCTGGCGCTGTAAACTCAAGGAATTCGAAGCCATCTAAACCGATTGGGTTTTCAAATAGGTCTGCCATTTATTTCTCACTTGTTGTTAGCCATCGCGCTGATGCGTGATGCACATATTTTATTATGCGGTGATTGTAAGCCCGCGCGTTCTTAGTGGGCAATAAAGCGTGTAAAAGCCTTATGATACGCGTGGCAATGTTGAGCGTAATGCTTTGTTTACAGCTGAGTGAATGGAGGTGTTAACGCTATTGAGAAGTAGCTAGCTTTCTGATTTAGTTGGAATAATTTTTTTAGCGTAAAGGGTGAGAGTGTTCATTTAACATTACACTCATCACCCAGTTCATATTACTTCGTGGCGTTCATTTATAGTGCGTTTACGAACGAACTACTTTTGGCCGTTGAAATATTTTTTAATGCCTTTCCAACAGTCAATATAGTCGCGCTGCGGCGGATGTTGCTTAAGTGCAAACTCGGTTGGGGCAATAGGAAAACGCGACTCAAACATAAACGCTAGGGTGTTTTCGTATTTCTGAGGCGTAAGGTCGCTATTGCTGGCTTTTTCGAACACTTCAGCTTCGGGGCCATGTGGCGTCATGCAGTTGTGTAGACTCATGCCTCCTGGCACAAACCCTTTTTCCTTCGCGTCGTACGTACCTTCAATTAACCCCATAAATTCGCTCATTATATTTCGATGGTAATAGGGCGGGCGGAATGTATTGTCAGCCACCATCCAGCGTGGAGGGAAAATAGCAAAATCAACGTTGGCCGTACCCTCTAAATCAGACGGTGAAGTAAGCACAGTAAAAATTGAGGGGTCGGGATGATCAAAGCTCACCGTATTAATGACGTTAAATCGCGCCAAATCATACTTATATGGTGCTGAGTTTCCTACCCAGGCTACTACGTCAAACGGTGAGTGTGATAATGAAGCTTCATAAAGGTGCCCTGCAAACTTATTAACGATAGTATGAGGAGTATCGTTATCTTCAAACCATGCCACCGGGTATTTGAAATCTCGTTGGTTACTAAAACCGTTTGCACCTACGGGGCCGCGTTCAGGTAGGACAAATGGATGACCATAGTTTTCGCACAAATAGCCACGAATAGGGCCATCGACAGGGTCTACCGAAAATTTAAGCCCTCGTGGAATCACCATAATTTCACCGGGTGACAGTGAGAGCTTTCCGCATTCTGTGGTGACAATCATTTTGCCTTGTTCAGGAACAAACAGCATTTCACCATCTGAGGAGTAAAAGGCGCGGTTTTTCATAGGTGCATTTGCACAATAACAATGTATACCAATACCTGTTTGCGTATTGGCATCGCCATTTGTGGCCATTGTGACTAGGCCATCAATAAAGTCGATATCACCTTCTGGCTGTGCAATTGGATCCCATCTCATCACATTTGGAGGACAGGGTATTTGATGTTGTGGCGCCGTTTTTATAGCGGTGTTTAGTAACGGCGTGAAGTCGCCCATGGCAACAGAAGGACGAATTCGATACATCCACGTTCTGCGATTACTGGCTCGAGGAGCAGTAAACGCAGTACTACTAAACTGCTCAGCGTATAAATTGTAATTTACACGCTGGGGACTGAATTGCCCCACGGGCAATGCACCAGTAAGTGCTTCCGTTTCATGCTCGTTGTTAAAACCGCTAAGATAAGTAAAAGCCATAATATGGACCCTAATAAGATACTAGGCTGCGTTTAACCACAACACTAAATTAGTTACATTTGAAACTATTTGTACTAGGCTATGCCTGAATGAAACGTAAATCAATTGTTAATCCCGATTCGTTGCACGGCCTTATGTGCCGTTTCGTCCTGTTAACTTTACATGCTGTTTCATCTCTACGTTACCCACAAGGCGTAACGCAGCAGCTCAGGAAATCTTCTTCAGACTTAGCAAGTGAATAAGGAAAGTGGCGTTTGAAACTCAATGACATGCTGGCATACAAATCATCACGATTGGCAAATATGCTAAGCACCTCTTTGGCTGATGCGTACAAAGATATGGGGATTACGGTACCTCAATGGCGAGTATTGGCGACACTTGGTGAGCTAGGCGAATTAACCGCCAAGGCGATTGGCTTACATACGCATTTAGATAAAGTAACGGTATCGCGCGCATTGACGCAGTTAAGTGAAAAAAAACTAATAAGCCGTACGGTGTCAAAGAAGGACGCAAGAGCGGTAGATATATCGTTAAGCAATGAAGGTAGCGCGGTTTACAAAACCTTAATTGAAATAGTGGAGGCGTGGCAAGCTGATACGCTTTCAAAACTGAATGGCAATATAAGCGTTAATGAGTATGCAACATTTTTAAAAGTGATGGACGCATTAATATCTCAAAAAAGCACTATAATAGAATAGCTTAGCGTGGTCTGATGACTAACAGGTAAACGCCCTTAATCGTTGCAATTGTTGGTCTTACTGGTACATTTAGCGGCACAACGCTTTCAAAGGAACATAGAGTGCAACCGTTAGAGATTTACGCTGGAGAGCATGCGTTAAACGTTATAAAAAGAGAAGGCTTCTCCCCGTCGCTCTTTCGTTATTTCCTTGGGGCTTCCGGTGGGCCGAAGTGGTTCTCATTAGCAGGCCTCGACCGCGTACTGTTTCCTGAATGGTTTGCCGGTGTTCAACACCAAATCCACGTTATAGGGTCTTCAGCCGGTGCGTTCAGAGCTATATGCGCAGTGCAGAATGATCCATTAGCAGCGATAAACCGATTGGCCGAGTCATATTCCACCACGACGTACAGCAGTAATAAGCCCACAGCACAAGAAATCACACAAAAAGCGATAGACCTTCTACAGTACATGGTAGACGACAACGGTAAGCGTGAAGTGATTGAAAACGAAAGGTTCAAAGCCCATCTTATTGTAGCGAAATGCTTAGGGGCCACACGCTTTGAAAGCAAATTTCAGCAATTATCGGGCCTTGCGATGAGCGCTGCTGCCAATACGTTAAACCGAAGACACTTGTCTCGCTTATACTCACGCTACGTGTTCTCATCGCCCAATGCTAATTTTGCATTAAATGATCCGTACCAACTTCCTACGCATTATCATTCGTTAACACAAGGCAATATTCATCAAGCGCTGTTAGCGTCTGGCTCGATACCCGTTGTGATAGAGGGCGTGAAAGAAATTGAAGGGGCGCCAACAGGCATGTACCGAGACGGCGGGATTATCGACTATCATTTTGATGTGTCTTTTGGCCCTGATGAGGGCTTAGTGCTATACCCGCATTTCTATGATAGACCCACGCCAGGCTGGTTTGATAAAGGACTTAAACGACGTGTGCCGCACAAATCAAGCTACGACAATGTAGTGATGTTGGTGCCGTCGAAGTCGTTTATAGCAAGCCTACCTTACGGTAAGATCCCCGACAGGAAAGACTTTGAAAACTTAGAGGCTGATGCGCGTATTCGTTACTGGCAAACGGTGTTAAAAGAAACCGATAGGCTTGGGGAATACTTTATGACAAACGCTAGTAATGGCCGACTCGTTGATTTAGTAAAGCCATTGCCGTTTGCTCAGGTAGCTGGTTAAGCCATATTTGGATGGAAAATAAGCAGTTAGCACAGTAATAAATAAGTTTTGCTTGCAGGCGGCGCGCAGCAACAGTATTATGCGTGCCGTTCGAGCAACGAAGTTCTTCATTGTTCACACAACACTTTATGCGTCTATAGCTCAGTTGGTTAGAGCGCTACCTTGACATGGTAGAGGTCCCCTGTTCGAATCAGGGTAGACGCACCATCTA
>Ga0102951_1001043_pt1 | contig 10280 bp, 11 predicted proteins | sample SalPonA_B_H2O_MG_FD_78507 | JGI IMG/M metagenome (GOLD analysis project Ga0102951, IMG submission 78507) | Water microbial communities from South San Francisco under conditions of wetland restoration - Salt Pond MetaG R2A_B_H2O_MG | ecosystem: Environmental > Aquatic > Non-marine Saline and...
CATTGTCGGAGATTGGTGTACAGGGCATCACCGTGACCGAGGTAAAAGGCTTCGGGCGTCAGAAAGGACATACAGAGCTATACCGTGGCGCCGAGTATGTTGTCGACTTCCTTACGAAAGTACGTCTAGATGCAGCCGTTTCAGACGAACTTGTTGATCAGGTTGTTGAGGCGATTACCAAAGCAGCCCACACAGGCAAGATTGGAGATGGCAAGATTTTCGTCTCCGAGCTTGAACAGGTTATCCGTATTCGTACCGGCGAAGCCGGCAACGACGCACTTTAATTTTTGCTGCCATTGGAGGACTAGACAATGGAAGAGATGCTCAATTCAACAGCTGGTGACGTTACCCAGCTCAAGTACGCTCTGGACACCTTCTACTTCCTGGTGTGTGGCGCACTGGTAATGTGGATGGCGGCCGGTTTCGCAATGCTCGAAGCGGGTCTTGTTCGTTCTAAAAACACAACCGAAATACTAACCAAAAACATCGCACTCTATGCGATCGCTTGTATCATGTACTTCGTCAGCGGCTACGCCATCATGTACGGCGGCGAGTACTTCCTCTCTGGTATTACTGGCGACGGATTCTCAGGCGATGAGCCTGCGACCTACGCGCCCTCTGCTGACTTCTTCTTCCAGGTCGTATTCGTAGCTACCGCTATGTCTATCGTCTCTGGTGCAGTCGCCGAGCGCATGAAGCTCTGGGCTTTCCTAGCCTTTGCAGTGGTTATGACCGGCTTTATCTACCCAATGGAAGGCTCTTGGACTTGGGGTGGCAATGCTGTATTCGGCATGTACACGCTGGGCGACCTTGGCTTCTCTGACTTCGCTGGTTCAGGCATTGTGCACATGGCAGGTGCATCTGCTGCTCTGGCGGGTGTCCTGGTTCTGGGTGCTCGTAAAGGCAAATACGGTAAGAACGGTGAAATTAACGCGATCCCTGGTGCAAACATGCCTCTGGCGACGCTGGGTACGTTCGTTCTGTGGTTGGGTTGGTTCGGCTTCAACGGTGGTTCAGTTCTGGCAACCTCTGATGTTGAAAACTCCAACGCAGTAGCTGTGGTCTTCATGAACACTAACGCAGCTGCCGCAGGTGGTGCCATCGCCGCTCTGATTCTAGCTCGCATCCTGTTCGGTAAAGCTGACCTGACGATGGCGCTCAACGGTGCTCTGGCTGGTCTGGTTGCTATTACGGCTGAGCCATCAACTCCATCGGCTCTGCAGGCGCACATCTTCGGCGCTCTGGGTGGTCTGCTGGTTGTTGTCTCAATCATCACTCTAGACAAGCTGAAAATCGACGATCCTGTCGGTGCTATCTCTGTACACGGCGTTGTAGGTCTGTTGGGTCTGCTGTTGGTGCCAGTAACCAACGACGGCTCTAGCTTCTCTGGTCAGCTGATCGGTGCTGCAACCATCTTTGTCTGGGTATTCGTAGTGAGCCTGATCGTATGGACCATCATCAAAGCTGTGATGGGTGTACGTGTCAGTGAAGAGGAAGAGTACGAAGGTGTCGACCTCTCTGAATGTGGTATGGAAGCGTACCCAGAGTTTGTTACCTCACGTAAGTAACAACACCAATCTTGTTGTTCGCGGCTGAAGGATTCAGCCGCCTTACTCCGCCCCAGCCCTAAAAAGCTGGGGCTTTTTTGCGGGTCATGGATGACCCGCATACTGCAATTGTAGGAGCAACTTGAGTCCGGTAGGTTTACCATCCATAATGTTGCCTACTAAAACTGTGCTTTTTAATAACTCAGATTGAGAGACGCGCTCTTCAGGGCTGAAAAGTGCTCGCTTCTAAGGAGAAAAGAATGAAACTGGTTTCTGCGGTCATCAAACCCTTCAAACTAGATGATGTGCGTGAAGCGCTGTCTGACATTGGCATCCAGGGTGTAACCGTGACCGAGGTCAAAGGGTTTGGTCGCCAAAAAGGTCACACCGAGCTCTACCGTGGTGCTGAATACGTCGTTGATTTTTTGCCTAAAGTGAAAATCGAAGTGGCTATCGACGATGATATGGTCGATCAGGTTATTGAAGCGATCACCAAGACCGCTAATACTGGCAAGATAGGTGACGGTAAGATTTTCGTTATGCCGGTTGAGCAGGTCATCCGTATCCGTACCGGTGAGACAGGCTCTGACGCGCTATAACGAGTCAATTGACTTGTAATCAAGGGAGCCAAGGCTCCCTTTTTATTTGCGTAACGGTGGATACTGAGCGTTGTAACAAGCTGCTCATACTCGTGATGCTCTAGCTTTTTATGGGCAATATCAGTGTTGCTCGAAAGCCACCGTCCTCTACATTTTCTAACGTCAATTCGCCCCCCATCTGTCGAGCTGCACGTTTACATATACTCAACCCCAATCCATATCCGCTTGATTTGGAGGCGCGTTTAAAGGGCTGCCCAAGTTGAACCAGCAGCTCGGGGGAGACACCCTGACCGGTATCAAGTACGCTGATCTGCAGTTGTCGCTCAGACGATTTTGCCTGTAGGGCAATTTTTGCACCATCGCCAGAGTGTTTAATGGCGTTTGCTAAAAGATTACTCACAACACGACTCAAGGGCTCAGCCGCGAACTCAAGCCCCGGGCGCAAGCGTTCAAGTTCGACTCGAATGTCGCGGTCTTTATCAACTAGACGCGCGTCCTCAACCAACTCATTGAGTAGATCTGTCAAAGCCACTTTAGGCTGGTTAACTTGCGCCACCTGCTGACGAGACAAAAGAAGCAACTCGCTAATCAAGCGTTCAAGTCTTTCGCACTCAGTGTTGATTCGCAAAACCAGCTTATCGTCTTGCCCCAGACGCTGCTCCGCTAGTCCGGCCGAGGCCTGCAAGCGTGCGAGCGGAGCCCGTAGCTCATGTGATACATCCCGTAACAGATTCTCCTGCGCGTTGAGTGTCTGCTCGACAAATTTTCCTGCCTCTGCCATCTCACGTGCCAACTGCCCCAACTCATCGGTGCGACGGATGATCAGATCTTCACCTTGAGGTTGCAACTCCTCGTCATCATACACCGCCCTAACCTGCCTCCTGAGGATGTTGATTGGACGGACGATTAACCAAGTCAACAGTAAGCTGCTTAGTAGCGACACAACAAGTAACCAGACCACTTGAAACGACAACAGAAAACCAAACATCCTATCCAGCAACTGTACATCGGGCGCGCGCGGGAAGAGCACTTCGTATTCACGACCGCTTCTGTCCTCAACCTCTACACTTAAAGCATTTTTGGGCGGACGCCTTCGCTCCCCATAGACCTGACGTCCTGTATCCTCATCAAAAATCCAGATCGGCAGGTGCCGTCCAATCCGCGGATTCTCTTTCTCACCAGTCTCCAGCCGGTCAATAATCTGCTCGGCGTACAGCAGCGCGCGCTCCTCCTGAAATCCTACGCGCTCGTGCTCCCCAGACAACGACTGGTATAACCAAAGGCTCGCCAGAATACCCACTAAACTGACCAGCCATACCGCACCGAAAATTCGCCAAAAAAGCTTCTGATACCAGCGCATCAGTGCTCGTCTCTGATGGCCAGTTGGTAGCCCTGCCCGCGAATCGTTTTTATGCTCTCTGCCAGTCCAGCCTGAGCCTGATCCAACTTGGTTCGCACTCGACTCACGTGCACATCAATAGCGCGGTCATACGCTGTGAGTTTCCGGTGCAGCACCTGCTCTGTCAGATACTCTTTAGAGACAATTTGTCCTGCCGAGCGCATTAAAACGTTGAGAACATTAAACTCAGCACTGGTCAGTTGTACCATCTCATCCTCTACTTTGGCTTCGCGCAACTGCGGATCAAGACGTATAGACCCAAGATGTATCGGGTGCTGAGCAGCTATAGCGCCCACGCTTGGCTGGGGTTGAGAGCGTCGCAGCACTGCCCTAATCCGCGCTAGTAGCTCTCTGGGATTGGCCGGTTTGGGTAGGTAATCATCTGCGCCAACCTCGAGCCCAAGAATGCGATCAATATCATCGCCGCGCCCGGTCAGCATAATCACCGGCGTACTCATCCGCGGGCGTACCTGCTGTAACAGCTCGAGCCCTGACAGACCCGGCATCATGATATCCAGAACCCAAAGGTCAAAAACTTCCTGAGCATTCAAACGGGCCAGAGCAGCCTCGGCACTGTCGGCCTGCTCGACTTCGTACCCCTCATTAATGAGATACTCTGCCAGCAGTCCCGACAGCTCGGTATCATCATCCACCAAAAGTATTTTTGTGCTCATCGCCTAACCCTGTCTGTGCAGATAATCTGATTCTAGGGTGTTAGAACCGCGTATACACAATCTTTACGCAACTTTACGCAGGTCGAATCCAAACTCTTCGCTGGTAGGTCCCCATTGGCGACATCAAATCAGCTCCTCGAAGAAGTACCGATGGACCGGGTTGAAACAGCCGGATGTATCGGCGTTAACTGGCCTGGCAACATCTGTCAGAAATCGCAGTAGGGCCTACCGACGCAGCGCAGCCACCGATAGGATGAGAATCCTATTTGTGTAGATCAATAAACAGCTGTGAAGTCCAGATACAAAGCCGCGCCTGCCGAGCGAGGAGGGGAGCCTCTGCGCCTATTCATGAGTCACGCATAGCTAAACCTTAAGAGGAGACCAAAACGGTGTTAGAACATGAGCCGTTTGAGAGGCCCACCAAGATCAGACTTCGGACAAGTAACCCTGACGCTGCCGGCAAGATGTTAAAGCGACGTCAAAGTTAAGAGCCTCGACTCCCCAATCAAATTCGAAATTAGCACTCGCCTTAGGGTGGGCCAGCCTTCATAAGGCTCAGCCTAGCCACGCCTTTGGTGCAGTGTATCGCGCGGCATAAATTGTATGACCCGTATCGACACCCCTTTAGAACCCGTCGAATCTATATCAATCCAGCTTTTTTCTTGAGATGGTCAACCAGCATGCCAAACAACTGCTCCGCTATCAGGTCATCCGTACCCAAATCTTTAGCCGACTCAGCGCGAATAGGTTCATCACGATCATCAACATAGACAAGACTCGCTTCTCCCGGCACAACCTGTATCGCTAAAATATTCACTGTCACCTCCCATAACACATGATTGGCATGCGCCCTGCCTGCACTATTCAACACAAATCAAACGATGTCAAAAATGGTGAGTGGCAAGTCCCCTCTTTGTTTACTAATCGATTCACCGCCCCAACTTTACTCATCTTTACGAAGCCGTAACCCAACTTAGCATTGCCCTTCGCCATACTGGACTCATCAAAACCCAGATTGAAAAGCCCCAAACGGAGAGACGACCATGAAAAAGACGATTATTGCTGCTGTCACTGCCCTGACACTAACAACCGGTGCTATATCCGGGCTGGTGTATGCCCACTCTTACCAAGGCAACGCGGGCAAGGGTTTAGAGCGAATGACAGAACGTTTGAACCTCACGGCTGAGCAACAAGCTGACGTTCAACAGATCTTCGATCAGCACATGCTGGATCGCAAAGAGATGATGGAAAATGCCCGCACTGAAGATCGAGAGCATCAGGGCAAATTAGATCGACAGGGTATGAGGGCTGAACTGAAATCTGATATCAGGTCTCTACTAACCCCTGAACAAATCGCGTTGTTTGATCAGATGCATCTTGGCAGAGAACGCAAAGGTGGCTACGAAGGTGAGCACGAGTACTATGAGGAGATGGATGAAAGGCACAGCAAACACAGTTACAGAGGACACAAAGAACATAAAGAGTGCGATCACTAAGTCCATTATTTCAAATAAGGGGGCTGCGGCCCCCTCTCTAGTAATGTGCGGGTGTTAATTCACCTCAGGCCGGCACGTTTTTACAGCTAGAATGCAAATGATACAACGGTCTCGTTGGTCTCAGCACTGACCGCTAGCACCGGAAAGCGCTGTGGCATTTGGCTAGCCTCTTCCAACTCTGAAGCACTGGTAGGCAGTAAGTTAGCCTGCAAAAAATAGGTAATTAGCGCTTTACGAATCTGAAAAGGCTCAAGCGCAGCTAGATCGAAATCTTCCACAATCAGTGACTGCTGTTCATCGGAAAGGCTGGGATTGGCGATCAACCTAACTTGAAGGCTCTCCTCCCAGGCTGTATCCGCAGGCAACAGGTCAGCTTCACCGAACTTTAAAGTCGGTATGGTACGGAAACGGTTCAACACGAAGTCGCGGAACCCTTGGCGCTCCCAGCAGTAGGCGCGCACATGCAGCCGATTACTGGCACTGATAATTGCACAAGGGGTCAAACTGCGAGTCGTTCCACTGGGATTCTGCATCGAGACATAGACCGCCTCAAATCGAATACGGTGTTCAATAGCGGTCAGGATAGCGGCTAGCGTACCCGGTGCTGTACTGCGGTTGAGTACCGGTACCGAGTGGAAGTCTGGGTTGGATGGTGCTGCCAGCCGCGCGATGGTAAACAACGAGTCGGCAGAGTCAGAAATCAACTTCGGCTTGAAGGCGGCGGTCGGTTTATAACTGCGATCCGAGGGCTCGAACGGACGAATATTCTCTGGCGCGAGTTCGATGTAGGTGTTAACCGATTCAAGCGCTTCAGGCCGCATAATCCCAAATGCACTGGTCAGCATACTGACAGTGACTTCACGCTCCCAAAGTAACTGACGCTCAATGAAGCGAAGGCGCTGCAACTGAGGCCAGGAGGTTTCGTTGATTGTTACAGCCATAAGGGCGCCCTCAGCGTCGGTTATAGCTGCATTACTAAGCGTGCTGCAGCCAACAATTCTGGCGGTTGTATGGGTTTGCTCATCAACTTAACACGCCCAAGCACCTGCAAGCGCGGTTGTGTATCCTTGTATATAAACGAACTCAAAACCAGAGTGGGTACATTAGCAGTATTGGGCTGAATACAAAAATAACGTGCTGGCTGATATCCATCGATTCCCGGCATGCGCAGGTCCGGTATGATTAAAGTGTCCTCGGCACTTTAACGAGCGAGGAGGATTGAGATCGTTAAGTTAACTTTCTAATCTGTGCCACGCTTACTAAAACAGCATAGGAGCCGAGTAGTGAGTGGAAAAATTGTTGTAATCGGAGCCTCAGCCGGAGGTATCGAACCCATTAGAGAAGTGTTGGCAGAACTACCCACCAATTTTGCAGCACCCGTCATTGTTGCAGTACATAGCGGTCCTGAATCGGCATTACGCAGCGCACTCGACCTCGTTTCATCGATTGATATAGAGATCTGTGACGCCCGCTCAGGGGTCGAACCTAAACCGGGTGTTGTCTACGTCGTACCCGGCGCTAAACATGCGTTACTTTCACACGGCAAACTCCAACTTTCAGAACTGGTTCATAACTCCGGTTTTCGTCCCTCAATAGATGCGCTGTTTATTACTACTGCCACCGAATACAGAGAGAACGCGATTGCCGTGGTATTGTCCGGAACACTCAATGATGGAATGCGCGGTGCGCAGGTTCTCTATGATCTTGGCGGTATCACCTTAGTGCAAGATCCTGAGGATGCGAAGTTTGCCTCCATGCCGCAAAACGTCGTCCGCTCAGACCATCCAGTCGAAATCATCACTGCCCGCCAAATTGGTAAGTGGTTGGTTGAGTATGTTGGCACCAGTGCCGATTAGCTGTTTGACACAAGGGGTTTCAACCTGTCCCGTAGAAATTCTCGTCTATTTTTCTGGTCGTTTTCCTTCACTTAGACGTAGCCTAAACCATACTAAAGTCGAATCAACAAACAGACGCCAGCGCGTAAGGGGGGCGATATGGGATATGTGCTCATACTGGTTACAGTCCTCTCTTCTGGAGAGGTTGATGCATCGGCAGAGGGTTTTTTCATCAAAATCACCGACTGTTTTGATCGACGCGAGAGGCTTCTAGTCGAAGCAAAAGCCTATGAGGGTTACTTCGACCGAGGAGTACAGGCTGTCTGTGTTACCGCACCTAAAGACTCCGCATTCGTACTGACAGACTAGTTGGTCGCTGAATTCCACAGTAACCAGCAGACCCTCTGGCGTAGCAACTGCTCTTGCGATACACGCCTCGCTTTTTGAGGAGGCTTAGCCTCTTACAATCGAACTGCTTTTCGACCAGTCAACATATTGGAGCTGAACTTTGTTCACGCTTTGATCGCAGAGTTGGCTATGATGAAGCCAACCTCATACTTGAGATTCGTACTCAATCTGGAGCACACACTTTTGAGACCCTCTACATCTAATTCTCGAACTTCTGACATACACAATGCAGGGATGTCTCAGGCTTTCGATGTCCTCAAAACAATCTGGCCTTACTTGTGGGAATTTCGCGCACGATTGGGTGTCGCTCTCATTCTGCTGATACTGGCGAAGGTGGCCGTGGTCACTATGCCCTGGGTACTCAAACAGATCGTTGATGGGCTGGATCAGACACAGAACCCGGTACTCCTAGTGCCAATTATGCTCATCGTCGCATATGGACTACTCCGTTTCGGATCAGTTTTTTTCGCTGAAGCACGCGATGCGGTGTTCAGTCGTATCACCGAGCGGGCTATGCGACGCATGGTTCTGAGGGTCTTCAAACATCTGCACGCACTCGAGCTCGAATTTCACCTATCACGCCAGACGGGAGGTATATCGCGAGATATTGACCGTGGTGGTAATGGCTTTAGCTTCCTGATGAGAATGCTCGTATTCAATATTGTCCCGACCTTGATTGAACTGGGTATGGTGGCGGCCATTTTGCTGATCAACTTTGATGTCTGGTATGCATTAATCATTTTGGTGTGCGTGAGTTGCTACATCTACTTCACTATCCTCACCACTGAGTGGCGTAATCGATTTGTTCGCGAAGCAAACCAGCTCGACTCTCAAACTAACACCCGTGCAATAGACAGTTTGCTCAACTATGAGACCGTCAAATACTTCAACAACGAGGAGTTTGAAGCTCAGCAATATGATTCAAACCTACAGCAATGGGAGAGTGCGCGATTAAAGACGCGCATGACACTCATGCTGTTGAACTCCGGCCAGGCTCTGATCATCGCGGTGGGCATGATCCTTCTGCTGTGGATGGCGGCGCGTGATGTTGCTAGCGGGGCCATTACACTCGGCTCTCTGGTCATGGTTAATGCTTATATTCTGCAACTTTTTATGCCGCTCAACTTCCTAGGCATGGTCTATCGCGAGGTGCGACGGGCATTGACCGACTTGGAAAATATGTTTGCACTGCTTAAACGTACGCCCAGCGTGCAGGACCCGCCAGCCGCCGCAGAGCTGAGTGTCACCGAGGGTGGCATCGAATTTGATCAGGTTAATTTTGCCTACCAGAGCAACCGTCCAATCATCAAAGACCTAAGTTTTAGCGTCAAACCCGGTCAGAAAGTGGCTATTGTAGGGCCGAGCGGCTCAGGTAAATCAACACTGGCGCGTCTACTGTTTCGCTTTTACGACCTGCAAAGCGGTGAAATTCGCATTGATGGCACACCTATCAACACTGTCAGTCAGTTAAGTTTGCGACAAGCGATCGGGGTTGTCCCTCAGGACACGGTACTCTTTAACGATAGCATCTTTAATAATATTGCCTATGGACGTCCACAGGCCAGTGCAGAGGAGATTCGTGAGGCTATTCATCTGGCGAATCTTGATGAATTTATTGATTCACTTCCTGATGGGGCTGAGACCAAAGTGGGAGAGCGTGGTCTTAAAGTCTCGGGCGGTGAAAAACAACGCATTGCCATTGCTAGGGTGATACTGAAGCGCCCACCAATACTCTTATTTGATGAGGCGACTTCGGCGCTTGATAGTGCAACAGAGCGATCCATCCTTAACGCTTTCGAGACACTTACACGCGACCATACAAGCCTCGTGATTGCGCATCGCCTCTCCACAATTATTGATGCTGACCAGATATTGGTAATGGAGAACGGCAGACTAGTGGAACAGGGCACCCACCAGAGCTTGCTTAGTGCCAACGGTCGCTATGCCAGGATGTGGCAACTGCAACAAGAATCTGAGGAGTCAGACGCGGGAAACTGAATCAGGCTTAAAGCTTGAAAAGAGTGACGACAATTTTCTCTTCAGTTTTGCGTTCCCCAAAGAGCTCAACTAATTTTAGATTTGTCACATCGCCTTTTAGTTGTTGTTCATGCGCAATATGAGTCTCAAAATGCGACTGGTTATTCTGATTTTAGGAATGACTCTGGTCAGCACCATCTCGCTCACCGAGAGCAGTCTCATACTGACGCGCGATCAGGTATTGCGTGACCAAACCACCATCTTGCGCAACACCGCCACGCGGATGGCAGCCAATCTGCGCGAAGATCTGGAAGCGCGTGCGGCGGAAGTGGAATTCATTGTAGA
>Ga0102951_1001044_pt1 | contig 10280 bp, 12 predicted proteins | sample SalPonA_B_H2O_MG_FD_78507 | JGI IMG/M metagenome (GOLD analysis project Ga0102951, IMG submission 78507) | Water microbial communities from South San Francisco under conditions of wetland restoration - Salt Pond MetaG R2A_B_H2O_MG | ecosystem: Environmental > Aquatic > Non-marine Saline and...
AAGCCCCGGTGTAATCACCGGGGCTTTAGGTTTAAGCAACCTATAGAAGGTTCGGTACTGTCTCGGCTACGGCTGTTGGTGAGAAGCCCCACTTTTCAGCAATCTCGCCCAAAACGCCAGACTCACGAAGTGTGTCTAGGTTGTCGTTTATGGCTTCCTGCAGTCCTGGGTTGTTTAGGTTCACAGGGAAGTTTGTCTGCCCTGGCTTGGTGGTTGAGACAACGCGCGGATCTGGAGCAGGAACATTGAATACGGCACCCTCAACAGGTGTGTTCTTCAATGCGGCCTGTCCGGATGGGAAGGTGTCTACAACAACGCTGATGCGACCACTTGCAAGGTCAGCATAAAGAGCCTGAGTGGTCTCGTAGAGACTCAAGTCGTCTCCAAGAATGTTTTCCAGGTCTTCGTTCCATAGGAATCCAAGAGTTGAACCAACCTTGTTTCCGATCAGCCCCTCAACAGAGTCAACGCCACTTACGGAGATGAGTGTCAACTGATCGATTATGACCGGGTTGCTCAACAAAACAATTTCCGCACGGGCGGCTGTGCGGTACCAGCTACCCAGTGTTGTGTCTGCGCGACCAGACTCAATCGCAGGAATCATTGCCGCACCCGTTCCAGGCTGCACCAAGACATCTAGGCACTCAAGCTCTGCGATGGCGTGAAGGATTTCACCTTCCGCGCCGCTGAGTGAATCGCCGTCAATTGCAGAAAACGGTGGGTACTCGTATGCGGCAACCGTTAGAAGTCCAGCCTCGACAGTAGTGAGGCCAGGGTGTGCAGGCACACATTCTTCGGTCGTTGCTTCTTCGGTGGCTGTTGCTGCTGCCTCAGTCGTCGCTTCGGGAGCGGCTTCAGTGGCGCACCCCGTCAAGACGAATGAAGAGACAGCTAGGAGCAGAACAAGTCTGCTGGCGTGCTTTGGCATGTGTTTCCTTTCGTTGCGTTGTTTGTCAATCGGAGTGTTCCGATTGAATCCGGTGTTGGTCTCCTCAGACATGTTTTGCTAGGCGTCTTTCTATAGATGTGACCAAGGCCGAAGCTGGGATTGTTATCGATGCGTAGACAGCAGCAGCTGCCAAGAAAACCGGTAGATAGTTGAAGGTTTTAGTTCCGAGGAAGTAAGCGGACTGCATCACCTCGCTGATCGTTATCACGTAGGCAAGAGAAGACAGCTGGAACATGATTATGGCTAGACCCATCAGCGGAGGGATCGCAATTCTCGCGGCTTGAGGCATGATAACGAAGCGGAAGCTGTCAACACCGCTTAGCCCAGCAGCGCTGGCCGCTTCTAACTGACCCCTTGGAACACTCTGGATACTGGAGCGAATGGTTTCGGTCGCGTAAGAGGCGGTTGACCAGGTGAAGGCAGCAACTGCTGCAACCATTGCGGAGGGCACTATGTCGATCTGCGGCAGGCCCTGGTAGAAAATGTAAAGAAGTACCAAAAGTGGAACACCGCGACCAATCTCGACAACACCGATGACTATCCAGTTCAGTGGCTTTGGCGCGATGTCAATCAGCAATGCAAACACTAACGCGAGCGGATATCCCAGTCCCAACGAAATTCCAGTCAGCTGCATGGCTGTGACCAGACCGGGAAGCAATTCGATCACGTAACCAAACCAAGTTTGTATGTCCATTAGTTCACCACGTACTTCAGTCGACTCTTGGTGTCGGCTTTTCTGGCCCAGGCGCCGAGCGGGATGCTCAGCAGCAAATAAGCGGCGCCAACAATCGCGAATGCGGCTAGCCCCTGCCCAGTGCTTTGGGCCTGCTGGCCAGCCCTAAAGGTCATCTCAACAACTCCGATGGTTGAGGCGAGAGCCGAATCTTTCATCAAGCCCATTCCGTAGGTAACCATGGAGGGGCTCACCGTTCTAAAAATCTGAGGTGCAATAATTTTGGTTAGTAAATCAAAGCTTCCAAGCCCCAGGGCTCTGGATGCCTCTATCTGACCGCGGTCAAGTGTTGCAAGCCCTCCCCGATAAATTTCGCCCAAATAAACGGACGCAATTATCGAGAAGGTGAAGATCGCCGCCTGCAGTGGAGTGAGCCTCAGTCCAACTTCGGCTAGGCCAAAAAAGACCACAAATAGCCACACCAATGGCGGCACGCTTCTGATGATTTCGACCCAAGCCCGGCCAATTCCTCGCACGATCATCAAAGGCGCAGTTCTGGCTCCCGCCACCACAACCCCTATAACCGCACCAATGGCAAAGCTGGACAGGGTTATAAACACCGTCCAAATCATGCCCTGAAGAATGTAGCCAATCATCAGCGACCCAAAACCGCGCTGAGGAACTGCTTCGTGCGAGGGTTCTCAGGCTCACGCATAACCTGCGCTGGTGGACCGCTTTCAACAATGCGACCATCAACCATCACGTAAACACGATCGCCAACTTCCTTGGCGAAGCCCATCTCATGAGTTACAACCATCATGGTCATTCCGTCATCTGCTAGTTCGCGCATGACCGCAAGAATTTCTGCGCCGACCTCTGGATCCAGCGCTGAGGTCGGTTCGTCAAAAAGCATCACCATTGGGTCAAGTGACAGCGATCGAGCAATTGCAACGCGCTGCTGCTGGCCACCGGAACATCTGCCGGGGTATTGATCAGCCTTGTCTTTCAAGCCAACTCGGTCCAAAAGCTCCATTGATCGCGCTCTTGCCTCGTCCTTATCTCGACCTAGGACTCGGCGCTGGGCCAGGGAAATGTTTTCAAGAACCGTCAGGTGCGGAAATAGATTGAAGGACTGGAACACCATCCCGGCATTGCGGCGCAGGGTGGAAAGCTCCTTCTTGCTGGCTTTTCTGTGGCCCTCACCAATCTCGATTTTAAAATCACCAATTGACAACACACCTGTTGTTGGGGTTTCTAGAAGGTTCATACATCGCAGAAAAGTAGACTTTCCAGCGCCGGACGGACCAATGATTGAAATCACATCCCCTGAGTGAATGTCAATTGAAACATCATCCAGCACCCTATTGCCACCAAAGTCTTTGACTATATTTTTGGCGCTTAGGTAGGGCAGTTCGCTTTTTGTCATTTCTTGGCCTCCTCGCCATGTCGATGAGCAATTGCGGTCAGTTCGATTCTTTTCTCGCCCCTAAATCCCTGGACAAACAAAGTTGTTCTGGGTGGTAGCGGATACTGGCCAAAACGATTACGCCAGGCCTGGTCGTAGGCCTCAAAGTCTTCTTTCGCCGCAAGATAAACAGTTATTTGCAAAATCGCATCCAGCGAAGATCCGGCGCGAATTAGAGTCGCCTCCAGGTTGTCCAAGCAGACAACTGTTTGTTCGCTGATTGTCGCAGGCGTGGTGCCGTCTGACTTGACTGGTATTTGTCCGCACGGAAAGACCAAGTCGCCTAGCAAGGTTGCTGCCGGATATGAGCGCGGCTTGCCATCGGCGTGATCGAGGCGGGCTATTTTATTCATTCGGGAACCAAGAACTTCCAGGATAATTTTTTGAGAGCGGACCATTCAAATGGATCGACTACTACACCGGATCGAAGTGATTGCGCGATCGCTTCTTGTCTGGCCTGCAAGGAAAGAACTAGCTCGCCTGCTGGCATTACCTGCCTGGTAAGTGACCAGGTTTTTGGGCTAGAGCTTGAAGGATCACCGTGCTGATAAAGCGCCCCCTCGGTGACCGAATAGCCGACGGCGTTTTTAGAAGAACCTTTGGTCTGACTACCCCAAAAGAATGTCCCGGCGGACTCCTCTTCGATGTCCCAAAGCGCCGTAGCAAATTCTTTTGTGAGACCGGCGCTCTTGAAGTGAATTTCGCTGTTCGGTTTGCCCAGGGCAAGAGCGAACGCGAGCGGCGCAAACGTTGGGTATTTGGTCCCCTTGGCGTCGATGCGAACATTAGGTTCTGAAGCGGTCACCCTGGGTAATCTTCTAGCTCCCAAGAATCTGTTGCCATCTGACACAATTGCACCTATGCCGGCACCCCACAGCACCTGGGAAACCCCTGCGACTCGACCAGCAACCTGGGCTTGACCCCAGGTGTAACCAATAGCGCGCAGGGCGCGGTAGCTTTCCTCTTTGACCTCTCGCAAAGAGACCTTAGATTCTCTGGCTTCCGCAGTTTGTTGAGTCATTTACCAACGCCCTCCAGCTTGCTGGCGGGTTCAAAAACAGTTTCAAATAGAGTCATCCAGTTTTCACCAAGAACCCTAGTCAGCACCTCATCGGGCATGCCTCTGTCGGAGAGAGCGTTAGCAAGAGCAGGGAAGTCTTCTGGGGATTGGAACCAGGCGCTCCATTCGGGCCACTGAACATTTTGCTTTGGCTTCCAGCGACCGTCACGAAGAAAAGTAACGTAACTGGAATCCCAGTTTCTTGCCGAATCGCTTCCAATGGCTACGTGGTCTGGGCCCAACTGATCCACCAAACGAATCACCATGTCGCAAAAAGCTTCGCGGGTTGTTTTGGCGCCGCCAATTACATTCGGGTAGAGACACGCTCCCACCACTCCACCGCGATCAACAACAGCCTGCATTACCTCGTCTGGCTTGTTCCTCGGAGTGTCAGAAAACCACAGCGGGTTAGCGTGAGTGATCGACACTGGCTTGATGGAATGATGAATCGCGTCTAGCGAAGTGCGATTTCCCACGTGAGACAAATCAACGAGCATTCCAACTCGATTCATCTCCTCCACGATTCGACCACCAAACCTCGTAAGGCCTGAGTCATCTGGGTCATAGCAAGAGCCGCCAACGTAGTTTTGAATGTTGTAGGTCAATTGTGCGATTCGGACACCGAGTTTGTGGAAGATCTCAACCATCGAGTAGTCCTGCTCAAAGGGAGAAGTATTTTGAAATCCGAGGACTACCCCAACAACTCCATCGGCTGCTGCCTCGCGTATTTCACTCGCGCTAGTTACCAGTCGAGCAAGATCTGGAGAGTCGTTCTGAAGCACCAGCCAATCGCCAATGTTTCGAATGGTTTCTAGGGTGCCTTCCCAGACCGCGCAGGTTGCATTGATTCCGTGCACCCCGCCTCTTCGAACTTCCTCGAGAGTGTTCCGATCCCAGTTGCTGATCTGTAGTCCGTCAAAAACTAGATTCTTGGTCATGCGACATCCTCAGGCCTTGGAAGAAATAGCCAGTCATCGACATCGACACCCTCTAGCACATCGCTAACCGTTGGTGCTCCGCTGTAAAGAGTCACTCTAAGCCAATCGGTTGACTGAGGGTTGTAGTTCTCCATTCCGTAGGTTGCCAACTGGAATCTCTGAAGATCAAGCGGCAAGAAATCATCGGCCAGTGGGTTCACGTGCGCCTCGGTGTAAACCAAACCTTCAACCGATTGGATTCTTTCGATGATTCCCCAGTGTTGTGGGTGGAGTGACAGAAACTCTCCGGTTGAAGTTTCTACTGGTGCAGCCCCAAGGTCCTTCATTAAGGAAACTACTTCCTTGGCAACGCCAACCGGGTGCTCAGTAATGAGACCCTTGTCCTTGCCGCGAAAACCGCGGCGAGGCTCCTGGTTATTTCTTGAATAGAACCAGAATCTTGAGGTTTGGCCTGGAGCACTGAAATCAAAGTTATTAGCCCAGGCGTATTGATTTTTGATTATCTGAATCAAATCCCCAACCGCCATTGCTGGGTTCAGCTGCGTCCTATCAACGCAAAGCAACAGTGACTCAATGTCCGCATCCAGCGAGGAGTCGATTTCGACCAAGACCGAATCGACGATCTGGCGGACTTCGGTGGAGCGCTCTGCCGAAAGTTCGCTAAGCGCCCTAGCCGGGTGAGAAATCTTTTGGCCACTCATTTCACCACTTGCCTGATACTGCCTTGCCCAATCAACTATTTCGGTGAGCAAATCGGCCAGAACTGGACCCGATGGGTATGGCTCGGTGGTGAAAGACTTTTTCTGCGAGAAATAAAGCTTGGAGCGCTCGAGCAAACTGCAGACTCGGGCCCACTGTTCAGAATCAGGGCTCCACTTTTGGCTGTGGGCGTGTGCCATTGGTATTTCGCGCAGGGCCACCCAAGCGTCCAGAACCTGAGGGTGACGAATCACGTACGGCACCATGCCTAGCCCGGTTGCGTTTCCCAGACCCAAAAACCTTCGCCATGCTCGAGCCAATGGCACTGCAGTTTCGGACTTACTTTTGGCGCAATGCTCTGCTAAATCAGCGGAAAACTCTCTTAACAACCAGGCCGCAAGCATCTGGGCCCGATAGGGAACTCTGAGCGGGCTGCTTGAACCAATTCCTTCAAAATCACGAAGGCCCCATTTGCCATTGCCGTAAAAGGCCGTGCTGCGCAAAATGTAGGCCGCGTCACTAACCTGGCCAGCTTCGGGTTGCAGCCCGCTGGCTAGTCGGTCAGAGACATAATCGAAAAAGCGTTGGCTACGGTTGGCTCTTGCCCAAATGAGAGTCATCTCGTCCGCGCGACCATCTTCTTGTTTGGTGACGTGGTTTCTAAGAATCTCAAGCCGTTCCGGGCTAACCTCACCCTCAACCAAGGCCGAGGTAACATCCCAGTCCTGGGCAATAACTCGGTCTGTTCTCATTTCCTCATCGATAACCTGCGAGAACACAACAAGCTCGGCGATGTGCTGACCAAGCTCAACTCGGATAATTGCGTGGCCTCTGCCTTGTCCATCTATTTCCCAGACGCGCTTGGAGATCTTCCAGCCCTCTTGGGAGGCATGCCTAACTAGAGCCCGAGAAAAACTGTGACGTGTTTGCCTCGCTGTTCCAAGCTCATGAGGATCCATCGCTAACTCGGGGCTCCGAGCGCTCGACTTGAGTGAAGCAATTTTGGAGGAGTGCGTAATGCTCATGAGAGCCTCCTGGGAGCAACTCGTCGGTAGACGCTCTTGGTAATAGTGAAGAACTCTGCAACGCTCTCGGCGTTCTGCTCCCTTGGGCCTGGGAAGGTTGAACCCTTGAGGCCTCCAAATGGAACGTGCAGTTCAGACCCGGTATTTGGCGCATTAATCTTTATCAAGCCGGCGATAAGCCCGGTTGTCGCAAGTTGGATGTCCGCATCACTCGCGGAAAAGATAGAGGCGGTTAATCCAAATTCGGTGGCGTTGGCCATCTCTATTGCCTCTTCAATGCTGGCAACATTCATCACTGTGGTGATTGGTCCGAAGACTTCTTCTTTGCAAGTGCGAAGTGTCATGTCGCCCTCGAGCACAGTAGGCGCAACATAGAAGCCCGATCCTGCTGGAAGCGTTGCTTGAGCAATGATTTTCCCGCCCTGTGCAACTGCATCTGAGACAGCAGCTTCAATCTCGTTCTTGGCAGAAGCGGAGATCACCGGTCCGGTTGTTATTCCTGCTTTCCCACCTGGGCCGACAACAAGTGCCTCAACTTCGATCTTTAGTGCAGCAACAAATCTTTCATGCGCATCACCGACGGTGATGATTCTTCTGGTGGCAGTGCACTTCTGACCGGATCCCGACATAGCTCCGACAGTTAGCTGCTGAGCCGCGAAGACCGGATCCACATCTGGCATAACAATCGCTGCGTTGTGGCCACCTAGTTCAAGCTGGACTTTGACGCCGCGAGCGGTGGCTGCCTCAGCGATTATTTTGCCCACTGGAACCGACCCAGTGAATGACAGCGCCCTCACATGCGGGCTCTGCACCATTGCAGAGGCCACTGTTCCAGATGCCAAAATCAAATTGAGGACGCCCGCTGGCACTCCAGCATCATGGAACAGCTTTGCAAACGCGTGGCTGATTGCAGGTATGTCACTGGCTGGCTTCCAGACAACGGTGTTTCCCCACAAGAGAGCCGGTGCAATCTTCCAGGAGGGGATTTGAGTTGGAAAATTCCATGGGGTAATTACCCCAACAACACCGATTGCTTCTCGAACCTGTTCGATGTGCTCGCCGGGAAAAGACGACGGGTAGGTTTTGCCAATTGGGTTTCTTGAACTGGAGGCGTGATACCGAATAGTCTCTGCCGAGCCATCGATTTCTCCGAGGGCCTCCGGGTAGGTCTTCCCCTGCTCTTGTGTCATCAGTGACGCAAGTTCCTCACGACGCTCGATCATTAGATCCGCGACTTCGCGAAGGATTGAACCGCGCTTAATGATTCCAGTGGCTTCCCAGGAATGCTGCGCCGTAACTGCGGCTGAGACAGCATCATCAACATCTGCCTGGCTGCACTGTGGAAAGCTTGCTACAACCTCACTCGGGCTTGCCGGGTTTAGGCTTTCGACCAAATTACCCCGGCCCACACGCCAGTTGCCACCAATTAGATTCTTTGGAATTTGCTCTTCGTTAGAACTGATTGCTGACAATTGAGCCTCCACTACGGTGTGTTTAGCCAAAAATACCTCACAGCATTGTTAATAACTATGGCAATATAGGAATGTTATTCAGAAGCAATTATGATAAGTATCATGAACATTAACTCATTGGTTGCGTTTGTTGAGGTAGCCGAACAGGCCCACTTCGGCCGCGCATCTCAAAACCTAGGGATCACCCAATCTGGACTTTCCCAAATAATCAAAAAACTTGAACAAGCTTGCGGAGCCAAACTCATAGCCCGCACGACTAGAACAGTGTCGCTAACCGACGTTGGCGAAGTCTTTTTGGAGCATACTCGGGAGCTTCTGCTTGCGCACAAACTATTCAATGAGCGGGTCGGCAAAGTAATCCAAGGTGACGCAGGAACCGTGCGCTTAGGGTTCGTAGCGTCAGCAGCCCTTGGCATCCTGCCGGAACTCTCCGCCGAGTTACATAGACGTGCCCCGGGAGTGAAACTGTCTCTCGTCGAACTTACATCCGAGGAGCAGCTGCCTAGATTACGCGCAGGAGAAATTGACGTGGGCGTTCTTCGAGAAATCAGCCAATCGCAAGAACTCGAAATGACCTTGCTTGCCTCCGAGCCATTGCTGTTGGCGGTTCCGAAAACACATTCGCTCGCATCTCAAACGATCGTGACGCTCGATGCTCTCAAGTTTGAGGGTTTCATAATGTTCCCCAGAACAAAGGTTTCACACCTTCACGATCACATACATCGTCTGTGCAATTCGGTGGGCTTTAAACCCAACATTGTCGAGGAGGCTGTGCAGTTTGCGACAATTTTAGGACTGGTCTCGAGCAATGCCGGAGTAGCGATTGTGCCCCGCAGCCTAACGGCCATTCAATTGCCGAATGTCAGGTTTTTAGAGATCGACCACAAAGACGCCTTCTCGAGAATTTACCTGGCCACTAGAATTCAAGAAAAATCGTCCCCGGCTGCAAAAAAAATGATTGAGATCGCCACTAATTTCGCTTCTGGCCTAGAGAGCTGAACTGTTGCGACAGCAACTAAAAACCCACAATCGGGTAATGAAAAAATCCCTTGAAATACAAGGGAAAGAGGGGGGTTTTTATTGGTACGCCCCCCGGGACTTGAACCCGGAACCCACTGATTAAGAGTCAGTTGCTCTGCCAATTGAGCTAGAGGCGCATCAGCGCAAAAGCTTACCACCCATACAGTGCGGCCTGCCAAGCAATTGGCAGGCTCGCTTTCGGCGAAATCTCAGAAACTGACGCTCGGGACGAATTAGTCTTTTCGCATGTTGGAAGATGTTCGGGGCTCTGGTGCAGGCGAGCAATTGCTGCCTGGCGAGGCCGCGCCTGAGCTTAGCCTCCTCAATCAGAATGGGGAGTTAGTACCGGGAGAACAGCTCTTCTCCAGAAATACAGTTCTCTACTTCTTCCCCTCAGCCGGGACTCCAGGTTGCACTAAGGAGGCTGCGGATTTCCAGGATCATGTTGCGGAGTTTGATAGCCACGGCTACCAAGTAGTTGGGGTTTCGCCAGACTCTGTTGAGCGCCTCAAGGGTTTTGAGGATTCCCACGAGCTCACCTTCACGCTGCTCTCTGATCCAGACCTGGTTGCCCACAAGGCCTTTGGGGCCTTTGGTGATAAGACGATCTTCGGCAGGCTCTACAGGGGTGTCTTGCGCTCGACGATTGTGATTGAGGCCGGCGGGCAAGTGAAAGAGGCGATGTATAACGTGAGGGCCACCGGCCACATCCCGAAGCTGCTAAGGCTGATCAGTCAGTAGCGCTGTGAAAGAGGCTGCGGATTCCGCCTCCGAATAGCAGCACAAACCCAAGCGCCGACGAGGCAAGCAGTGAAATACCGATCAAAGGCTCGGCAAACTCACCTGAAAAGGATGCTGTCCCAATAGCGGCACCCAGTAGCTGCAACATAAGGGCAGGCGTGTGAGCCCAACGCCGAATTTGCCAAAGACCCACGGCTACGTTTGTTGACCAAATGGCAGCACCTAGAATCAAACCAAT
>Ga0102951_1001047_pt1 | contig 10263 bp, 14 predicted proteins | sample SalPonA_B_H2O_MG_FD_78507 | JGI IMG/M metagenome (GOLD analysis project Ga0102951, IMG submission 78507) | Water microbial communities from South San Francisco under conditions of wetland restoration - Salt Pond MetaG R2A_B_H2O_MG | ecosystem: Environmental > Aquatic > Non-marine Saline and...
ACGATACGGCCAAACTGACCGAGTACCGCATCAAAGGGTTTGGTGCTGTCGGCCAACAGTGAGCCTTCCAGCTCAAATTTGTTGTGGTCGTCTGAGATAAAGGAGATCTCCTTGAGTGGATCGAACGCCACGCGATAGAGCTCGACCAGCACCTTGGCATTGTTCTCGGCAGTGTTGATGCCTTCAAGCCGTAAATAACGCTCGGGTAATGCCTGGGTAAAAATGCCAATTTCGGTTGCTACACCATAGGTGTAACTGGCTTTAAAGGGGGCCGTGAAGCCTGTGGTGTCGAGGAACTGAATCGCTCCAAAATCGGTATCGACGGTGTAGTGAGTGCCGGCGGTTAAGGTTGCCGGTGTGCCCGCTGAATCGGTGACAATCACACTAGCCACTTTGGGATGCGCGAAGAAGTAGCGATCGCCCACCACGGGTGTGGCACCACCGACGGGTTCATCGGTCACGGTGCCGGGTTCACCGACCACATGAGTGCCGTAGAGCGCGAGGGCCAGATTTTCTTTGGTGAATTCCTCGATAGTCAGCATCACGGTGGCCGATTTCTGCTTCACCATACGGTGATCGAGGGTGCGTTGGCCGCTCTGGCTTTCATAGTGTTCCAGTACGTCGGTTTTTAGGGCAAGTTTCAGTTCGGCCACATTACCGGGTGAGCGAACCTCGAGCGGTGCGCCGTCGATGTCGCGTTTACCGAGGTAGACGCGGCCTTGGAAAGAAGCATAGGTACTCATGATTGGGGATCCTTGCGATGTGATGTTTTGTCTTTGTTGCTGGTGTTATCGGCGTCTGCTGCTACAGGTGTTTTCACGCGGGCAATACCTTGCGCGACAAGCCACTCTGCGGTGGTATCGTCGAGCTCGAGGCGCTCGCCTGCGCTATAACTAACACCGGCGTGGGTATGGTGTTTGGTGAGGATGATTGTGGTCATCAAGTTATCCTTTAATGGCTAAATCGTGGGCCATGGTGCGGTAGATCAAGCGATAGCTGGCAGGAATGGCAGCGGCTATGGCATCGGCGTCCTCCACATCCCACTCGCAAGCCTCTTCGTGTATGCCGAGCACCAACTCACCGAGCTGACTGTCCGTAAACAGCGCTCGATGGGCTTGGGTTAAGAGTTGGTCGGCCAGGGTTTCGGGTGAATTTGGCGGTATCGCTCGCGCCATCGCCACTAACCGAATGGTCAGCTCGCGTGACACGCGGTCATTGGCGCGTTGTGTGATCACATCGCTCTCGGGATAGAGCACCAGTGCTGGGCTCTGCTCTCGTGTCAGAGCGACCGTTGGAGAACGGTGCAGACTTGCGCCATTGGCCACAGCGACAGGCTCAAGTAAAGCGAGGATTGCCTGCAGGATTTGTTCTCGCAGTGAGATATCCATGCTTAGATCCTGATCAGCGTAGCGACTTTCTCGCCATCACCGCTGTTGCGAATCTGGCGCACCTGAAAGCTTTGTCCGTCTACCGCCACAATAGCCTGTGTGGCCAGATCGATGAAGAAGGTATCAGGATAGGTCATGGTGTATTCGGTCGATAAACTCAAACCATCCAGCACGGATTCCTCCGGTGCCCGAAAACCCACGGCGTGAGCCTCAGGTGGTGGTGTGATACCTTGATCGCCTGGGCGCTGCCAGACACACCGTGAGAGCAGTCCCGCCGATTCTGCCGCACGATACAGTGCGGCGATATGCTGTTGGATCGGTGTGGGGGCACTCATGTTTAGATCGTCAACTTAACCAAAACCCCGGGGCGATGACACATCGGTAAGGGGTTGGACTGGGTGTGCAGATCGGTGCCGCGTTCGAACTTGCGAGGCTCTTGCTTAGCGTAGAGTTCCTGGCCAAGCGTGTTCACGGTTTCGTTGAAATCCGCTGGCGAGAAATAAGTACCAAAGGTGTCGATGGTACCCACAGGGAAGGCATGCGCCTCACCGGCGGCGATAAAGCGACGGGTATTGCCATCGGCGTCGGAGGCCTGACCGCGGTATTCCTCGAAGGTAATGCCGCCGAACGTAAAGCCAGCACGGACATCGTTCATCAGCACCAATCCCTGCTGCCAGTTCTCATACACTTTCTCGATCTTGGCGTGGCTGGTGAGTGCAGTGAAAAACTCCGGCGAACACAGCACGTGCACGCCACTCATATACTCACCCTTGAGGTTGTCCTCCATGTGGCGCAGCACATCGATACACTTTTCTTTTACTTTAGTGGTGGCCGTACCAAGCTCAAAACCGATGGTCTTGGGGGCGATATCGAATTCGTCATAGAGGTCGTAAAGCGTCGATCCATCGGCATCGAGAATCACGCCCTTGAGCGCCCCCATACGCAGATGCTCCAGTGTGATCGCATGCTTATTACGCATGGTCTCAAGGTGGCGGGCCATGACTGAGGCTAGTGCTTCCATCTCGGTTTCAGTGCCAAAGGCGCGTAGGCCTTGCACTTCCTCGGGGAGCACCACGTCGTCGTGGGGAATGTGCGGTACCACAAAAGAGCGCAGCGCGCGTTTGCCCCGGGTACCGACCGTGCCAGGCGCACCCGGTGGCATGGTAGGCAACAGGTTCAGTACCCCATTGCGCTCTTCAACGATGATTTGGCGAGTTCGCACCGGTTTACTGGGAAACAGGTTGAGTTGCTCCAACCGGCCATAGCGATTCGGCACAATGTTAATGGCCGCGGTCATGGACGCCATGGAGAAGGCGGGATTGTGAAAGGGATTCTGCATGTGGGTGTCCTCGTTTAGGCTGACTGACGCACCAACACACCCTGAGCGGTGAGTTGTTGAATAGCGGTAAGTTGTTCTTCAGGGGTAATGCCGGTGGGCCATACCACAGCATGGCTCGCCACGATGGCGTGACGGGCAATCAAAATGGCATCGGCGCGATCGATCAGGGTGGCATCGACATCGAAAGCCAGCACGCCGACAGCGACAGCAGTCGAATCAGCCGCCGCTGGATCCACTGCGACCAACTTGTCGGTTGCATCTCGAGCTACGACGGCGCCCAGTGCCAGGTTTTGACCCGCAGCAACGAGGGTTACATCACGGGAATAGAGGTTGGGCGCTTCGTATTTGAGCAAGTCACCCAGGTTCATCGGTTCTTTAATAGCGGCCATGGGTTACTCCTTGTGTGAGCGCTTGGCGGCGAGTTTTTGAGTGACATCAAGCAACAAATTCGTGTTGCTGTGCGTGCCGGTGTCAGCGGTAATATGCGACTGAATATCGGGTTGCTCACTGCGAGCTTCTAGCAATGCGCTGCGAACCTGTGCCTGGGTCATACCACTACCCAAAAACTCTGCCGTGCGCTGCGCCTGACCTGCCAGTAGACAGAGTTCAGCGATCGCTTGGGCTTCTTGGTGTGGATTGATGGTGAGGGTTGGTCCTGTGGCATAAGGTTCAAGGGATTCTGTTGTTGCGACTGGCTCTGAAACGGCCAGAGCGACCGGGGTATCGGTGTTTAATTCTGTTTCGTGCATGGTAAATTCCTGTGACTGAGAGAGTTGGGGTAAGCGGTTTTGCTGGGCGCGTGGCGGTGATGCCCGTGGCTGTCGATTCAGGCGCTGAGTGGCTGCTAGGTGTTCGTTGAAAGCACTTAAGGCCTGGTCAAAAGTACTAACGTCATCGGCCAACTTGGCTTTGATGGCATCCTCACCAAAGAACAGTCCAGCCTCCGTCGCTTTGATGGCGGTGGCGTAGAGACCACGCATGTGCGCCACCTGTGTGACAAACAGGCTATAGAGCCTATCGACCTCGCTTTGCAGCGACTGATGCGCGGATTCACTGAGTGGTGCATGCGGTGACAGATCATTTTTATGTTCGCCCGCGTAAACGGCGGTATAGGTCAGTCCCTCTTTAGCATCGTGCTGCGACTGATCGATGTGTAGCGCAATCACCCCAATGGAACCGACACCTGAAGTTTGTGACAGAGTCAGTCGTTGGGCTGAGGCCGCCAGTGCGTAGGCGGCAGAAAATGCCGAGTCATTGGCGTGCGCCCAGACGGGCTTGATCGTGGCGCATTGGCGAATATGCTCAGCCAGCTCAAACACGCCGGATGCTTCACCACCGGGCGAGTCGATGTCGAGCATAATGCCGTCGACGTCGGGGTCATCCATAGCGGCGTCGATGGTGTCTGTCAGTTCGGTATAGCTGGTCAGCCCCGATGCTGCCTCTAGCCCTACAGTTCGTTTGACTAATGTGCCGTAAACAGGGATGACAGCAATACCGGGTACCGACCATGGCTTGGCCTTGGGCATTGGAACCGCGGCTTGGATGCCTGTTTCGGCTAGACCCAATCTGGGGCCGAGTACCGACAAAATGACGTCCAGCTTTGGGCGGGCGATCAGAAGCGGCGTACCGAATAGTCGGGACGCGAGATGAATGAGTGGCATGAATTATCCTATGACTGAGTGGTATTGATTTGGGCTCGACGCTGAGCGTCTTGGCGAGGGTCAGAGTCAAACACCAGCCCGAGCTCATCAGCGCGTTGGTTATCCGCTGCGATTTCTTGATCGATGTCTTCGGCGTCATAACCAAAGGCAGAGATCGCCTCGGAACGACTCATCAGACCTGCGCGGATGGCCGTTTGCATGGCATCAAATTCCTTCTTGGGATCGACCCACTGCCAGCCCTGTGGAATCCATTTGACGGTTTGAAACTGCCGAGGCTGCTCTGGGTATTTCGGCATCGTCAGTGCGCCTTCTAGTACGGCTTGGGTCATCCAGGCTTGCCAGATGGGGCGACACAGTTGGTGCACAATTACGCTGTGCTGTATGGTTTCGCAACGGCGACGGAACTCCAGAAGACCCGCACGAATCGATGAGTAATTGACCTGAGTAAGATCACCGGTCAGCATTTCGTAGGTGATGCCCATCGCCGCAGCGACCGCGCGAAATTGATTGCGCAAAAAGTCTGAATAAGCCGCACCAACGTCGGCCGGCTGGCTGAATTTGATGTCTTCGCCTGGCTCAAGGATTTGCATGGTGCCAGGCTCAAGACCTGCGAGCGCAGCACCTTGGGCATCGGGTAAACCTTCGCCCATAAGGTTGTCCTCGGGGTTCATACGGGTAATAAAACCCGCGAACATCGCAGCGGTTTTTTTGCGAACTAATTCGGCGTCATCGTATTGGTCGAGTTCATTGAGTTTGACCAGTGCTCTCGCCAGCCATGGTTCGCCACGGATTTGACCGGGGCGCAGCGGGCGGTAAAGATGGATGAGCTGATCGGCAGGAACACGCACGGTGTCCACCGAGGTATTGCGCTGCCCAGCACCCGACATCGGGGCCAAGCTGCCATCGCCGGGGTGCAGTTTATACAGATGGTAAGCGACGCGTTTGCCGAGCTTGTCGAACTCAATCCCCGCACGAATCACGTTACCTGAAGGCAGGTCTTTATTCATGTTGATGGGCAGGTGTTCCGGCTCAAGCAGTTGCAACTGTAACCCCACGCTCAGGCCGTCTTTGGCTTTGCGGTAACGCAGTCGGATGAGGCACTCACCACCCTCTAACATCGCGCGACAGGCAAGACTCTGCAGACCATAAAAATCGGTCAGGCCCGCGCTGTCGGCTTCTTCGCACCACTGCCACCAAAGGCGGTGAATGGCTTCGCGTTGTTCGGTGTCTTTCACCATCGACTGCGGTTTAATCCCGGTGCCGATGGCGTTGGCGACAAAGGCTTCCACACCCGCGGCTGCCCAAACATTGCGACGCACCAGATCACGGCTTTTGGCGCGCAGTTCATCTTGGCTGAAGGTCAGTGCAGCGACCGCACCGGGGTTACCCACCAGCCATGACAGTGAGCGACGCCCACTACCCACACCGTCGTACGTGGGGGTCGGCTTCCCGCCGAACAGTCCTCTGCGTAAATTGGCAAACCACGCCATGACTAAAAGCCCTTCGAGGTGTTAAGGCGAATTTGCCGCGGTGTGCCAGGCCACAAGCCGGTCTCTTCGGCTTGCTTGAGTAAGCCCTTGCGCACGCTTTGAATGGCGAGCTGTAGTTCTTCTACCGTGCGATACTCGATGGTTTTGTCCTGAAACGTTACACGGCGTTCACCGGTGGTAAGGGATCGTTCTAAGGCTTCGAGTTGTTCTTGGGAGTACGCCATTAATGAAACACCATCAGGTTGATTTCACTGGAGTCGTCGAACGAGGCCGTACTACTGGCCACGGTAATATCGACGTGCTGCGTGGTTTTCTGGTCGGAGGTGGCCCGCAACAAAGCAAAGTGTTGTTGGCCGTTATCGCGAGCGCTTCGGGCGGTCGCGGTAAAACAATAGTTGGCATCGGGTAACGGTTGCGTAAACAGCACACGGTAGCGGCCTTTATCAAGCCGCGTGACACTCGCCACATTGAACGCTCTGCGTATTAACACTTGTCCATTAATGGCTCCAAAGCAGATCCACGCACGGGCGACACCGGGGTGACTGGCGTCGATCTTGTCTTTCACTTCGATACCAATGCGCGCAGCCAAGGCGGCGATACGACTACTGAGACTCATTAGGTTAACGAAGTCTCAAAGATGGCGACGTAATCAGTGTCGGTATTGCCCACATCGCTGGCGGCTACTGCACCAATATTGGTGCGCGCCAATGCTTGCTCCTCTGCGGTCAGCGTTTGTGCCGCATCAAAGCGCACTCGGTTGTTGATCGCCACTAATAGAGCGTCAAGTCCTGACGTGTTGTCCTGCAGCAGGTTTTGGATTTCAATCAGCGTGTCGTAGGCCGCATCGGCGCCACCGAGGATCTCTGCCTTCAGGGCATCCAGCAAGGCGACAATTTTGGAGGAGGAATAGGTCGATGTCAGGGCGACATTGACGTCATCGATACCTGTCAGTCCACCGATAACGGTTTGCAACTCGTTGATCGCCGAGACCAGGTTGGTCTTGTCGGTGGTGGTCAGGCTGGCGAGGCTACCGGTCTTGCTGTTGATGGTATTGAACTCTTGGGCGAGGCGTACCACCAAACTTTCAATGCGAGTTTGTAAGCTCATTGTGATTCCTTATGAAGTGCTGTGTTGTAGGTTCTAATCCGTTACCGCAGCCAGCGGCTACGAACAAGCTGTCGTGCCTGACGAGGCGTGGTGGGCTTGATATCGTCGTTAGGTCGATAATCCACCGGTTGAACCTCGACCTTGACCGGGTCGTGAACGATGCCGAGTTGTTTCTCGAGTTCTTGCCAGTGGCGCTCCTCAAAACGATCGAGTCCTGCCGAGGCCGCTGCCGCGCGCGCATAGACATAGCAATCGAGCGCTTCGTTACGTTCGCGCATCTTCTGCCACTCGCGGCGGGCGAAGCCATTACGGTCGCGTCGTGTGATTAACTGTTCGGCACAGAGTTGTTGCAGATACTCGGCATCAACTTTGGGTAAATGCACAAAGCCGTCTGGATACGAAAGCTCGCCGGTGCTTTCATCGATGTCCGGTGCTTTGCGTAAGTTGTTATAGAGTTCCAGCTTGGCGATACCACCAGCGACCGGAAACACCTTAACGCCGCGGCGCAGTTTTTTGCCTTGGGCATTGGCGTCGACGGCGGTCGGCGTGCCAATGAGTGTGGCGCCTCTGGCGATACCTTTAATCGCCAGTAAGCGCGGATCACGCAGTTTTCGCACAAAGCTGTAGGCCTCTTGCGTGGCAAATCCGGTATCGAGAGCTAATCGCTTCAGTGGTATTAAACAACCCGAACTGTGTGTCCATTGCTCATTCAATACCGTTGCAAGGGCTGCCCAAACCTCGGGACGTGCGGTATCGCCCATCAGCAATCGGTGCTCAATTAACCAACTGGTTTTGTTTCGGCCAAATGCCCAGATCGAGATTTCGATACGGTCTTTTTGGATGTCGGCACCGGCGGTCAATAGGAGACCGCCTTCAGGGATGGTGCCTATTCGGTAATCCTCTCGGCGCTCCAGTAGGCGTTGCCAGTCTGGTGCTTCGCCTTCTTCAATCCAGGTTTCGCCGAGTTCGGTGTTCTTAAAAGTTTTGATGGCCGCCGTGGACTTGCTCTCGGACATGGCGGCCTGTTCCCATGCGGCGGCAATATCGGCCCAGCTACGCCAGCCCACCGGACTATACAAACTGGAGAGGTGGAATCCCGCGGTTTTGCCGGTATTCTCTGGTGCGCAGGATCGCCATTCACCTTGAGCGAGCATCGACGTTTTATGGTGCTCGGCAATACCGGTTTGGCAGGCCTCACAGATGTATTGTGCGGATTGTGGTTCGCCACGTTCCCATCTCAGCTGTTCAAAACGAAGCCACTGCTTATGACCGCAGTGAGGGCAGGGCAGAAAATAACGGCGTTGGTCACTGGCTTCATACTCGCGCTCAATAGCACTGACACCGGAGATCGTGGGTGTCGATACAATCAGCATTTTGCGCCGAGCAAAGGTCCGGGTACGCGCCTCGGCCAGTGAGATGGCATCGCCTTCACCCTCAACGTCCAGCGGGTAACCGTCGACCTCGTCAAGGAACAAATAGCGAACTGGCATCGAGCGTAAGCCCACAGCACTGTTGGCGCCAGTCATAACGAGAACGCCGCCGTTAAACTCTTTGCTGAGAATCGTATTGCCCGCATCACGGCTGCGCGCCGGTGCGATGCGTTCTCGGATCGCGGGGCTTTCCTCAATGAGGGCATCAATACGTTGTTTCGACGCGCGCTTAGCCATCTCAACGGTGGGCCATACGGCCATCATGGGTCCCGGCGCGTGGTTGATCACGTAACCTATCCAATTGAGGCCCATTTCGGTGCCGCCGACCTGAGCGCCTTTCATAAAAACTACGCGCTCGGTGGCCGATATAGGTGACAGGCAATCCATAATTTCTTGCAAGTAGGGTGTGCGGCTGGTGCGCCATCGCCCTGGTTCTGAGGCGGCCTTGCTGGACAGCACACGATGAGCATCGGCCCATGCAGACACGGTCATCAAGGGGTCGGGTGTTAAACCTTCTCGCCAGACTTTTTCGATTTCATCCCAGCCGTCGTAGAAGTCGGTCATATTTAATCAACCTTTGCCTGGACATCACCCAGATCTTGCAAGTGTTCGCGCACAGCAGCTTCCAGTGCGACATGCAGCTCGTGGGAATCCACGCCCAGCTTGGCGGCCATTTGCGAGGATACGCGCGCTGGCCAGTTGAGCCAGGCATCACGCTCGGCGCGGGCGAGCTTAAATACGTGGGCCAGTGCTTGAGAGCGATCAATTAGCTCGCCCTTGAGTTGAGCCAAGCGCACTTTGTTGGTTTGCGCCTTAACCACCTCGTTGGCTGTGCGGGCCTGTAGCAGTGACGTGTTGGTGCTCTGCAGTGGAGCGGCACTCGACTCCTGCTGTATCAGTGGCGCCGGTTTTTGCTGCTTGCTACTGGTGGTTACAGATTTTGCTTTAGTCGCTTTAGCGGCACGTTGCGTTACGGTGTTTTGAGCCCACTCGTGGTCGGCTGTGTCGGGATCAATGGTGCCATCGGCAAGCTGTGTGATCCGGCCAGTATCAATGGCCTTCTTGACCGCCACATGCGACACGCCGCGATGGCGTGCATAGGCCCGGATGGATATACCCATAGCCCTATCTCGTTGTATTTAAGTCAATTTTATTTCGGATAATGAAGATTAATCAGTTGATAAGCAGACTGAATGAAGCGTTCATGTCACCACGGTTAAGCACTTATGGAGACAGCAACCATGGCCCAATCACCCTCAGCATTAGATGTATTTCTTGAGCGCAAAGCGCATATCGACGCGCTGCTCGCACGCCTGCAAGCGGCTAGCGATAACCACTTTGATAGCGACCCTGATCGCATCACATGGGGCGACGCTGGCTCGCTGGGCTTTATCGAGGAGCAACTGCAAATGATCGCAGATTTCACCTTCGGCGAAGGCGAGTACGGCGAACAATAACCACGGAGCAAAACCATGACAAAGAAAACCATTCCCACCCTGTCACAGCCTGAGATTGATCTTTTGCTCGAGTTTATCGCTCGGGATCACTTATGTATTGAAATACTGGAAACACGTCACCGCGACGGTTTGGACTTTCACGAAGTCAGCGTGGCCAATGTTAAAGCCGCATTGCTGGCGGCCTTTGATGCCGGTCGACGAGCAGATCGACGTCGAACACGCGTTCGATCCAAAGATTTTGGCCCGACTACACCAGCGGCCAATGCCATTTATGCACCGTCGATAGTGATGTGAGGCAAACCATGACCATCTTACTTTCAACCCAACAAACAGCCGTTGTTCAACATGCGATAGCGGAAACTGATGGCGAAATTCAATGGTTTCCCGACCA